>Ga0209201_1000737_pt1 | contig 42468 bp, 19 predicted proteins | sample AD_UKC055_MetaG_FD_184411 | JGI IMG/M metagenome (GOLD analysis project Ga0209201, IMG submission 184411) | Active sludge microbial communities of municipal wastewater-treating anaerobic digesters from USA - AD_UKC055_MetaG (SPAdes) (version 2) | ecosystem: Engineered > Bioreactor > Anaerobic >... | reverse complement strand
ATTATAAATCTTATAAAATTCATTACTTTTAATTAAATTTTCTAAACTCATATTAATTTTTTCAAGAAGCTCACCATCTTCAGCTCTTAAAAGAATAACATATTCTTCTTTATTTAAAACATCATTGACAATTTTTATTTTTTTGTACATTTTTGTATAGTACGATGCAGAAGAAAATTTTGTTACTATAGCATCATATAGAACGTATTGCATATCTTTAATACAGGTTTCAACACAGGACTCATAATCAATGGTTTTTATCCCTTGGACATTATTATTTAATATAGGAATTATAGATTTATCTGTAACTAAAACCCTTTTATCTTTTAACGAAGAAAATCCTTTTATTCTGTTCTCATTTTCTCTAACCAATATCACATAACCATCTATAAAATATGTTTTCGAGTAGATAATCTTTTCTTTATCTTCTATATTATTAACAAAATCTTTGCTTATCGATGAAATTACCAAATCAACATCAAAATTTAAAAGAGATGAAATAAGATTTTCTTTTTCAACATTCAATATAACAGGAGTTGTTAATAAATCTTTTGATATTCTTCTTATTAAGTCCATTTCAAAACCAGATTTATTAGTTCCTTCAACAAATGAAAGTGGTTTGTTGTTTAAATCTGTTCCAACAACCAAAACACCTTTTTTCGAAACTTTTTCATTTGTTGTATATTTTAAATATACCTCTACAACAGATTCATTTTCAATAATATCAACCTGTTTTTCTTCAGTTACAAAACCCTCTTTGTAAAATTTTAAAGTATATGTTTTTTTCTCAAATGGATATGATATTATAAAATCACCTGATTCATCACTCTCAAATGTTAAACCAAGTTCATCTATAAAAATAGTTACATTAGAAATTGGATTTGAATTTTCGTCTAATACTCTTCCTTTAATAACAGAATTTTCAACTTTTTGTTCACACCCTGTTAAAACAAGGATTATAAATAAAAATAGAACTATTTTTTTCATAAATTAATTTATTGTATAACCAGATGAAAGTATTGGTGTTGGTGTTTTAGTTGTTGTAACTAATAAATTATATGTACCAACTGATGGAGGATTTTTTATTGAACAAAAATATGAAAAAGATATATTGACACTTCCTCCTGCAGAGACATTAATTGGTAAATAGAGTAAGATTGATCTTGAGGATAGATAAATAACTGGATAAGAGGTTAATGGAACTCCATTAATTGAAACATATGATGGATAAATAAAAGATGGAAGAGATGTCCCATTTGGAAAAGTGATCATTATGTAATCACCAGTAGAAAGTGAAACTAAAGGTGAAAGATTGAAAGATATGAAATATGAAGCTTGATACCCTGCGGTTGGAGGAGATACAAAAACTTGAGGTTGATTTATTATAGGAGTTGGCGGTGCATAACTGTTAATATATGCAAAACCTGTTATTCCTAAAGATACAACTTCACATTTTAATGTTACTGATTGATTTGAAGTTAATGTAAAATAGATTGTTTGAGAGTTTGATGAAGGTGTTATATATCCATTTCCAGATATAATTGTCCATTGATATGTCACTCCATAAATTGGATTTCCATAATTTTCATATGCCTGTGCAGAAAACATTTTTGATTCGCCAATAGACATTGATGTATTGTTTGGAGTTATTAAAACTGTATTTAAATATGGATAATATGGATATGGATAGTATGTTGTATTAATATAAGAACTACCAAAAATAGATTTCGGCGGTGAACCATAAGAAGATGAGCAGTTAATTATTGCAGTTCCAGAAAAAGCTGGATTGAGAGTAAAAGTACAAAGAGAAGTATCTGATGGTGAAACAACTAAAGTGCCAGCAATAGAGGGATAAACACTCCAGTTAAAAGTTAAACCAGATAAAACTAAACCAGCAGAATCATATCCAGTTGCTTTAAATGTTTGTGTTGGATTTGAATATGATAATGTAACATTTGATGGAGAAATTAAAATTTTATCAACATTTAATGGTGGCGAAGTTGCATTTATATATGCGAAGTTATAAATTCCCCATCCTGCTACTTCACATTTTATAGTTACAACACCAGAATAACTACCAAGAGTGAAGTTTAAATTTTTTGTATCTGATAAAATTGTAAAAGTTCCTGATGAAATTGGGCTAATTGTCCAGATATATGTTAGGTTAGGAATTGGATTTCCTAAACTATCATATGCTTGAGCAGAAAAGGTCTTACTATTTCCAGAAGTTAGATTTATATTATTTGGAGTTATGATAACATTATTTACTGTATATGGGTAATATGGGTAATATGGATACGGGTATGGATAATATGAATTTATATAAGATAGTCCATAATTTCCAGTTCCTAAAATTTCACATTTAATTGTAACAGAACCAAAGGAAGTTAATGTAAAATATCCATTTTGGTCAATAACTCCATTTCCAGTGCCAGGTATCAAGCTCCAGTAAAGAGAAACACCTGAAACTAAATTCCCATAAATATCATATGCCTTACTAACAAAAAGTTGAGAAGCACCAACATTTAAATTTATATAATTTGGGACAACTTCAACTCTTGAAATAACAGGTGGAGTTGGATATTGAGGTTGAGAGACAATAAGAAATGGTTGTGAAAAAGATGGACCATCAAGTGTAATACCTGTTGAAGTCATTGTTATAACTTTAGCCATATATGTACCAGATGGAGTTGAAGGATTTTTTACACCACTAATTCTAATTTTAAAACTCCCTAAAGTTGTTTGATTATTAGTTACAGGTATTACTATTTGAGAACCACCAATGACAACACCGCTACTTGAGGAAGATATACCTGAAGCAGTTACTGGAATCAATGAAACAAAATTAGAATATGTCAAATCAAAACCAGATGGGAATTCAATGTAAATTTTATCTCCAGAGATTAATAAATTTCCTCCACTATTATCTATTAATATCTCCCAATTTGCGTTTGTACTGTTTATTAAATTATCAACACCTGGATTAACTGGATTAACTTTAACTTCTCTTAAATTATTTGCAGAAACAACCCCTGAAAAAGAGAGGAGAAGTTAAAAAAATTATAATTAAACAAATCACACTTTTTCTCATAAGACCCTCCTTTAGGATATTATAACACAAAGGGGAGAGATATCTCTCCCCTTATTAAAAAATATGAATTCTATAGGGTTACTGTTACTTTTTGCTCCTTACTATTCCAATCAACTACAGCATTAAAAGCCTCAGAAATAAATCTAATTGGAACAAAGGTTCTTCCTTCTTTGATCAATGGTGGAGCATCAAGTTTAACATCTTTTCCATCAACTTTTGCAGTATAAACTCCAATAGTTAATTCAATTGTTTTAGAACCCCATGTAATTTTAACTGTTCTTGTTGCCTCAATCCATTTAACTTCAGCACCAAATGCTTCTGATATAAATCTAATTGGAACCATAGTTCTACCTGGTGGAAGAATAAATGGAGTTACTGCTTTATTATCAGGGTCAACAAAAGTTGATTCATCATCAATTCGTGCTTCTGGTTTTCCAATCCATAGAAGAATTGTTTGTTTATGAATAAAGTTTGAGGTTGCCTTCCCAACATTTCCTGCAGGGTCAGTTGCTGTTGCTGTTATTCCGATAAATCCAGGTGGTAATTTTGTTAAATCAACTTCAAATTTTCCCTGACTATCAGAATTAACATCACCTTCAAATATTGCTCCAATGATCCCTGTTATTTTTAGATTAACTTTTGAATTTGGATCTGTCTCACCAGTAACTTTTATATTTCTTGTAGTTACAACTTGACCTGAGGATGGTGAGGTAATTTTCACAACTGGAGGAGTTGTATCAAGATAAATTTTAAATGAAATTTCTGCACTGTTACCTGCTAAATCTCTTCCTTTTACAACAAGAATGTTTTCTCCCTCTTTAACAGTTATAGTTAAACTCCATCTCAAACCAGCACCTTTTGTCATCTTCTCATTATTCAATGTTGCATCAAGAAGTTCTTCCTGAGATGAAATAACAACTGTAACCATTTTATCCTTAACAAAACTTCCATCTTTTGGCTCAACCAAAGATATGACTGGTTGAACTGTATCAACTTTTATCTCAACTGTATGTTCATCTTCAATGTTTCCAAATTTATCCTCAGCATAATAGTATAATTTATTTACTCCTTCAGGCGCTGTTAATGGACCTGTATAAAGTTTGTATTGATCACTTCCCCATTTATAATAAATTTTTGGAGATGTATCATAATTTGATGCTGCTGTAATTGTTATAACAGGTTTTGTTATGTAGTAACCTGATAAACCATTTGATGTTGCTGGATCGATTTTATGAGATGAAGAAGGTGGTTGATAAATTGTGAATACATCTGATTCAACTGGTGTCTGTTCTGTTGTTGTAGAAAGTTTTATCTTATAAGTTGATGATGGAGAACTTGGATTCTTAATTCCAGCATCCTCAGTTATAACAACATTAACTGTTGAATTTGGAAGAATCTCTTTTGGAGTTGTAATTCCAATCTTAAGTGTCAGCTCTTTTTGCGTTACTGCAGGAAGCCCATCAACAGTAACAGAACCAGAAGGAATTGTTCCTGAAATAATAGTTCCCCCTGGAAACTCTATCGATATCTTGCTACCAATGCTCAAGCCACCAAGTGTACCTGTCTTAAATGAAATTTCCCATCTTGCAATTTTATTTATTGTTGGTGGATTTACACTGCATTTAACTTCTTTTATTTGTGATTCTGATAATATATCAAATAGAGGTGAATCAACTTGAGTACTATCCTGAGATGTATAAACAGTTAATTTATATTTTCCAGCTTTTGCTGGATTTTTAATTTTAGAATCTTTGTTTATTATAATCTCAACTGTTCCTGCTTTTGCAAAATCTCTTGGAGTTACCATTGTTATTGTTCTTGTTCCAGAATCTATTGTAGGAGCATCAGTTAAAGCAGTTCCACCAACAGTAATTAAATTAGGAGATATATTTGGAGGAACATCAAAACCAGATGGGAATATCAGTGTTATTGTATGAACATCTTTTACAAGAGCATTTGAAATCTTAAATCCAACTGTGATATCACCATATGAGTTTGCACCTGGTGGATTAATAGAGACAGTAACATTTACAACACTTGTTTTTGATGTAATTGAATATGCAGTTGAAAGTTTATGAGTTGGATCTTTATCTGTCCATAGTTCAATCTGATAATTTGTTCCTGTTGTTGATGGATTTTTTAGTTTTGCCTTATGTGTGAATTTAATTGTAACTTCAGAGCTTGCTCCTATATCAACTGGTGTAATCAATGTAACTTCCCTTTTTGGAACATCAATTGATGGTGGTGAAATTAAAGCTACAGTATTTATCTGAATATTTTGAGCATCTATTACTCCAGGTATTTCAGTTCCAGTTGGGAATTTTATGTAAATTTTATCTATATTTGTAAGTAATTGACCAACTGTTGATGTTTTAAATGTTATTGTATATTCAGAAAATGCTGATGCAGAACTTGGATCAATTGAAACTTTTACATCAGAAACAGTTGTTAAAGTAATTGTTACTTTTGGTAGAGTTGCGATTGAACTAAAACTACCTCCTGGTCCTTTTGTTTTAACATCAAATGTGTAATCACCAGTTGTGGATGGACAGGTTACTTTTTTATAATTTATTGTTATTGTTCTATCCTTAGGCATTATGTTTATTGGAATATTTATTGTATAACCAGATATTGTCCAATCTCCTATCGTTACACCTGAACCTGCTGTTATTGAAATATATCCTTCACCAGCAGGTGATGTTTTTTGTGGGGAAGAAAAAGCACTCGGAATAGTTATTTGTATCTCTCCACCATCCATCGTTGCTTTTGATGTAAAGGTTAAAGTAAAATCTTTATTTGTCTCTCTTACAAAAGCACTATCAGGAGAAATTTTACACTCTCCACTTCCATCAACAGAAACTCTAATTGTTTGTGTCCCATCTCTTAATCCAGTAGCTTTTGCAGTTAAGGTATGTAGCCCTGGTGATGTATCTTTATAATAAAATGTCACTTGATTTTGACCAGAAGGAATTGTTACCGAATAACTACTTGAGGTACTCCAAGTATTTTTATCTGTTGAAAATCTTCCTGTTGTTGAACTTGAAGTAAGATTAACAGTCACATTTGCTGATGAAGTAACTGGGTTTCCATCCTGATCCTGTATCTGAACCTTTATATCACCTGATGCTGTTTCAATTGGAATAACCTGCTCACTTGTTATGAAAGCAAGTTTATTTCCCTCTTTCACTTCAAAAACATTACTTGTCCCTGAAATTGTACTACCATAAATTGTTGTTTGAACAGTTAAAGTAACCCCTGTTGCTCTTTGTGAAATTTTAACATTATCTGTTGCTGTACCATTAGTCATAGTAAGAGAACTTTTATCAATCTTATCATTTCCAAGAGAACAGGAGAGTGATAGTGTACCACTCCAAGTTCCTGGTGCTCCTGATGGAGTTTTTGCTTTAACTGTAATTGAAAATGTAACATCAACATATTGAGGTGATGAGATAATTGGTTCAAAAACAAGTTGTGAGAAAGGAAGTATTGTAAATGGATCAGAAAATCCAGTTTTACTACTATAAGTTGCTTGAACTCTTATGTTTTGACCTTCTCCATTTATCTTTACATTTCCACTCCACATACCACCAACAAAATTAGCACTTGTTGGAGTAATCGTTCCTGCAGTTGATGATAGGGTAACTGTCCCATTGAAACCAGTAACAATATCACCATTTATGTCAACTGCCTGAATTGAAATATAGATATTTTCATTCTTATATTGTGGTGAAGGTATTGATGAAAACCTGAAACTTTCAACTCCACCTGTAACCTGAAATGCATTTGAAGTTCCCATTGCACTTGTTGTTGAATCATAACAAGTTAAAACAACTGATGGGTTTGGTGTTGTAAGAGTCACATTTCCAGTATAAACTCCATTTATAAATGTAACTCCCGTTGGTGAAATTGTTCCAGCACCAGTTGATGCAGAAAGTGTAGCACTTCCATTATAATTTGTAACAGGTGAGTTATAGTAATCAACTGCTCTAATTGTTATTGAAAATGGAGTCCCAGCAATTTTTGGCGAAGATATAGTATCAAAGATAAATTTTGTTGGAGAATTATCAGCGACGGTAAACCAATTGGAAACCCCAAATTGCCATGGAGAAGCGGTTCTTGTAGCTTTAACTCTTACTTGCGGATTTGGAGAGTTTAATGATACATTTCCTTCCCAAACTCCATTAACAAGTTGAACAGGATTACCTCCTGATACACTTAAAACAATTGAAGTACCATCATTTGTTTCAGCTGATAATGATACCAATTCATTATTATTTAATAATGTATTACCAACCATATCTTTTACAGAAAGTTTTATAGAAAATTGTACATTTTTAACTTGTGGACCAATTGTTGCAAACTCATAATGGTCAATTGTGCCATAAACTGGGAATTGATTAGAAGTTCCAGTTTTATTTAAAGTTGTATCAGTTGCAGTGATTGTAACTGATGTTCCAGGATATGTAATTCTAACATTAGACACATAAACCTGTCCATCATTTGGATTTACATCACTAAAATTTACTGTTGTTGGAGTTATTTTATCTGTTCCGAGAGAACATGTAAGACTCACTGTCCCAGTATAAGGTGTAGAACCAGCAACATTATCAATTAAATTTCCCCACTGATCTTCTGCAAAAATTGTAACAGCAAATGGGACATTTTGTTCTACATAAGGTGAAATGTTTGAAAATCTAAAATGATGTAAATCTCCATGCCAGATATCAATAGCGGGTGAATATCCAATTTGTAATCCATCATGATTTTGTGCTTTAATATATGCATCATCATAAGATTTATAAATTGTAACTTGAATTGTTTTAGATGTTTCATTATTGAATGTTACTGATGATGGAGATATAAGAGGTGATGGTGGTGGTGAAATTGGAATGTCTCCAGCCTTAACTAAAGAAAGATCTACTGTTCCACTAAATTTTGTTAAATTTTGATATAAATCAAGACAATTCAAAACCAATGGAAACGATTGACCTGCGACTTTTATTCCAGCAACTGGAACCTGTATATCAAAAGAATTTAAAGGACCTCCATTAACAGTAAAAGTTGAAGATGTACCGGAATATGGAGCTGATGTAACAGTTATAAATGTTGTTTCTGCCTTAAATAATGTAACATTAATTGCTTCAGATACTCCATTTGTAAAATTTATATTAGGAGAATATGGTGGTGTGTTAACTCCATGGAAATTGGGATTAGTAACTCCATCAGGTGCCTGCCCTGGTCCACTAAAAGTGAGAGTGTATGGTCCATTCCAAGTATTAACGACATTGTTGTATGTATCACAAAATCTTACTCTTATTTGAAAACTAACACCTGCTGTTTGAACTTGAGGTGAACCACTATTTCCTTTTCCACTTTCAAAAGTTTCACCAGGTAATGTAATAATAAATTGTGTAGTAGTTCCTGGATTTACTGTTATACTTTGAGTTGCTGATGTTAATCCTGTAGCAGATGCTGTTATTGTCCATGTTCCAGCGGTTTCATCATAATAGTAAAAATCAGCCTTATCACTTCCATCTGGTATTGTTAATTGAGTTATAAATGACCCTCCTGAAGTTAAACTGAACTTTCCTTTCCCATGAGGAGATGTTGTTGAAAGATTTACAGTTGTGGTTCCACTTGTTACAGGATTATTTGAAGCATCTTGCCTCTGAACAGTTAGAGGGCCAACCCATGTCCCAGCATTCATCCACCAAGGTGGAGCAGGCGCTGAAAATACAAGTTTTGTTGCAGGTGGTGTAGTTGTTACATTAACTGTTGGTTGAACTGATATATTTGTTAATTTTTGACCAGATTCAACCCTTGATTTTGTTGTAAAAGTTTTTACACCTGTTGTATTTGGTGCAGTCACATTATCATATTTTATTTTAATCCAACCACCTGTTGTAATTGATAAAAATCTTACTCTTATATCCATTCCAGAAATTACAGCATTATATTGTGATATTAATAAATCATCGACCCAGATTGTTCCACTTGAAGTTCCAAAATAATCATTTACATAAATAAAACCATATGTTTTAACATTTGCTATACCTGCAATTGCTATTTTTACATATGTCCAAGTATTAGCTGAAATTGAACCTATTGGATAAGTTGTTGGAGTTGATAAATCGTTTGCATCGTCAAAAGCAAATTGAATAGCTCCTGATGGAACATATACTGAAGATCTGATCCAAAAACCAACTGTTATATAAGTGCTCCAATCTTCGGTTGCAAGAAGTTGATAATACACCCACTCATTTATAGCATCAGCATTTTTAGCAACATTTATTTTTAAAGATGAACCTTCTTTCTTTTGAGAAGCATCGGTAGAAATTGTTAAATCTGGATCAGATGAAAACCAACTTGAAGAAGAATCCATGTTATTAACTAATTTGGCAACATAAACATCAGAAGATTTTGAATCTATTGAAACATATCCAGTTCCAGCTGAATTTGAAGTTTGCGGAGTGCTAAAACCAGAGGGTACTGTTATTGATATTTCTCCGCTTTCCATTGGTTCTGCTGCTGTGAAAGTAAAATAAAATGTTTTACCTGTCGAATTCTGTACAACGGATGTTGGATCTACTACACAAGTACCTGAACCCGCTGCTCCGAAGGATAGTTTTAATGGGTATGAAAATATTAAAATTAGAAGAAGTGGAAGGATTAAACTTAATTTAAATTTTTTACTCATAAAATTTCCTCCTTTTTATCATTTTTTAAATTATACTTTTTATATAAAATCTTTATAGATTTCATCTTGTCTTTCTATGGTGCTGGATAGGTTATTGTAATTTCACTTGAAAATGGATCCCAGTCAACCTTTGCGCCAAATGTCTCCATTATGAATCTAATTGGGACAAATGTTCTATCATTAATTATTACTGGAGGAGCATCAAGTTTAACTGGCAATCCTTCAATATAAGCAATATTAGATCCAATTCTTAAATCTATCCTTTTAAGATTAAAAATAATTGAAACTCTTTCATCATCAAATGAGATATATCTATATTCTACAGTTGCACCAAATGCTTCAACAATAACCCTTAGGGGCACCATTGCTCTTCCACTTTTAGCATCAATCCAAGGGGCTGCTTCAATTTCAATTGGCCTATCATTTACATAAACTGTTTTTGAACCAATCTTTATCTTAACAATTGTTCTTTTTACATATTTAACAGGTAGATAAATTGAGTTACTATTTCCAGCTTTATCAACAGCAACAATTTGAATAGAGTTATTACCTTCTTGTAGTCTAACAGTGTAAGAGAATTTTCCTTGAGAATCGTAGCTAACTGGAACTCCATTGATTGTTAGGTTTGCACCAACTTCAACCTCTCCTTTAACTTCCAATGTCTCTGTGTTGACTTCCATCCAACTTGAAAGTGATGAATCAAGTTTAAGGAATGGAGGTGATGTATCAAGCGTAATACTTATTGTTATCTCTCCTTTATTTCCAGCAGAATCCAATGCTTGAACCTTCAGAGTATTTAATCCTGGTGAAAGTTTAACTTTAAGGGTGAACTGTCCTTTTGAATTTGATGTTGTCATTGATGACCCGCATGTAACAAGAATTCCTGGTTCAGTGACTCCATTTATCACTAAATCTTCTTTATTTGTAAAATCAAACTGTGGCTCAAGTATGGTTATTTTTGGTGGCATCGTATCGACTTTAAATGTCTTATTTCTTACAACTTCAGCATTATCTAACCCTTTTGATTTTGAATAGTAATTAAGGATATGCTCTCCTTCAGGAGCTGAAATTTCAGTTACATATAAAGTTGGTTCACCATCATCCCAGTAATAATATGTCTCAACACTACCCTCTCCTCTTCCTTCGAGTTTTATTTTTGGTTTTGTTATATACCATCCATTTATTCCATCTGGAATTTCTGGAGTAACTGTTATAACAGTAACTGGTGTCCCAACAATTGTATAAGGAGAAGATGGCACTTCAGTTAAATCTTTTGAAGAGTAGATATATAAAATATATTTATCAGGAATTTCTGGATTTTTAATTTTTGCACTCTTTGAAATTGAAATAAAAACATCGCCTTTTGGAATTGGAAATGACACAGGAAGAATAAGTAATCTTCCAACAACGAGTGGCTCATAAAGAAGTGGTATTCCAGTTATAGAAATTGATGTTGGTAAAATTGATGGTGGTAAGGTTGTACCCTGTGGGAATTTAATATAAATTTTATCTCCTTCAAATAAATTTATTCCAATTCTAAATCTTATTGTATATTCACTCTCTCTTCCAGCGCTTTGAGGTTTTACATCAACTTCAATATTACCAATTGGTGGGGCTGGTGAAAGAGTAAATGAAAACTTTGCTGCTCTTGTCTCTTTAGTTGTTGTTATCTCTAAGTTATAAATACCTGCTGTAGATGGATTTACAACTCCTGCTTGTGTAAGTATCTCAATTTTCACAGTTGTTTCTTTTGGTATTGGTGATACTGGTTTTATTGTAATTGTATTAGCAGATTGATTAACAATTGGAGTTTGAGTTAAAACAGAATCATTTATTTTTATTGATGAACTTTGAATATTTATAGGTATCATAGTACCAGATGGGAATTTAATATTTATCTCATCTGTTGTATCTAACTCTCCTCTTGTTCCAACTTTAAAGATTATTGTATATGAAGCATTAACTGCTGCAGAAGAAGGATTAACTGATAAAGAAAGAATTTCAAGGTAAAAGCCAAGTTCTACAATAAATTGTGGCTGATTTGAAATTGGAGTAAAGGTTCCACCCTGTCCCATAGTCATAAATGAAAATGTATAAGTTTGAGGAATATTAGGAAGAGTAACATTTTGATATTTAATTGTTATTGTATCACCAGATGCAAGAGTTGTTACATTTATATTTAAAGTGTTACTAACTGTTGTGATTTGTCCTAAAGTTACTCCACTCCCTGGAGTAACTGAAATAAAACCATCACCTTGAGGATTTGTTAATTGTGGAAGAGGAAAACCAGATGGAAAAGTTACTTTAACTCCGCCACCAGAAAGATTATATGTTCCTGTAAATGTGAATGTTATATTTAGTTTATCATTTGTTAATCCAGAAGATGGTGTCATCGTAACTGTTCCTGAACCATTTGCTTTTGTTCCTGTAACTATTATTCTTTGTACTGCACTTTCATAGCTTGTTGCAGAAACAGTTATATCCCATGCACCAGGTGTTGTGTCTTTATAATAAAAAGATTTTTCACTACTCCCTGAAGCAAAAGTAACTGATGTAACATTCCAGGTTAAACCATCTTCAGAAAATTTTCCAGTTGAAGAACTTGATGAAAGATTAACTGTTATGTTTTCTGATGCAATTTTTGGATTATCAGATGGGTCTAACAACCCAATTGTAATTATCAGTGATTTTTCATCAAGATTTATTGTTTGGGGTGAAGATTTAAAAACCAATTTATCTCCTGCAACCTTAAATGAGTTCGAGGTTCCGGTTTTTTCTGAAACTGGATCAGTAACAGTTATTGTTACATTATTTCCTGGTTTATTTATTTTAATATTAGAAGTAATAGTTCCATTTACTAATGGTCCTAATGTTATTGGTTCAATTGTACCAACTCCAAGTGAACAGGTTAAATTAACTGTTCCTGTAAAGTTTGTAAATGTTAAGTTATCTTCATCTTTGGCAGTTACAGTTATCTCAAATGGAACTCCTTTGTTTTGATTTCCTATTGTTGATATTAAGAAATGATGAAGCCCTTTTGCAACAGAAAATTTGTTTGAAGTTGAACTAACTGAAGGTGCTGTTAATATGGTTTTTAGTTGAACATCGCTTCCAGGGGTTCCTAATTTCACATTTCCACTCCATACACCATTAACAAATGTTATTGATGTTGGTTCTGTTACAGTTGAATTTACAGCAGAGAGGGTGGCCGAACCATTGAAATTTGTGCAGGTATTTCCAAACTCATCTTTTGCAGTTATTGTAACACTGAATGCCACTCCTACTGATTGAGAACCTATTGTTGAAAATTCAAATCTATTTACAGGGGCTGGTAAAAGAGTTATCGCGTTACTTTCACCTGTCTTACCACTTTTTTCTGCTATTATTTTTATATTTGTTCCTGCTTTTGTTAATGTTACATTTCCTATCCAGGTACCTCCACTGAAATAACCAGTTATAGTTGGATTTATAGTTCCATCAGAAACTGAAAGGTTAACCTGCTCAGTGAAGTTTGGTATTGTATTATTTAAAGAATCTTTTGCATAAATTTTTATTGTGAAAGAAGTTCCTGCGGTTTGAGGTGATGAAATTGTATCAAATGTAAAATGGTCAAGTGCACCATAAACTGAGAAAATATTACTCATTCCCATTTTATGCGTAACTGGATCTTCAGCAAATATTTGAGTTGATGGATTTGGAGTTGTTATAGTTATATTTCCTGTCCATCTTCCATTTACAAATGAAGTTGTTGAACTTGGAGAAATTGTCCCAGCACCTGTTGAGGATGTTAAAATTGCAGTTCCATTCCAGGTGGTTATTAAGGAACCAGCCAAATCAAGTGCTCTAATGTTTATACTAAATGGAACACCTGCTGTTTGATTTGGAATTAAATCAAACTCAAATTTTCCTAAAACATTTGATGCACAGGTAAATGAATTTGATGTTCTAGAAACAAGAGGAACACCACCTTGTGATGTAATTTTCATATTTGGATGAGGGGTATCAAGTGATACACTACCTATCCATTTACCTAAAGTAAAATTAGTAGTATTCCATGTAGCTCCACCATTTATATTTCCAGTACTTGCTGATAAAATTGCAAAACAATTTAAGCCTGCATACGGAGTCCCAACCCAAGAGCCTGTATCATCAAAAGCGCTCACAATGTATCCATTTGCATCTTTTGCGTATATTGTAATATTAAATGGATTGTTTATTGTTTGTGGACCTATTGTTTCGAAATCAAAGTGATGAATAGTTTGACTTGCAACTGTAAATTGATTCGATGTTCCTTTTATTCCTGGATTTGAAGTATCAGTCACAGTGATAGTATGAACACCAACTGTATTCATTGTTGTAGAACCTCCAAATGTTTTAGTCCCATTGTCAACTAGAGCAAATAGATAATCTGCAGGAAGAGATGCTGCTCCATCTGTTGAAGTAAAGTGAATTGTTCCAGTATATGTTGTCACAATGTTATCCCACTGGTCTTTTGCTGTGACTCTTAAAGCATTTTCAGGAAGAGCCCCAGGATTAAAGACACATCCTACAGTTTGTGGTCCAATTGGTTTGTATTCCCCAGTTACTGGGTCAGGGTCATTAGATGTTACTTTAAAATGGTGAAGTGGTCCTGGTAAAACATTAAAATTATTTGATACTCCATACTTTGATGCAAATTCAACCTTGAGTTGAACATTTGCACCAGATTTGTATAGAGTTATATATCCACTCCAAATTCCATTGCTAAATGTAACTGATGTTGGATCAATTACATAATTTGTTGGAACAGTTGCTGATATAGGAACAATAGCGTTAAAATTGGTTATTAAATTATTTAAACTATCTTTCGCATATATTTTAATTGAAAATGAATTACCCGCAGTTTGAGGAGTTCCAATTAAATCAAAATCAAAATGATGAAGCCCTGCAGAAACAGTAAAATTATTTGATGTACCAAATTTTGATAAACCAGATGCAGTTATAAAAACAGAAGGAGCTGGTGTATCTAAAGTTACATTTCCTTCAAATACTCCATTTACTAAATTTATAGATGTTGGAATTATATTTCCAACTGATGAAGAAAGCATTAATGTTGTATTTAAGTCCGAAATTAAATTATGCTGTGAATCATGTGCCTCTATTCTAATTGAAAACGGCACTCCTGAAACCTGTGGACTTATACTTGAAAAATGGTAATGATCGAGCGAACCCAAAACAGAAAATGTATTAGAATAACCTGTCATTCCACTACCGCCAGAATCTGTTGCAACTAACTGAACAGTTGAAAATGATGAATTAATAGTTACATATCCGCTCCATTTTCCATTAACAAATGGTCCTACTGCACTTGGAGATATTGGACCAGCAGGATTTAAAGTTAAATTTACATTTCCAATGAAATTTGTAACTAAATTTTCATTTCCATCTCTTGCGGTAATTTCTACATAAAAACTTTGTCCAACTTTTTGAGGAGAGGGGATAAAGGAGAAGGAAAAGTGGCTAAGGGTTCCTTGAAGAGCAAATATGTTTGATTCTCCTGTTGAGCTTCCGTAAGTTGCAATTAACTTTACTGCAGTCGATGGAGTGTTTAATGTTATGCTTCCACTCCACACTCCATTTACAAATACAACTGGAGATGGATTTGTTGAAACACACATTGTTGGTGAAGATGAAATTATTACCTGCTGATTGAATGATGTAACAGTCATTCCAGATGAATCTTTTGCATAGATTGTTACTGAGAATGGAACTCCCGCTGTTTGAGGAGAAATGATTGTGCTGAATTCAAAATGGTCAACTGCGCCTGATGAAACAGAGAAAAGATTTGATTCTCCAGCAAGTGGATCATATAGTGAATTTCCTAATATATGTTCAGTATGCTTTTCGCTTGTTTGAAAAGGAACAAGAGTTGTTCCAACATCTGAATCTCCTGCTTGTACAATGGTTCCTGCTCTATAATTTCCTACTGGTGTTAATCTCTTATCCCCTGGGCTTACTTGATTTCCAGGAACTGTTATATCATCATATATATATTCTCCATAATCAAAACTACTATTAGAAGTTACATTTTCTGTATGTTTTTCTGTTGCTTGAAAACTAGTAAGAGGAAAACCAATATCTATGTTTCCTGAAGCAACAAATGTATTATAAACATAATTCCTTACATAAGTTAATCTTTTATCCCCGACATTTACTGTCCCATCAACATTTGTATCAAAATAAATATATTCTCCATATAAACTGTTAGCATAAATTTTTGCTCCTGAATCAGATGTATTTAATGTTATATTTCCTGTCCAAACACCATTTGTAAGGGTAATTATATTTGGAGTTATAGTACCTCCTGTAGTTGAAATAAAAAGTTTAATTTGACCATTATATGCAGTAACAATACTACCAGCAGAATCAACTGCTTTAACTGTTATTTGAAATGGTGTATTTCTACTTTGATTTCCAATCGGTTCAAATTGAAAAGAAATTGAATCTGGATCAGAAACTGTAAATGTGTTTGAACCTGTTCCTGCTCCAACACCTGGTGGATTACTTGCTGTTATAGTTAATTTCATTGTTGAATTTGCAGTATCTAATATAATATTTCCAGACCAAATGCCATTATTAAAGTTTGAAGTAGTATTTGTTCCAGTTGATTGAACTGTAATAGTTCCTGATGATGCTGCTAATGTTACTGTCCCATTGAAACTTGGATTAACATTTCCATAACTATCTTTTACTTTAATAGTAATTGGAAATGGATTGTTTCTTGTTTGAGGACCTATTGAATCAAAAATGAATGTACAACTCCCAAAACCTTGTGGTTGAACATTTAATGTTGCATTTCCTTTAATTAAAGGATTGGATGTATCTTCAACATAAATTGTTTGTGGTCCTGCAGTGCAAAGTATGACCCCAGTAAATAATCTATCACCATTATTAGCAGGTAAATAAGTTGTATTAGAAGGCAAAACAACTGATGGATGTGTATCTGTGGTTGAAAAATGAACTGTTCCAGTATAATTTGTTACTATATTACCATATTCATCAACTGCTTTTACTCTAAAAGTGAATGCACTGCCTGCTACTGGTGTTGTTGTAAAAAAATCATAAAATTCAAAATGATGAAGTGTTGATACGCCAACTGTTACTCCAGCTGAAGTTGAAAAAATTGCACCATCTGAAACAGTTATAGTTCTTACTGGTGGACTAGCTGTTTTAAATCGAACTCCATTAGTGAATGTATGAGAACCATTATCAGATGAAATAAAAGTGTAATTTGAAGGAGAAAATTCAGCTTGTGGATCATCGGAAGTAAATGTTACTGTTCCGTTATAATCACCTACAATATTATTCCACACATCTTTTGCAATCACAGTAAATGAAATATAATCACCTACTGTCACATTCAAACTTGATAAATTTATTGTAAAAAATGCTGGATTTGCACCAGTAACTTGAAACCCAGATGAAGTACCAGTAACTCCAGATCTTGTAGCAGTTATAGTCAAACTTGTCCAAGAAGGAAGATCTGATCCACTCAAAGTAATGGAACCAGTTCCTACTCCATTAGTTATAGTAAAGGGTGAACCTGAAGATATTGAAATGGAAGTAGAAGAATCAGTTAAATTAACATCATGTGTATAAGTTGTATCAACTAAATTACTTGCATCAAGGGCTCTAATTGTAATATTAAATGGAATACCAATTTTTGCTGTAGATGGAACTATGACTTCAAAATGAGTTGCAGGTCCACCATAAACTTTTGGAATATAAACAGAAAGAAGTGAAAAAATAATTATAAATGATAGAAGGACTATCCTTCTTTTTTTCATTACTTCAAAACCTCCTTTTCTTGTTTCACAAAAATCCCCTATGTTTATACACTATTTTTACTATTAAATTTAAAAAAATCAAGGGGTGAATTAATTCACCCCTGGGTAAGTAATCAGAACTCTTCTCTCAGTGCTATTCCACTCTACCTTTGCACCAAATGCTTCCATAATAAATCTTATTGGAACATAAACTCTATCATTTCTTATAACAGGTGGAGTATCCATTTCATATGCTTTACCATTTAAAGATGCAAGGGTTGAATCTGGTGATAATTTCAGAATCTTTTTTGAACCTGAACTATCCTCTAAAGTTATTGTTACAATTCTTACAATCGAATCCCAATCAACAACTGCACCAATAGATTCACTTATAAATCTTAATGGAACCATAGTCCTACCATTAAAAATGAATGGAGGATAATCTAAAATTTTGATATATTCATTAACTTTTGCTTCAATTTTACCTATTGTTAGTTCTATTTTAACTCTTGGTACCCATATAACACCAATATTTTGTCTTGTTACATTTCCTGCCTTATCAACTAATATGAAATCAAGAACATTTGTTCCAGATTTTTTAAGTTCAACAGAACCCTCGAATTTACCATCTTCCCTGATTAAAACTTCTTCTCCGTTAAGCGTTAATTTACCTCCTATCTCAGCCTTACCTCTTATTTCTATAATTTTATCATTAACTGTCATCCATTGTGCAGGATATTCAATTGTTAACTCAGGTGGAATCGTGTCTCTAATTACTTTAACAACATCAAGAAACTCATTCCCAGCAAAATCTATCAATACAAAACTAATATTATTTATCCCCTCGAAAACTTCTATCTCAACTTTAAATGATCCATCTGAATTAACTGAAACTCTTCTACCTTGTATTATGAGTACTGAACTTGTCTCAGATACAACACCACTAATTTCAATTTTTTGTTTGTTTATATACATATCATCAAAAATATTCAAATTATCTATTTTTGGTAAGGTTGTATCAAGTTTAAAGGTTTTCTCTTTTATCTCCTCCTCACTCCCAAGTTTATCTTTTGCATAGTAGTAGATTGTATGAATTCCTTCTGGAGGAGTAACCAAACCTTTATATTCTGTCCAGGGACCATTATCCCATCTAAAGAAAACTTGTGGATCTTTATCATATTTTGATGATGAAGTAAAAGTTATCACTGGGGTTGTTTTATAATATCCATTCAAACCATCTGGTTCAGGGATTGAAAGTATCATTTTTGTTTCAGGCATTGGATAAACAAGAAAAGATTTTGTATTAATTGGGTTTGGCTCTCTTGATGTATAAATGGTCAAATAATATTCGCCTTCTTCTAAAATTTTGATATTTGCATCTTGAGAAATAAATATTATAAATTCTTCTTCTTTCCCAATTGGAACTGGTGTTTGAATCGTTAAGGATAATTTATCTTTTGAAACTAAAGGAGTTTTTGTCAAAGGAATACCCTTTATAGTAATCGAGGATTGTTTAATATTTTGTGGAATATCAATTTTCTGTGGGAATTTAATATAAATATAGTCATTTACATTTAAAGATCCGCCTGGTCCTGTTTTTAATTTTATTTCAAATGATACTGCTCTTTGTATTGAAGGTGGAACCAGCTTTGTTGAAATTGAGGTCAATATTGATTCAATTAATTTATATGGAGAGGATGTAACTTCTGTTTTCTCTTTTTCAGTCCAAATTTTTAATTTATACTCACCTGGTGTATCTGGATTTTTTATTCCTGCATCTTTTAAAATTATAATTTCAACACTTTCTTCATTCCCAATTTTAACTGGAGATTTTATTGTTAAAATTTTATTTGAAGTGTCTATAACCACATTTTTTTTCAAATCAATTCTATTTATAGTTATTAAATTTTTATCAATATCATTTGGAAGTTTAGTATAAGATGGGAATTTTATATAAATTTCATCACCTTCTGAGAGTGCTCCATGTTTTCCTGTCTTAAAACTTATCTTATATTCTGCTTCAACCTTTGTAACTGGCGGGTTAACTTCAACAAATAAATCTGTTATTACTGATTCAACAATTTTATAAGAATATGATGTTACATATGTTGGCTCCCTACTTGTTGCAACTTGAAGAGTGTAATCTCCACCTTCTGTTGGATTTTTAATTCCAAAATTTTCTGTAAAAATTATTTTAACATTCGAATTATTTGAAATATTAACTGGAACTTTCAGTTGAATTTTCCTTCCTGTTGAGATTGTAACATCTTTTGGATTCACTCCATTTATTGTTACTTCACTTTTATCAGCAGTTGATGGAATGAAAGTATCATCTGGAAATTTTATTGCTATAATATCATAATCTTTTATTAAATTCCCAGCACTTCCAGTTTTAAACTCAATTGTATAACTTGCCTCGGTATCAACAACATTTGGCTCAACAGTAACTTTTGGTCTTGATATAACAGAATAATAAATTGTATATGAATATGAGGTAACAAGAGTTGGCTCTTTTGATGTTGAGACCTTTAAAGTGTATGTTCCAGAGGTCGAAGGATTAGTTATTCCAGAAGTTATAGGAAAGGTTACAATAACATAAGCACCAGCTGATAAACTATATGGAAAAATAATTTTTACTGTTCTTACAGAAACATAAGCTATTGATACTGGATAACCATTAATTAATGCTCCTAAGTACGAGAATGAAAATGGAATAAAGGTATCATTTGGAAATGTTATTAAAATATAGTCAACTCCTCCAACAACACCTCCATTTGGTCCAAGATTAAATCTTATATTATATTCAGCAACTGAACCTGCATATGGAGGATCAACATCAACTTTTGGAGTAGAAATTTGACTTATTATATAAATATCTGCTGTTCCATAATGTGTATAAGCTCCTCCTGGTGGGAATTCCGCTTTAAGTTGAATATGCCCCCAGTCTGTTGTTTGAATTGTTACATTATCAACATTACTATATGGGGGTGTAAGTATAACATCTCCAGGATCTGGATCAGGAATTGGGGATTTTGACCAATCAAATTTATCCTCCCATCCATAGGTAGAAAAAACTCTTGTTCTTTTGTTTCCATAAACATCGAAACTTTCTGCAATAAAGTTTTTTATATCTCCAACAACAGTGTAATATGGATTTGGAGTTACAACTATTCTATTAATTAAATCAGGAATGACCATAACTTCTCCTGTGGCATGTATAATATTACTTAAACCTCTCTTGACATCAACGACTCCAGTTAATTTTCCTGCTTTGGTCGTATTTGTTGCTTTTGTTATATCAACAATTAACTCACCAGCAGAAGTTTGATTTCCAGTTACAGGTATATTTATTACATTTGAAGGTAATATAGTTATTGTTCCAAATGTTGCCCCAATTGTATTTGTTGGTAATGGTATAGTAATAGTTGAGCTATTAAAATTAAATCCAGTTGGAAAAGTAATTATTAATTTATCTCCAGTTTGAAGAAGATGTGTATTGGTATCAAAATTTAAAGTCACAATCCAGTGTGTTTCACTTTTTCCTGCGGTATCATCCTTTTGATTTGTCTGATCTCCTAATGTATTAGCTGTAAATGTTACACCTGTAATGTTTGCATTAACCTTAACTGTTAGAAAATTAAATCCTAACAAAATTAAGAGTAACAATAAAACTAATTTTTTAATCATATTTACCTCCTTTTAATTATAAACATCTTTTTCATCTTTTTGTTTCAAAATTTAGAGTTTAAAAAAACAATTTTTGTTCCATTATAGTATAATTTAAATATGAGTATAGATATAGAAAAGAAAATTTTAAAGGGTTTTATTGTTGATAGGTTTGCAATAACAAAAAGTTTATCAGAAGGTTTTAAAAGTGAATATTTTGAAGATCCAAAAACAACTTTAATTTTGAATGCAATATTTGATATCTATGAAGGAAGAGGTGAAACAGAAGTTCTTGATTTTCAAACATTATATAGACACCTTGAAAAAAAAGGTGTAATGGATAATGAAATTAAAAATTTTTTAGATGAATTGGAAAAAATTGAAACTCCAAATCTTGCTCTATTAATTTCATATATTGATATTCTAAGGATAAGAAATGGAGAGAGAAGATTAATCAATATCGCAGATGAGATAACAGAATTTGTTGAAAGAAGGGGGCCTCAAAAAGTGGAAGATATATCCCAATTTTCTGTCAAAATGTCAGAAGAGTTACAAAAAATTGCTATTGAAAGACTTCATAAAAAACTCGTTCCCTCAGAAGTAGTTGTTAAAGATATAATAAGAGACATTTATGAAAAAAGAAGCTTTCATGGATTTTCTCTCGAACCATTTATAGCTATTGATAAAACACTTCTTGGTCTAAGGCCTGGTTTTTATTATGCATTAGCTGGTGCACCAAGAAGAGGAAAAACAAATTTTTTACTTCACCTTTCAACATATATTATTAAAAACGAAAGAGTGCCTGTTCTTTATTATTCTTGGGAACAGACATCAAGAATCTTAAATTTAAGAATTTTATCTCAAGAATCTAATATAAATCCAGTTAAACTAATGTCAGGAGATCTTGATGAGGATGAATTTAAAACATTTGAAGAAGCATATAAAAAATTTCAGGAATATTCATCATTTTTATATATAATTGAAGGTGGAAGTATGGACACACTTGAAAAAATTGAGGCACACGCATACAACATAATGCAAAGTCATAGATGTGAAAATGTTGTAATTTTTCTTGATTATATACAGAAAATACCACTTGAATCACCGAGAATCTCTCTTGAAGAAAAAGTTGATGAGTTATCATCTAAAATTGCTATGCTATCTTTATCTTTAAAATCTCCAATTGTTGCTATTTCATCTCTTGACAAAGAAGGTTGTAGGCTTGATGATGAGGGAATAGATAGACCAACTATGTTTCATTCAACTGGTGGTGGTGATATTGAATATGATTCTGATGTTGTTATGGTTCTTGTTAAAAATCATAAAGAGACAGAGGAGTTACATGAAAAATTAAAAAATCTTGTAAAAAATGGTGAGATCCTCGAGGAAGATCTTCCATCAATTGATGTAATTGATTTATATATAGATAAAAATAGGGATGCACCAGAGGGAATATCAAATATAATTCAATATCTATTTTTTATTGAATCAAATAAATTTATTGAAATTGGATATAAAGATACAAGTGAAAAATATACATATGCAAAGATGGGCTTGATTGTTGATAGGTTAAAAAAGGATGGATTATTAAAACTAAAAAACAACAATATTAAAGGTGAGAAGCCAAAATCTTCATAGTGTTCAAGGAGACATTCTCCCCGTACACTATTTTTTATTTTAAAGATATGTACTTGATTTAATTTAAAAATGTATTAAAAATTTAATTATTATTATAAATGGAGGAGTTGATGCTTGATGTAAGGTTTATCAGAAAGAATCCTGAAGTTGTAAGAGAATCTTTAAAAAACAGAGGTTATTCAGATGATATTCTTGATGATTTCTTAAGAATTGACAAAGAAAGGCTATCTTTATTAAAAGAATTTGAAGATTTAAAACATGAGTTAAACAATAAATCAAAAATCATTGGTGAGATGAAAAAGAGAGGAGAAGATATCGGAGAACTTCTCCTTGAATCAAAAAATCTCTCAGATAATATAGAAAATTTAAAAGAGAAATTAAAAGAGACAGAAGATATTCTCAATGATATTGTTTTAAGGATTCCTAATATACCTCATGAAACAGTTCCAATAGGTCTTGATGAAAAAAGTAATGTTGAGATAAGAAAATTTGGTGAGATAAGAAAATTTGATTTTGAAATAAAACCCCACTGGGAAATAGGAGAGAATTTAGGAATTCTTGATTTTGAAAGAGCAAGTAAATTATCTGGTTCAAGATTTTTCTTAAATAAAGCTCTTGGAGCGTCTCTTGAAAGAGCACTTATAAATTTTATGCTTGATTTACACACTAAAAAAAATGGATATAAAGAGATATTTCCACCATTTTTAGTAAGAGGAGATATTATGGTAGGCACAGGACAACTTCCTAAATTCATCGATGATATGTATAAGATAGAAGGAGAGGATTTATGGTTAATTCCAACTGCTGAAGTTCCTCTTACAAATATTCATAAAGATGAGATTTTAAATGAGGATGAACTTCCAAAATATTATGTTGCATATACTGCTTGTTTTAGAAAAGAAGCAGGAGCAGCTGGAAGAGATACAAGAGGTTTAATTAGAGTTCATCAATTTAATAAAGTTGAGCTTGTTAAATTGGTTAAACCAGAAAATTCTTTTGATGAACTTGAAAAACTTGTTATTGAAGCTGAGGATGTTTTAAAAGAATTAAATTTACCATGTAGAGTTGTTCTTCTATCAACTGGTGATATGGCAGGTTTTTCAGCAAGCAAAACTTATGATATTGAGGTCTGGATGCCATCATATGGAAGATATGTTGAAATATCATCCTGTTCAAACTGTACAGATTTTCAAGCAAGAAGGATGAATACAAAATTTAGAAGAAAAAGTGGAGAGATTGAGTTTATTCATACTCTAAATGGTTCAGGAGTTGCTATAGGCAGATGTTTAGCAGCAGTTTTAGAAAATTATCAAAATGAAGATGGTTCTGTTACAATTCCAGAAGCTCTTATTCCTTATATTGGTGTTGATAAAATAACTTGAATTTAGTTTACAAAATAGACAGCCTACTTTTGTAAACTTGTATTATAATTTTTTAATAGGAGGTGAGTTTTGAAGATAAAGATCATTAAAAACAAACCATTTATCAATAAGATTAATTTAAATTGTAGAGAGTGTCCTACACCTTGTAAATCTGCCTGTAAAACATCAATGACAGTTGGAAATCAAGGGTGTGAAAAAGATAGAAAGGATAAAACATATATATTTTAAACCATCTTTCTTTCATAAATTCTCATTTTTAAAAAGATTTTTTGTTTTTTTCCCGGTCTCAGGAACTTTTATTGAAATTGATAAAAATTCTTATCAAAATTTAAATTTAAAAAATTTTCCAAAAAACGAATTTTTTTTAGAAGAGTATAAAATTTATAAAAATTTTAATCCAAAATTTGATAATCCAAATAACTTAAAATCACTCTGTCTTCTTGTTTCTCAAATATGTAATATGAAATGTGATTATTGTTTTGTTGATGGAGGAAGTTTTGGTAAAGAAGATAGATTGATGAGTGTAAAAATTGCAAAAGATTCTGTTGATTTTCTAATAAAAAACTCTAAAAATAGAAACATTGAAATTGATTTCTTTGGCGGGGAACCACTTTTAAATTGGGATGTTGTTAAAGAAACCATTTTGTATGGTTTAAGTGAAAGTAAGAAAAAAAACAAAAATTTAAGATTCTCGCTAACAACAAATGGAGTTCTTCTCACAGATGATAAAATTGATTTTTTAAATAAAAATAAGATAAGTTTAATAATATCAATTGATGGACAAAAAAAAGTGAATGATAGATTCAGAAAACTTAAAAATGGTGAAGGGAGTTTTGATTTAATATATCCAAAAGTTGTAAATTTGATAAAAAAAAGAGAGGATGGATACTACATTAGAGGTACCTTTACTGAAGAGACAAAATCTATCTTTCCATCAGCAAAGTTTCTATTTGAAGAGGGGTTTAAAAATATCTCACTTGAACCAGTTATTATTGATGAAAAGAGTCCTATAAAGATTAAAAAGGATTCTATGAAAAAAATTAAAAAAGATTATGAAAAAATAGGTGAATACATTTTTAATGAGAAGAAAAAAAATAATAATTTAAATTTTTACCACTTTTTAATCTCTCTTGATGAAGGTCCCTGTCTTGGAAAAATGAGTTTTGGTTGTGGAGCTGGTGTGGAATATCTTGCTGTTGATTCTATTGGAAATTTATATCCCTGTCATTTTTTGTCAGAATTCGATGAGTTTAGAATTGGGAATATTTATAATGGAATAGACGAGGAATTGAAAAAATATTTTATTAAATTGAACGATCTGTCTAATAAACCAAAATGTTCAAGTTGCTGGGCAAAATATCTTTGTGGGGGAGGATGTATTGCGCATTCATATCTAATTAATAGTGACCCTTTAAAACCTCCTTACGAGTTCTGTTCTCTTCAAAAAAAGAGAGTTGAAATAGGACTGTTTTTAAGTAACATATAATTTTTGTATAATTTATTTAAAACTTAAATTCTGGGGTGATTTATGACTGATTTAAAAGGAAACAATATTTTAGAAAAAATGATGCATGAAGCAGAAAGGTGCCTTTTCTGTTTTGATGCTCCCTGTGAAAAAAATTGTCCAATCAATCTACCTATCTCAAACTTTATTCATATGATAAGAAATAAAAATTTTTATGGAGCATATGAAAAAGTGAGAGAATCCCACCCAATGATAAATGTTGCTGGTTTTATCTGTCCTGAAGAGATTCTGTGTCAAAAAGAATGTATAAGATCGAAAATTGATTCCCCTATAAAAATAAGAGAGTTACATAATTTTTTAACACTAAATTTTGTTAAAAACCAAAACCTATCTCTAACTCCATATAAATATGAAGATGTTGCAATCATTGGAGGAGGGCCAGCCTCATTATCTTGTACATTTTTCTTAAGAACTCTTGGATATAAAACTCACATTTTTACAGAGGAAGATATTGGAGGAATTCCTTTTACAGAGATATCAAATGACAGACTTCAAAATGAAATTGTTGAAAAAGATATCGATTTTATAAAGGATAATTTCATATATGAATTAAACATTGGAAAAGTTAAAACCATAGAAGAGTTAAAAAAAGATTTTAAGGCAATTTTTATAGGTATTGGTTTGGGAGATGAAACAAAATTAGAAATTCCAGGAATAGATAAAAACGGAGTTTTTTATGCAAGGAAAATTTTAAGAGATTTAAAAAATGGGAAAGAGGTTTTTCTTGGAAATAGAATAGGAGTAATAGGTGGAGGGAATGTTGCTTTTGATGTTGCTAACAGTTTGAAAAATAGATTTAAAGAAAAAGAGGTCTTTATAATTTATAGAAGGGGATTAAAAGATTTAAAATGTTATCCAGAAGAGTTAGAAAGAGCAAAAAATCTTGGTGTTAATTTTTATTTTCAATCATCACCAATTGAAATCTCAGGAGATAAAAAGGTTGAAGGTTTAAAAGTTTCACAGGTTAGTTTAAAGGAAAGTGAAAGAGAAAAAAGAAGAAGTTTCGAATTGATAGATAAAAGTGAATTCATAATTCCTCTTGATAATATAGTTGTTGCAGTTGGTCAGGAGATTGAGGACGGAATATTTCCTGAAATAGAAAAAGAGAATGGTCTGATTAAAATTGATGAAAACTATATGACAAATGTTAATGGTGTTTTTGCTGGTGGAGATTGCGTTAATGGAGGACAAACAGTAACAAAAGCAGCAAGTGAAGGGAAAATTGCCGCTTTTAAAATAGATGAATTTTTAAGGAGGAGTGAATAATGTTTAAATTAAGGGGTCTTTCAATAAATTTTTTAGGTTTAACTCTTGAAAATCCTTTTATTCTCTCTGCCTCACCATCAACTGATGAGCTTGAAATGGTGGTAAGAGCACTTGAGGCAGGTTGGGCAGGAATTATTTTAAAAACAACTTCAGTTGAAGAGAACCCTGTCCCATTAAAATATCCAATGATGTCATCTTTTGGAAATTATTATAGAAGAGTTGTTGGTCTTGGAAATATAGATTTGATTTCTAAATATCACATTGATGAGATTGAAAAAAGGGTTAGGATTTTGAAAGAGAAATTTCCAGAAAAAATGATCGCTGCGAGCATAATGGGAAGTAAAAAAGAAGATTGGCAAAATCTTGCCTTTAGATTAAGACAAGCAAATGTTGATTTAATAGAGTGCTCATTTTCCTGTCCACAGGGAAGTATGGGAGAAGCACCTGGAAAGATGCTTGCACAATCAATAAGTGCAACAGAAAAAGTCACTGGCTGGATAAAAGAAGCAGCAGAAAACACTCCAGTTTTGATTAAAATAACACCACAAGTTACTGACATAGTTGAAGTTGCAAAAGCAGTCAAAAAAGGTGGGGCTGATGGAATAACTGCAAGCAATACAATTCCTTCGCTCCTTGGAATTAATATCTATACATTTGAGCCATACCCTTCAGTTTTTGGTGTATCATCTTATTCTGGTCTATCTGGAAATGCAATTAAACCAATTACTTTAAGGACAATAGCTGAGATAAAAAGAAATGTTGATATAGTAATTTCAGGAAATGGAGGAGCATATTCTTCAAGAGATGCTATAGAGATTATGCTTGTTGGTGCAAGTAATGTTCAATTTTGTACTCTTCCAATGGTTTATGGTTTCAGGGTTATAGAAGAGTTAAAAAGTGGACTTTCTCATTACCTTGATGAAATGAATTTAAAATCGCCTTTAGAAATAGCAGGTAAATCTTTAGAAAAAATTAAATCAAATGAAGAACTACCTCTTATTGAAGTAAAAGCAAATATAGATAAAGATAAGTGCATTGGTTGTGATTTATGTTTCATATCTTGTAATGATGGTGGTCATATGGCAATTGAAATAAAAGAAAATAGAATTCCTGAAGTAAATGTTGAAAAATGTGTTGGTTGTGCATTATGTATGCAGGTTTGTCCTGTTGATGCAATATCGATGAAAGAAAAAATGGATGAAAAAGAGGTAATTTTTATTAGAAGATGAAAAAAATAAAAATAGATTTTATATTAAATGGTACAGAAATAACTGATGAAGTTCCAGTAAATATAACTCTATCTGAATATTTAAGAGATTATCTTAAATTAACAGGAACAAAAGAGGGATGTTCTAAAGGAGAATGTGGAGCCTGCACAGTTATTATTGATGATAAAATATTTGATTCTTGTCTAATCTTAATTCCAGAGGTTGATGGTAAAAATATTACAACAATAGAGGGAATATCAAAAGATGATTTGACACCTTTACAAAATTCATTAATTGAAGAAGGAGCATTTCAATGTGGTTTTTGTGCATCAGGAATGGTTATGAGTTTAACTAATCTACTATCAAAAAATGAAAAACCATCTCTTGAAGAAATAAGAGAATCAATCTCTGGAAATTTATGTAGATGCACAGGGTATAAAAAAATCATTGATGCAGTAATTAAATTAACTAAAGCTGTCGTTTAGTTTGAATTCCGGAGGATAAATGAGAGAATTTGAATATTATAAAGTAAAGAATTTGAAAGAGGCTATAAATTTATCAAAAAAATTTGGAAAAAATAAGAGATTTCTTGCAGGTGGTACAGATTTAATTGTTAGATTAAAAGATAATCTAATTAAAGAGGAGAATATCATAGACATTAAAAATATTGAAGAATTAAAAGGAATTAAAGAGGTAGAAGATGAAATTCATATTTGTGCTTTAGTTACTTTTTCTGAAATAATAGAATCAGATATCTTAAAAAAATATTCACCTTTGATTGTTGAGGCATCAAAAAAAGTTGGCTCGCCCCAGATAAGAAATAAAGGCACAATCGGTGGAAATATATGTAATGCTTCACCAGCTGGAGACTCAATTCCTCCTCTATTTTGTGAAGATGCAAAATTTTTTTTAGAATCAAATAATGGAAGTAGAATTGTAAATATTGAAGACTTTTTTAAAGGTCCTGGTAAAACTATTTTAAAAGAGGATGAAATACTTGTAAAAATAATTGTAAAGAAATGGAAAGAGAATGAATCTGGATTTTTTAATAAACTCGGTCAGAGAAATGCCTTAACAATAGCAATAGCTTCGAGTTGTATAAAAATAAAAAAAAGCAAAGAAAAAATTGAAGATATAAAAATTTCTCTTGGTTCTGTATCTCCAACTGTTGTCAGGGCAAAAAAAGTTGAAAATATTTTAAAGGATTTAAAAGAATATAAAAAGGATGAGATAATAAAGATTTGTGATGAAGTTAAAGAGGAGATTGATCCTATAACTGATGTAAGAGGAAGTAGAGAATATAGGACTGAAGTTAGTAAATATCTTGTCTTTGAAGCACTGAATAATTTACTAAATATAAGAGGTTAGATATGAATGTAAAAATTGATAAAAAGGTAGAAAAAATAGAGAAAGAAAAGTGGATTGGGAAAAAAGTTACACAGGTCCTTTCAAAAGAAAAAGTAACAGGAAAAATAAAATATCCTTCAGATCAATATACTGAAAATATAATATGGGGAAAAGTTTTAAGAAGTAAATATCCTCATGCTTTGATTAAAAAAATAGATATTTCAAAAGCTCTTAAACTAAAAGGAGTTGTTGCAGTTTTAACATATAAAGACATCCCTGGTTTAAATGGTTTTGGAATTGCAATTCAAGATCAACCAGTCTTATGCTATGACAAGGTTAGATATACAGGAGATGCTATCGCTCTTGTTGCTTGTGAGACAAAAGAACTTTTAGATAAAGCTATCGATTTAATAGAAGTTGAATATGAATCATTACCTATTGTTGAAGATCCTCTCAAAGCATTAGAAAAAGATTCGCCAAAAGTTCATGAAAATGGGAATATTCATCTTCATACAAAAATAGATAAAGGAAATATAGAAAAGGGATTTAAAGAGGCCGATTTAATAATTGAAAATGAATATAGAACAGGAAGGCAAGAACATGCATATCTTGAAACTGAAAGTGGTTTTGCTTTTTATGATGAAGATGAAGATTTATTAACAATATTTTGTGGAGGACAATACCCCTTTAGGGATCAAATTCAAATAGCAAGAGTTCTTTCTATTGACCCAAGAAAAATCAGGGTTATTAATGAACCAATGGGAGGAGGATTTGGAGGTAAAGATGAAATAACAACTCAGATACATCTTGCTCTCCTTGCATATCATACAAAAAGAGCAGTTAAGATGGAAATAGAAAGAGATGAATCTATAATTTTTTCATGGAAAAAACATCCAATGATTTTAAGATATAAAACTGGAGTGAAAAAAGATGGAACTCTAACAGCAAATGAAGTATACATATATGCTGATACTGGAGCCTATGCATCTCTTGGTGGACCAATAGTTAATCTTGCAGTTGAACACTCCTGTGGTCCATATAAAGTTCCAAACACTCATATTGAAGGTTTTTGTATTTATACAAACAATGGGGTTTCTGGTGCATTCAGGGGTTTTGGAGTTAATCAAGTGACTTTTGCTATGGAATCACAGATAGATGAAATTGCTGAAAAATTAAATATGGATCCAGTTCTCTTGAGAAGAAAAAATATTTTAGAAAAAGGTGACGAAACCGGAATTGGAAGTAAGATAGAAACGAGTATTGGATTAAAGAAAATTCTTGATGAAATTGAAAAACATCCTTTATATAAAAATAGAGAAAAAATTAAAATAGATAACAGTGAATACAAAAAATATGGAGTTGGAATAGCAATCTCTTATCAGGGAACTGGTCTTGGTGTTGGTCTTTCAGATTATGGTGCCTGCTGGATAGAGATGAGAAGAGATGGAGGATTTAATGTTTATTCTGGGAGCGTTGAAATTGGACAACAGATGAAAACAACTTTAAAATTAATTGCTCTTGAAGCTTTAAAAATTTCTGATGAGGATAAAGTATTTATAATAACAGGTGACACATTTTTAACTCCTGATTGTGGAACAACAACAGCTTCAGGAGCAACATATAGAAGTGGAAGAGCAATAGAGATAGCTTCTAAAAAAATGATTGATATTTTAAAAAAAGAGGTTAATGAAATTTATAATATGCCAATAGATGAAATTAAAATTGAGGATGGAATATTCAAAAATTTAAATGATGAAAAAATTACAACTTATGAAGATTTAGCAGAAATTTTATATGATAAAAGGAGACTGCCAAAAACCGAGGGTCACTTTAATTTCCCAACCTCAAAAACAAAAATACCTGGTGCTTTTGGATTACCTCACTATATTTTTAGTTTTTCTGGTGCTATTGCACTTGTTGAGGTTAATATTTTAACTGGAAAAACAAATTTAATAAAAGCAGTTAATTTGATAGACGGAGGCAGGGTTGTAAATAAAATTGGTTTTGAAGGCCAATCTGAAGGTGGAATTGTTATGGGGATGGGATATGCATTGATGGAAGATGTGATAATAAAAAATGGTGAATTTCTTGTAAAGAATTTTTCAACTTATTTAATTCCTACTTCAATGGATTCACCTTATCAAATCGAAACAATACCAATAGAGAGTTTTGAAGAGTTAGGACCTTATGGTTCAAAAGGTATTGGAGAAACAACAATGGTTCCCATTGCACCAGCAATAACAAATGCAATTTTTAGTGCAACAGGAAAAAGAATCAAGCAAATTCCAGCAACTCCCGAGCGTCTCTTCTTCGAAATTCATAAACTTCCTGAAAAATGATAAAAAAGGGTCAGTCCCTATTTTATCATTTTATGTTAAATTTAGGCCTGACCCAAAATTAACATGAGGAGGATAAGATGAGAATATTGTTCGATGATGTGACAATGATTGGAACAATGAATAAAGATAATTATGAGATTGGAAATGGATATGTTTTTGTTGAAGATAATATTATTAGATATGTTGGTAAAACCAAACCAGATAGTAATTTTGATAGAGTTATTGATGGAAAAGGGAAACTTATGCTACCTGGTTTTGTTAATACTCACCATCACTTCTATCAATCACTTTTTAGAAATATAAAAGAGGTAAATGATTTAAAACTTTTTAATTGGCTTACCTATCTTTACGAGAAGTGGAAATATACTGATGAAGAAGCTGTGTATATCTCAACAATTGTGGCGATAATGGAGATGATGAAAACAGGAGTAACAACAACAACTGACCATCTCTATTTAGTTCCAAATGGAAATACAAAAATTTTTGATGCTCAAATAGAAGGAGCAAAATTAACAGGAATAAGATTCCATCCAACAAGAGGTTCGATGTCATTATCAAAAAAAGATGGTGGATTACCCCCAGATAGTGTGGTCCAAAATGATGATGAAATATTAAAACATACAGAGGATATGATTGAAAAATATCATAATCCTGAAAAATATTCAATGTTGAGAATAGCAATAGGGCCCTGTTCTCCGTTTTCAGTTACAAAAAACATAATGATTCAGAGTTTAAAGTTGAGTGAAAAATATAATGTTTTATTGCATACACACCTTGCTGAAACAGTTGATGAAGAAATTTTTTGTCTTGAAAAATTCAACTTAAGACCAGTTGATTATATGGAAAGTATAGGTTGGATAAATCCAAATGTATGGTTTGCTCATATGGTTCATTTAAGCAATGAAGATATTGAAAAACTTAGGAGGGGTAATATAGGAATGGCTCATTGTCCCACATCAAATATGAAGCTTGGGTCTGGAATTGCAAGGGTTGTGGAGTTAAAAGACAAGATAAGAATAGGCCTTGCAGTTGATGGAAGTTCAAGTAATGACACTGGCAATTTTATTCAAGAGATAAGGAATGCACTTTTATTACAGAGAGTAAAATATGGAAGCGATAAGATAACTGCAAGAGATGTTTTAAAATTCGCAACCATTGGTGGAGCAAAGGTTTTAAGAATGGATGATTATATAGGTTCGATAGAGGAAGGGAAAGCAGCTGATTTGATAATGTTTGATTTAAATAAAATTGAATTATCTGGGGGATTGAACGATTTAATAACAGTTCCTGTTTTTCTTGATGTAAAAAAGGTTGATTTTTCAATGATAAATGGAGAGATTATTATAGAAAAAGGTGAGTTTGTAAAATTAGACGAAGCTGAATTTACAAGAAAACAGAATAAAATTTCAAAAAGATTGATATGTTAATTTGGTGTGTGATACCCAGAATGACATACTCTTATATGGTTATTAATTATTTATCAATAAGTGGAAGAACAATTCCATCTTGTTTATCGTATTTTCCTTTTTTATCTTTATAACTTACCTCGCACTCTTCATCGCTTTCAAGGAAAATTATCTGTGCAATACCTTCATTTGCATAAACCTTTACAGGTAGTGGTGTTGTATTTGAAATCTCGATAGTTATTTTTCCTTCCCACGCGCTTTCAAGAGGGGTTATATTAACTATTATTCCACATCTTGCATAAGTTGATTTTCCTAAACATATACCTAAAACTTTTCTTGGAATTCTTAAATATTCAACACTTCTACCAAGAATAAAAGAGTTTGGAGGAATCACACATACATCTCCTTTAAAATCTACAAAACTTTTTGGATCAAAATTTTTAGGATCAACTATTGAATTAAATACATTCGTAAAAATTTTAAACTCATCTGCAAGTCTTATATCATAACCATAAGAAGAAAGTCCATAGGATATTATTCCTTTTTTGATTTGATTCTCCACAAATGGTTCAATCATTTTATATTCTTCAACCATTTTTTTAATCCATCTATCACTCTTCAACATTTAAACACCTCACATAATCATTTTCTATAATAAAATCTTCAAAAACAGTTGGCGCATACTCTTTCAAAATCTTTAAAATTTCTATAAACATTCTCCTTATTTCCCATTGAGCCTCCTTACTTCCTCTTAATGAAATCATATGTCTAAATTCTCTCAAATTTGCAGTTAGGACTATCTCTGTTTTTGTTGCATTAGGTAAAACAAACCTTGCATCTTCTTTTGAGATACCAAACTCTTTTAATTTTTTGTATGTCTCTTTACAGTAATTCATAAAATTATTGTATATATCAAATGCAGCTTCATTTTCTTTTATCTTATCAGGTGTAACATATTCAAATGTTGATTCATCAACATATCTTTGTGATTTTTGAGTGTATGATGCAATTCTATGTCTTACGAGTTGATGTGTTAAAGAGCGAGAGACACCTGAAATTTTGAAAGACGCTACAGCGTGTTCAAGAACAGATGTATGTCCAAGTTTTATAAGCATCCTTATAAATTTTATGTGGCTATCAAGTGTCTCTTTATTAAAAGATTGATGCGCTACTCTTCCTGCTTTTTCAATTATTTTTTCTGGTTCTGGAGTTATATATAATAACTCTACTTTCAAATTTATCTTTTCCTTGGTGATCTTACAATTATTTCACCAAGTTCAGGTTTTTTCTCTAATTCTGATTTTATTGCCTCTTCTCTTGCTGGATTTAAATAATCTGGTTCTTCAAAAGAGTATCTAAAGTTGGTATGAATATCATATTTTCCCTCAAGAAGAGCTACTGTATCTTCAACAAAAACAAGCTCTTCATCAGTAGGAATAACAAATATTCTCACTTTTGAACCTTCACCAGTTATCTCTGTCTCTGCATTTCTTGTTTTTGAAATCTCATTTTTTCTTTTATCATAAACAATTCCAACTTCTTCAAGACCATCAAGGGTTCTACCTCTTATCACAGAACTCATTTCACCAACACCTGCTGTAAAAATAATTGCGTCAACATGTTCAAGAGCAAAATAATAAGCACCAATATATTTTTTCAACCTATAAGTTTCTATATCAATAGCAAGTTTTGCTCTATCATCTCCTTCATTAGCAGCTTTTTCAACATCCCTTCTGTCTGTATATTTCCCAGTTATTCCTAAAATTCCACTTTTTTTATTCAATATATTGTCAAGTTGGTCGACAGTCAGATTTTCTTTTCTCATCATATAAATATCTATCCCAGCGTCATGATCACCAGCTCTTGTTCCCATTACTAAACCTTCAACTGGTGTCAAACCCATAGAGGTATCAATAGAAATTCCATTTTTGATAGCATTTGCACTTACTCCATTTCCAATATGGAGAGCAATTAAATTTACATCAAAGCTACCTTTTCCTAACAGAACAGCTGCTCTTTTTGCTACATATAAAAATGATGTCCCATGAAATCCATATCTTCTAACTCTATATTTTTCATACCATTCATATGGAAGTGAATATATATATGCATTTCTTGGCATAGTTTGGTGCCATGCAGTATCCATTATTGCACAATGAGGTATATCTGGAAGAAGTTCTTTTGCAGCTCTTACACCTAAAAGATTTGGAGGATTATGTAAAGGGGCAAGATCTGAAAGAGCCTCAAAAGTTTTTAAAAATTCATCATCAATTATTACAGATTTAGCAAACTTTTCTCCACCATGAACCATTCTATGACCTACACCTTGAATGCTTTTTAAATCTTTTATTACACCCATCTCTGGATCAAGTAAAGTATCTATTATAAGTTTAATAGCAACTTTATGGTCAGGGCAATTATGTTCAAATTTAAAGTTTCCCTTACCATTTGCATAATGATCAATAAAAGAGCCTCCTATACCAACTCTCTCAACAATTCCTTTAGACAAAACTTTTTTCTCACTCCATCTATAAAGCTGGTATTTAACAGAAGAACTGCCACAGTTGAGAGTTAAAATATCCATCCTTTGCCTCCTTTAAAAAATAATAATTATTATTATATCTAAATATCAAAAATTATTTCAACTTTATATAAAGAATTGATTTTTTCAAATTTCATATCTTCAAGAGTACACGATTTTATAGCATATTTTATTGAATGTCTTTTTGAATCAAAAGTCTCTCCAAACATTCTTCCTTTTAATTTTTTTTCATCGAATTCTTCTATTGAAAATCTGTTTGAAATAAAATTTTTGGTATCAAAAAGGTATATAAACTCATTTAAAAATTTATATAATAGCATCTCTAAATATTCAGAGTCAATTTGAAAGTTATAAATTTGTTTTTCCTCAATATTTTTCTCTTCTCTCATCAAAAAAAGCAGACCCTCACCTGCATTTATAAAGAGATCTTTTAAATCATCTCCATATACTCTTAATCCTATATCTGCAGTATGAGGAAATGTTTCAAATTTTTTCATTTCTCATTAAAGCGATACCTTTAACCATATCATCTTTATCAAGATTTATTATTCTTACTCCTGAAGCATTCCTACTCTGTATAGGTACTTTTTTAACCTCTATCCTTATTATTTTTCCATCTTCAGTTATCACAAAAATCTCTTCATCTTCTCTGACGCTTCTTAATGCTGAAACATAGTTTCGCTTTAATCTAATTCCCCTTACTCCTTTTATTCCTCTGTTTTTTAAATTAATCTCATTATTATTTATCCTCTTACCTTTTCCGTTGCTCGTAATTATAAATAATGATTTATCATTCTCTTCTATATCAAAGCTAATAAACTCATCATCTTTATATAATTTAATACCTCTTACTCCTCTTGCAGACCTTCCTTGAGCTCTTATTTTTTTAATATTGAATTTTGCAAACAATCCATTCTTAGTTGCAGCAATTATATTTTCATCACCATTAACAACTCTAACTCTTTTAACATAATCATTTTCTCCAAGATTTATAATTTTTATTCCATTTTTTCTTAAATTGAGTATATTCTTTAATTCAACTTTTTTAATTTTTCCATTTTTTGTGAACATTAAAAGATAATTCTTATTTATTTCACCTGTATATATACAGGTGACTCTTTCATCGGGATTAAGAGGTAAAAGTATATGAAGAGCCTCCCCTTTTGTATCTTTGCTTCCCTCTGGAATATTGTATGCTAAAAGATTATATACTTTCCCAAAATTTGTAAAGAAAAGCACTCTCTTTAAATTTGATGTAAAAAATATATCATAAACACTATCCTTTCTTCCAAGCTTTAATCCTTTTATTCCTTTACCACCTCTATTTTGAATTGTAAACTCAGATATTAAACTTCTTTTTATATAGCCATCTTTTGTTAAAAAGATTATAACTTTGTCATCATTGATCATCTCTTCAATCTTTATCTCTTTCTCATCTTCTAATAGAATTTCACTTTTTCTTTTATCTCCAAATTTTTTCTTTATCTCCAACAATTCACTTTCAATGACATTTAAAAGTGTCTCTCTTTTTGTAACAATCTCGTTTAGATTTTTTATTCTATCTTCTTTATTTTTTATATCTTCAACGAGTTTCTCTTGTTCATATGAGACAAGTCTTGAAAGTCTCATATCTAAAATAGCATTACTCTGCTCATCATCAATAGATAGTAAAAGATTTAAATTTTTCCTTGCTTCATTTCGATCTTTTGACTCTTTTATAATTTTTATAACATCATCAAGTTTTTCAATTCCTTTTTTAATTCCATTTAAGATTTTCAATTCCCTTTTTTCTAAATTTAATTCATAATTTGTTCTCTTCAGCACAACTTCTTCTCTAAAAGAGAGGAAAGAATTTAAAACTTCTTTCACAGAAAGAAGTTTGGGTTTTCCATTTATTAAAGCAACCAAATTAACAGGAAAGGATGTTTTAAGCTCTGTATATTCATAAAGTTTTTTCTCAAAGATTTGGCTATTGGCATTTTTTTTAAGTTCAATAACAATTCTTATACCTTCTTTAGATGACTCATCTCTTATATCATCAATTTCTTTCAGTTTCCCGATTTTAATTAAATCAACTATTCTTTTTATAAGAGTTGCTTTGTTAACATTATATGGGATTTCATATATGATATAACATAAAGTTTTCCCTATTTTCTCAAATTTACCTCTCCCTTTTATAATTACACTGCCCTTCCCAGTTTCAAAATATGATTTTATTCCTGATATATTTGTAATTATACCCTTTGTTGGAAAATCAGGACCTCTTAATATTTTTAATATATCATCACTACTTTTTTCTCTATCTCTTAAAAGAAATAGAAGAGCATCAATAACCTCACTTAAGTTATGAGGCGGGATGTTTGTAGCCATTCCTACTGCTATTCCACTTGCTCCGTTTAAAAGGAGATTTGGAATTTTTGCAGGTAAAACTTCTGGTTCTTTTAGTGTATTATCAAAATTTGGCCTAAATGGAACAGTTTCCTTGTCAAGATCATTTAAAAGTTCGAGTGATATTGGATTAAGTCTAACTTCGCTATATCTCATTGCTGCCGGAGGATCACCATCTATACTTCCAAAATTACCCTGTCCATCAACTAAAGGATATCTCATTGTAAAATCTTGAGCCATTCTTACAAGTGCCTCATAAACAGGTGAATCCCCATGTGGATGATATTTTCCAAGGCAATTATGAGAAACCATACAATTTGCTATAAATTCATGTTCATTTTCAACCTGTATATCATAAGTTTTATCAATAATGGATTGATTAATTCTTTTTATTTTTATAAAAAATATTTTATTTTCAATTACATAATTAAGAAAATCATAATATTTTGATTTTATAAGCTTACTTTTTTCTTTATATTTTATTCCACATCTAATTTTTTGATTATCCTCAAAGCTATACCAACCACCTCCTAAATGCCTTTCTCTAAATTCATTAAATAACAAACCTCCATCATATGGAATAATTTCATGCTTAGATGGAATGGATTTAGATTTTTTTATTAATCCCTCAGCTTTAATATGATGTTTCAATTTTAAATTCTTACTTATTAAATCATAACTATTTGATGATATCTCAAGAGAATAGATTATATTTTTATTTTTTATTTTTTTATTACTTTTTTTAGGAATAGTTATGTATAATTTTGAATTAATTCCAAAATTTAAAAGTAGGACTTGCAAAGTTCTAATAAATATCTCAGAGATTGATGTTATATTAATAACTTTCTTATTTTTATGGATAGAGCCATCCCCATCAATATATCCACTTAAAAATGAGAAAATAACACTCTTTGGAGATCTTAAGATATAATCCGGAATATTTATGTTAGAAGAGTATTTATCACTAATTTTAAGTATTTTTATTAAATTATCATTGATCTCTTCGTTGTTAATTTTTATATAATAAACATTTTTATTTATTAATACATTTGAATCAATATCATACTTCTTTTTTAATATTTTCTTTACATTTTCAATAACAGTTAAACTATCAGAACAAAAAGAGATTCTATTTAATGATTTCTTTTTGTTTCTATCAATCCATCCATCTGATAAAAAAAGACCAATTAAATAACCGATCTCTTCGTCAATTACAAAATCATCAATTTTATAGTATGATTCAGGGTTAAATTCACCTGATTTTATAACAATATAATCATCGGGTTTAAGATCTTCTGCTCTTTTCCAGATAAAATTTAAATCATTTGTTAAAACCTTAAACATCTGTCCTTTTGTAGATATATTTCTAATTCCATTTTCGAGTTCGATCTCGATTAAATTTTGTTCTGGCATCATATATAATTCTGTAACTGTTTCAATTCCATTTTGAGTGTAAACTTTATCACCAATTTTAATCTCTTCAATAGGTATGAGACCACGAGGTGTAGAAATTAATGTTCCTTTGATAAAACATTCACCTACTACTCTTGCACTTTTTTTGAATGGAAGGTTTGGTAAATTTCCAAGATCTAACATAGAATAAAGTATTCTTCTTTGGACTGGTTTAAGTCCATCTCTTACATCTGGAAGAGCTCGAGAAATTATTACGCTTAATGCATAAGATAGATAAGAATCCTTAAGTTCTTCCTCTATAGGAGAATTAATTTCTTTAGATATCAACCTCTTTTACCTCCAATGCATGTTCTTCGATGAAACTTCTTCTTATAGAAACATTATCCCCCATTAAAGTATCTATTATCTCTTTTGCTTTTATAGCATCTTCAATTGTTACCTTCTTAATAATTCTACTCTCAACATTCATAGTTGTCTCATATAGTTCATCAGGATTCATCTCCCCCAATCCTTTGTATCTATTTATATTAAACTTGACACCTTCTTTTGAAAGTTTTTCTATCTCACAATCTTTCTCTTCTTCAGAGTAAATATATTTAATATTTTTGCCATATGTTATTTTATACAATGGTGGTTGAGCTACAAATAGGTTGCCATTGTTAATAATATCTCTTAAATATGTCCAGAAAAATGCAAGAAGTAAAGTTTTTATATGAGAACCATCGACATCAGCATCTGTCATAATAATTATTTTTTTATATCTCAATTTGTTTATATCAAAATTATCAAGAATTCCAGTTCCTAATGAAGCAATGAGAGATTTAATCTCATTATTATCAAGCAATTTATTCACAGTAGATTTTACAGCATTCAATATTTTTCCTTTTATTGGTAAAATCGCCTGTGTTTTTCTGTCTCTTCCCTGCTTCGCACTGCCACCTGCAGATTCACCCTCTACAATAAAAAGTTCACTTTTTTGTGGATCTCTTTCAGAACAATCAGCAAGTTTTCCTGGTAAAGAGTCATCCAAAAAAGCTTTTTTTCTTACAATCTCTCTTGCTTTTCTTGCTGCTTCTCTTGCTTTTTTTGCTAAATCTATCCTCTTTAAAATTATTTTTAAAATATTTGGATTTTTTTCAAGAATAGTTAATAAATTGTGATAAATAAAATCTTCCATTTCCTTTTTGATCCATGAATTTCCAAGTTTTGTTTTTGTTTGACCTTCAAATTGAGGATCTGTAATTTTTATATTTAATATTGAATATAAGCCTTCAGATACATCATCCCAAGTATAAACTTCATCTTCTTTCAAAAAATCAAATTTTAATCCCTCTTCATTGAAAAATTTTGTAAATCCACTTCTAAAACCAGTTAAATGTGTTCCACCTTCAATTGTATTGATAGAATTTACATATGAAAGTAAAATCCCTTTTACCTGTGATGTATATGTGAAAACAACCTCAAAATAGTAATTATCTCTTTCATCATTGAAATATATAGTTTCTATTAAAGGGTTTTTATCTTTTGTTAACTCTTCTAAATAAGATTTTATACCACCTTCAAAACAAAATTCCTCTCTTTTATCATTTCTTTTATCAACTAAAACAATTTTTACACCCTTATTTAAAAATGAGAGAGTTAGCAATCTTTCTCTTATTATTTCATAATCAAATTCAATCTTTTCAAAAATCTCTACGTCGTCTGGTTTAAATCTAATAAAAGTTCCAGTGATATCTGAATTTATTGGCTCTTCTTTAAGTTCTGTTATTGGTTTACCTCTTGAATAAGTTTGATAATATTTTTTACCATCTCTATAAACCTCAATATAAAGTTCTTTTGATAAAGCATTAACAACAGACACTCCAACACCATGAAGTCCTCCAGAAACTTTGTATGCTTTTCCATCAAATTTACCTCCAGCATGAAGTTTTGTAAGAGCGAGTTCGATACCTGAAACTTTATATTGTGGATGTAAACCAGGGGGAATTCCTCTTCCATCATCAAAAACAGAAACAGAATTATCTTCATTTATAGTAACAATTATATTTTTACAAAAACCTGCCATTGCTTCATCAATAGAGTTATCAAGAACTTCAAAAACAAGATGATGAAGCCCTTCTGTTGAAGTTGAACCAATATACATACTTGGTCTTTTTCTAACACCCTCTAATCCTTCAAGTACTTTTATAAATGAAGCGTCATAATTTCTTATTTCTTCCATAATCCTTCCTTAAAATCATAATTTTAAAGTCATCTATTAAATCAACCTTATAATGTTCATTAATTTTCTTTTTAACCTCATTTGAAATTATTTTAAAATTTTCACTCCATACTGGGTGGTCTGAATAAAGTATTAAAATTTTATTCTTTACACTTTTAGGAAAAATATGATTTCCAAGATTTTCACCTACAAAATTTTTCCAGTTTAAAATTAAATCATTATAAAGAATTTTATTTTTTAAATCCTTTTTTTCTAAAAATTCATCGAGAATTTTTGATAGTTTTTCCAATATTATTCTCCATAAAAAGTCAATCTAATTTTAAATTTTATTTAAAAAAAAAGTGGAACTATTTTTTATAAGTCCCACTGGTATAACCTTTTCATCAAAAGAGGTCATTATTACCTGTCTTAAATTATACAACAAATTAATCAAATTTTCAATTTTATTTTTGTCGAGAGTTTCAAATAGATCGTCTAAAAGAAAAATTGGTTCAGTCTTTAATTTTTCATAAAAAATAAACCATAATGACAATA
>Ga0209201_1000734_pt1 | contig 42578 bp, 70 predicted proteins | sample AD_UKC055_MetaG_FD_184411 | JGI IMG/M metagenome (GOLD analysis project Ga0209201, IMG submission 184411) | Active sludge microbial communities of municipal wastewater-treating anaerobic digesters from USA - AD_UKC055_MetaG (SPAdes) (version 2) | ecosystem: Engineered > Bioreactor > Anaerobic >... | reverse complement strand
GGTGGGTCAATATAAATTAGGTTTATCTGGCCAGCTAAAGCAGGCAATAATTCTTGCATTACTTCTTTATTATCACCTAATATAAGTTGATTTTTCCAGCTGTCTTGCTTCATTTATCCTTTTTCCTTTTTTTATCAAGACTCCTTCAATATGGCGGGTAAAGTATAAGTAAAATTACAGAACCTAATAGTAACAAAATAGCAATTATTTCTATTACCCAAACAAAAATTTCTAAAATCTTTTCTCCTGCTTCTTTTATCACTAACTTCATTTATCCTCCTTTTTTATTTTACCTCTCTATGGGAAGTATTAGTAAAAAATACAGTGCAAGAGTCAATAACGTAAGAAACAGTGAGGAAAGAAAAGATAGTTTTTGTGCTCTTTTCCCACTTTTTGTTTTTTCTCCGATATAGCAAATAATGTCAAGAATACTGACAATAAAAAGAAGTATTGGGACAAGCAGAAAAATACTCATTTATCCTCTTTCCTTATATTTAGGATTAATCACTTTAAAACTGACTCTTTCCCCTGCCATAAGTTTATGGCCATGTGTCCTTCTTACTACAATGCCCTCACCAGGCACCCCTGGCCTATACTCAACTCCCTCCGCAAAATCATAAAGTTCCTTTTCCGTCATATCAAACTCCGCACCGCTGGCCAGTGTTTTTACCATAGGGATATCATATTTTTGAGTGAACCACAGAAGGTCACTATAACTTCCATATTCTGCCTTGTCGATGTTGAAAAGGTCAAAAACTCTTATTTCATTTCCCTTTATCCCTAACGGATTCCCTTGCACTTTTTCACCGATAACTTCAAACTGCACAGCTAAATTTGGTGTTATCATAAAGTCCCTTATTGCTGCTTCTAAATTGTACTTTTTTGCCATTGCCCACCACAGACTTTTTGGTGTGTCCCGCAGTTCCAGAGTTCTTGAGCATACCCCAAACTTGCCGTCCTTAATATACGCAGTGCCAGAGCATCCATCATATTTCAAAGTGATATAGTAGGGATTGTTTTTGAGCTGTTCAAAAAGATGTAAAGCTCCTTGTAAGTGAGGTTCGTCTGTTTTTGGGATAAATTCTGGAAATTTTCCTACCACTTCCCCTCGCATGGAAAGAGGGACAGGTTTTTCGTATTTCTTTACTCCCCTAATTTCTGTTATATCGGTACCAATTTCCAAGTTTTTAGCAGATAAATCCTCCCCTAGTGGCATAACTAAACAGGATGAGATTTCTCCTTTAAATTTTGATTGCCGTACTCTAAAGCGTCTTTGTCGCATGAATTCAAATTTAGGAATTTCTGGCAAAATGGAGTCTGGTAAATAAACCTCCACTAAACTCCCTAGTGGAATTTCGTCTTTTTTGACGACGCTTTTCCATTTTCCACCCTTCCCACAAATAACCGTCACTGTGGCCAGATAATCAGCAGTTGGAATGTCGTTTTTTTCTACTATTTTCCCGATAAAAGCTAATCCATCCATCTTATATCTCCTCTCTATTTATTATACCTTCGTAATTATAATCTGCCCCAGATTGCCCTAGGCTGCCCCAGGCTGCAAATTCTTTCCCTTCCCTGATAAAACACACACCTTCCCCTTTCTTTTTGTCGTATAGGGCATTATACGAGGGTTTCCAGAGAGGCTGTTTAAAGGGCACTGTCCTTTTCTCCTTCTGGCCGCTTTAGGGCATAAAGACGTGTTTTTAACCTCTTTGCCTCTGCTTTTGTTAGATATAACCCGAACGGTGTCTCTATATGCCCTTTTAGTTCCGGGAAAACCTCTGGGACTATTTTTTCAAATCTTATATAGTCATTAGCAAACTCGGTGTGGTTTATATTCTTATTCTGTGAAAGACCGAGAATGCTTCTTTTTGCAGAATAAAAGCAAAGCAGGTCAATACCACCCTCTTCCCAACCCAGACTCCAGTCTGCATCTTTTATTCCAATTTCCTTAAGTGCACGTTTGAGTATTTTGCATACTACTTCCCCACTTTCTGTGGCTTTAGTCAGGGCAGTAGTGTAATCCGAAATAAAATCCTCAATCTGTTTCTTTGTTTTTCTCACTCGTATCCTCCCCTTCTCTAATTATAGTTATCGGTTAGTTTTGTAATCACAATCCCAATTACAAGCGGACAATGCACACCTCCAAACTAATTTTATTTACTTTTAAACACTGGACACTCCCAAACTGGAGTAACAAGTGAGTGTCTTACATCAAACTGATAAAGGACATTTGCTATTTTACAATTTTTGCTTTTATTTTCCGGAACGAACTTTTTACACAACTCGCATAAACAAAAGTTTTTATGCTTGCCCTTCAAATCTTTCCTTACAAAAACTTTATGGCCATGATGAGTATAAGCTATGATGACAGGTTCCTTTTTTGCCTTTCTACTTTTATGTGCCTTCCCCCACTCTTTCACTCGTCTTCGTATTTCCTGCTTTTGCTGTTCACTTAAAACATACTCCTTCACTTTCTCCTCTGCTCTGGCCACAACTTCCTCCTCCGTTATTGCCCTCATTTTTCCTCCTTTAACAGACTGCGGTTGAATGCTTGTAGTCGCTTTTTTGCCATTTCCACATATTCAGGACTTTGCTCAATTCCTACATAGGACATGCCCTCCAATAGAGCAGCAATTCCTGTAGTCCCCGAACCGATAAATGGGTCAAGGACAATTCCGCCTTTAGGCGTGACAAGCCGCACTAAATATCGGACAAGAGCGACTGGTTTAACCGTGGGGTGCGTGTTTTTCTCACCACTAAGGCCCGCACTTCTTTCCTCACTATTTGCTTTGGCACAATAAAAAAATCTGGCCGCTGATCCTTCGTCTCCATAACCGTTGTAATCTCCTCTTGTAAAACCTGTGACTCCAGTGCCTTGCTTATAATCATCTTTATTAAAATGGCCTTCCCCTGAGCAAGTGTATGGAAATAAACTTAAAACCTCTTGCGAGCCATCATGAATAAGATTAGCCGGCCAGCGCCCTCTATTTTGGAAAACTTTTTGCCCACCGCAACTTTTGCTACTTTGAAATAGTGATTTGTGTTTTGTTGTATTTCTGCCAGTTTGAAGTTTTTCGCTTGTTTCTATTCTGCAAGCTTCAATATTTAGGCCACCAGTCCTCCACTTTAGAGCGTTATCAACCACACTTCTTTCCGATAATGGTTTTCTGGCCAGACAAATCGGTTCGTGTGCTGGTTTTAGGCCAGTCCCCCATCCTTCCCATTCCGAATCACCTTTTGTATCTTCGTAAGCCATTGTGCTATTTTCCTTTTTTAGTTCGGGGATTGTTGCTTCCATAAGAGCACCGCCTCTTATGTCGTGTGCAGTTCTTATGCTTACTACTCTTCTTTTGTTTCCCATTCTTTTATCAAGCATTTTACCGATATGAGTGGACTTTGGGAAACCCGAACCATATACCCACTCAATCATATCTCTGACTTCAAAACCTGCATCTTCAATGGCACAGGCAAGACGATGATAAGTTCTTGTCCCACCGAAAGAAAGGAGAAATCCACCCGGTTTTAATACTCTTAAGCATTCACTTGCCCAAGCAAAACAAAATTGTTGGTAGCTTATTTTTTCTTTTTGTGAAAGTTGAAAGAATGCAGGTGCTTTACCGCAAAGCCTTCCATAGAGTTTGCTTTTATCTTTAATTGTCCCACCTGCTATATTCTTGCCGTTTTTAAACTTATCCCAATCTTCCCCCATAAATTCTAATCCATAAGGTGGGTCTGTTACTATGCTATCAATGGAGTTGTCTGGCAAAGTTTTAAGAACTTGCAGACAATCACCGCAATAAATTACATTATTTTTCACTGTTTTTTTCCTCCGCATTTTCCTTGCCTATTTCCTTCTGTTTTTTAAAACAGTTGCAAAAGCTGGCCATATCGTCCCCGCTGTAAATCTCTGCGTTACTTGCTTCAATCGCCCAGAATGGAATCGGAAAATAACAGCACTCACCATAATTTACCCGATTGCCTAAAATCGTCCAGTGCACACACTCTCCGCAAGTCACTTTTTTTGAACTTTTATTTTCCTCTATCTCTTTTGCCTTCTCTTCCGCAGTGGGGTCAGTTCCTGCAGTAGACGTGGAAAGGTCACTTACTGTTTTCTGCAAGCGGCAAGTGCAAGTATAAACTGGCAGTGGTGGTGTGATGCCTTGCCAGACTGTCGGAACATAAATTGGTGCCCCACAAACAGGGCAAGCTCCGATTTGTGTATAGCTCATTTTGTCCTCCTTTTTTAATTTACACCTGAACCGCCTTTAGGCGGGTTAACAGGGTCTAACTGGCCTTTATTTGGCTGATAGCCGCCACTTCGTTGAATTAGACTCTCCTCTTTTGCAAACTTTTCAAAAGCACTAATTCTGTTTTTTGTGGCGGCCGCAAACACCGAAAGTTTAGCAAGACATCTGGAAAGTTCTCTTTGAAGGCGCTCAATTTCCTTCAGCTGCTTTTTTTCTGTCTCAACTAAAAATTTTGAAACTAACATTTTTACTCCTTTGGCGGAATAGGTCTGGCAATGTGGTTGTCTCTTATTTTTTCGTAGCCGCAGTTCGGGCAATAGATAACAGGTGGGAACTTCCCACCTTTCCAGCCGCACACAGGACAATACTGCTTATACAGACCACCGTCCATATGCACCCATCCCCGACCTCTTTCAAATTTAAGTTCCTCTCCGCAGTATTGACACCGCATTATTTTTCTACTCCTTATTATTCTTTTTTAAGTCTTTCATTAGCAATATCAATATATTTTTGCTCTAATTCAATACCTATAAAATTTCTACCCAGTTGTTTACAAGCAATCGCAGTTGTTCCGCTACCCATAAAACAATCTAAAACTATGTCCCCCTCTTCAGTATGAGCTTTGATAATTCTCCTAATCGCTTCAATTGGTTTAGGTGTGAAGTGCTTTATATTTTTATTGCCTAAAACTTCTCCTATATCAGTCCAAACATTTGTAAATCTTTTGAACTCTGATAAACACTTATAGCCAGAAAATCCTTCCTCAAATTCATTTTTTTCGTTCTGATTGTACTGTTCGTTTTTATTCCAGATAAAATTTTTATTATCTTTTACAAACCATAGACACTCCTCTCTGGTATAAAGCCAGCCCTTCCTCATACCGATCCCGCGTCTTTTTTTCCAAGTTATTAAATCTTTAAAATACCAATATTTACAAAAAACAGGAAACCACCTTATTAGAGACTGGCTCTTTTCACCAATGCCACACCAGCAATATAACGAGGCCGAATTTTTAGCAACTCTAAATAATTCCTGGGACAATTCATCATTGATAATTTCCCTTTTATCCCACTTTTCTTTAGTTGTTATATACGGGGGGTCAATGCAAATCAAATCAATACTATTGTCTGGCAATTCCTTTATTATTTCGGAGCAGTCTCCTTGGACTATTTTGTTAACAAAATCATCAGGATACGTCACTTACTTTTTCTCCCATTTATTATACCTAAAATCGTCCGCTTTTTTAACAATCCAAATAAGTTGTGTGTCAATCGTATGCGTTGCGGAAAGCATGGCCAGATATAAAAGTTTTAAAATCTTTTCAGGGATTGTAAAAATCGCCCGTAAAAAAAGCAAAAAGGAAAACATCACCGCATAGAAAAAAGTCCTCATTTTAATCCTCCTTTTTACGTTGTCGGCAATGCAAAATAAATGGCTGAATAAAATCATCAAACTGATTACAAATCCAACTGAATCCTTTTTCCTTACAGAAAGCAAAAGTTTTATCAACTACTTCTCTGCAGTTAGTTTCTGCCAGAATTTCACCTGCTAAAATTTCGTCTTTCGGCACAGAAATAAATCTGATGATTTCTTGCCATTTTTCCCAATCTTTTCTTTCAATCTCGCTTCTTAAAAATCCTACTGATTGTTTGTCCGCTGGCATTTTCCCCACACCTCTTATATAGTCCACTAACTTCTTTGCTTTTTTCGGGCCGATCCCCTTAATGCCTGGAATATTATCGCTTGAATCTCCTGATAGTGCTCTGTATTTTACCCACCAGGAAACAGGAATGCCGATTTCCTCCTCTGCTATGGCCTTTGTAATAATCGTCTGCTTAGTAGGTTGATAGAGTTTTATATAATCAAAGGAGGAAAAGAGTTGAAGCATATCTTGGTCTGTGGACACCACTATTGTTTCACCTTTTGGCACTATTTCGTGTGCAAGCAAGCTATAAATAATGTCGTCAGCTTCTCTGCCTTTTACCTTATATTGTGTAATGCCAGACACCTGAATAAACTTTTCAAACTCTGAAACCTGCCTAAAATATTCCGCAATCTTTTCCTTTTCCTCTACCGACTTTTCCTTATCTGCCTTTTTATAAGCGGGATAGAGTGCAAGTCGCTGGCTATCCCTTCCATAATCCCACACTACGAAAACTTTGGAAGGGCTAAATTGCTGCATAAGTGTTCGGAGAGAAAGAATGCCTATACGACAAACCTCAACCCCTGCCCCTTCAAACTCTAAAGAAGCAGCTTGAAATGCCCGATGAGCTAAATTTGATCCGTCAATAACAAGATAAGGTTTTTCACTCATTGCTGTGTCTGATTCCTATTTCTAATACTTTATCCTCAAGTTCCTTTATGCCAGATTGCAGAGCCTGTGCTTCAATTACATATAAAGCAGCATATCGAGTTATTCCTGTTTTCGTCTGCAATCTTTTTTCAAACACGCGTACCCAATCTCCCATCACCTCACTTCCCCCTCTAAAAACCTCGTTCTGGCCAGCCTGCCCTTTGGTAAGATATAAAAGACCGGGGAGTGCAATGCTAGTGGAAGCAATAGGTTGCTCTATCCCGCAGAATTGATAATAGCTAAAACTTACTCTTGTCCTTATTAAATTTTGGACGAGTTTGTTTAGTTCCATTTTCAGTCTCCTCAATAATTCTGTTTAGTGCCTCTCGGAGAAGGTAAAAGTATCGTTTCCTTCTGTTATGCTTTATATAGGGATTTTTTAGTTTAGGGGACTTGATTTCGTAAATAGTAAGGTTTGTGTCAGGATCGGTTTCTCCTGTATTCCAGATAAGGATATTGTCAATAGTTGTAAGATTCACTCTAACATTTACCACTAACATATCTTTCCTCTTTGTTATTCTGGCCACTCTGTCCTCTGTGTATAGTTTTTATCAGGTCTGGTAGTGTTCGGTGAAAATCGTACTTTCCCTGTCTGGAAAAGTTTAGAATTTCCGAAAATACAATAGTTTTATTTTCTACTCCACTACACGCTCTGGCCATAACCGCTCAGCACCTTTTCCTCAGACACCCCAAATAACTTTTTCCCAATTGTGGCGACAAGTTCGTTAGACATTCCAAGAAGTGGGGCAACAAGCGTAATTGGGAAAGAGCCATTTTGCTGTAAGACCTCATTTACCTTACCTACCCACTCTTGTGTGCAGTCTGGAACGCGGTTTCTAAAGCCAGAGTAATTTGCCCCATACCATATTAAATTAATTCCACGCTCCTCTGCTATGCTTGCCGCATAAGCAATAAATATTAAGTTTCTTGATGGCACATACCAAGGGGAAACTCCTGAGTAAAGACTTTTTTCTCCTGTCGTTAACGCAGACCTAACAGGAAATGGAATGTTTATTATCTGCTGTTCTACTTTTTTCTCCTCACACATCTTTTTAGCACACTCCACTTCCCTACTATGTGTCTGGCCATAGTTGAATGTTAAACAAAGAGGATTGTAGCCAAGAGCAATGGCCAGCTCAAGTAAAACAGTACTATCGAATCCCCCAGAAAATAATAAAACTAAATCTGGCTTGTTTGTCACTTTAAAACCTCCTTCTTTTTTCAAGCACATTTTCCAAACTATTTATGGCATCAGCACAGGCCTTACAAAAAATGCTACCAGAGTTTGGTAGACATTGCCAGCCAGCGTGCTGGAAAGTGTTTAATATTTCCTGTGGGGAATCTCCTACTAAAATTGCCCCACAAGCTTCGTTCTCACACTCTAAAATAAACTTGTGTTTTATCCTATCTACTATAATTTTTGTTTTTTCGTCTGTCACTTTTCCTCCTGTTTTCTTTCCTCCTCTATAAAAACCGTGTCAAGTCCTTCAACGCTTTTTATAAAAACATCATTGCCTCCAAGATCGTCTCCCAGACAACCTCGTAAGGCCAACCGCACTGCTTGCCTTATCTCATCATCGGGTGAGTCTATATTGACCGCCGCATAAGTGGTGTGCTCATCAAGTTCTGGTGGTGTCGGACAATCCTTTCCTCGATGTAAAGCGGGATTAGTTCTCACATACTCTTGCAACCTTTCCCTATATGTGTCGTATTTATAAGGATTTCTGTAAAGAAAAGTTATTTTGTAAAGTTGCCGCGTTATTCTGGCCATTGCTTACTCCTTCCATCCGTTCCTTTTTCTTTCAATTTTATTTGCCCACCCTTCGGACAAGCAAGAAGTAATTGCTTTCCGCCACTTGTAATTAGAAACTTCCCACTCTATAAGACATCCTATACCCACTCCAATAAGAGCAAGAAAAATCAGTCCAATTGCTATTACTGTGCTTGGCTGACCCATTGCTTATTCTCCTTTCATTCTATTATACCTGAAAAAATAAAAGTGCCTATAGCGCTGGCAAGAAAAACAAGGGAAAGACAAAGTAAAAATATAATAGTTTTAGCAGTCTGTGTGCTTTCCTTTTTTATTTTTACTTCCAACTGAAATACTCCAGACAAAGCATAAAGTCCAAGTAAAATCCCGACAATAAGAAAGAATGCCCCAAAATGTATTGCCGCCATCACTTTTTCCTTTCTGTTTTAATTTTGTTTTCCGACCATAAAACTAGCCAACCAAAAAAGAAAAGACATGCTGCATAAAGCAGCTTCGTTTCGCATGTGTTTTTTACTATACACAACTGCCCACACATCCACCAAAACACAAGCAAACAGCTTATCAAAAGTAAAATAACCCCGCACCACTTTTTCATTTTGATAGTGTCTATTTTATGGTGGACAGGACGGGATTTGAACCCGCATTGCCGACGTTGCAAGCGTCGTGTTTTCCCAACTAAACTACCTGCCCACTTCATTTCCTTTTTTCCTCGTGGCCAGACATTTGTCCCAATTCCTTTGGACTAAGGCAGTCCCCAGCTTTCCACACTAACACAGTCATTAGTAAACATTTACTAAATTCCTTATCATGGCAATCCTTTTTTACTTTTTTCTTTGCTGCTTTTTTTGCTGTTTTCTTTTTTACTTCAGGGCAAAATTTCCAGTCTGATAGCATTCGTTGAATATTGAGCACTTCCTGCATGTGTGCTTTGGCCAGAGTTTGTAGTTCCTTTCTTTCTGTGCAGATATAGTGTGCGAATTCGTGTAGTAAAATATCTTCCGCTTTTTCCGATGTGAGTGCCTTCTCGGAAATAAATATTGTCTTTATAAGAGGAATAAAATACGCAGGGTGCTTATAATACAATCTTTTGGCTATCCGAAGGCAAGGCGGGTTTATCCTAAATCTCTGACTAAGGATTGTTATCATTGTTTGTGCTTGTTCCTTATTCACTTTTGCTACTCCCTTTCAGCCTTTTTTGTATTCTTTACAAGCGGGACATCCCTGCCCCTTTAAAAATGTTTCCTGCTCTTGCCAGTCCATATCAAGAAGGTCATCGTTCCAGAACCTACCACACTTATTACAATAAATATTTCCCTGATAATATTTTGGTGATTCGTGTGGGAGGGTGGCCAGCCATTGAGCAAGTTCACTAAAAGACACCGCCCCTCTTTTCTTTAATTGTGTTAAGTAAGTGGCCATTTTTTGCTCCTACTTTTTCTTGCCCCTAAATATAAAATTAAACCAAGCAGACAAGGAAGAAAGAAAAAACATCCTAAAAGAAAAAGAAAGAAATTAAAGAATCTGCTCAATTTTCTGCCCCTCACAACTTTTCAGTTTCTGCTCCAGTTCTATGCTTCGTTGCTTTGCCCACACATTTACCTCTTCTACGAAACTATCATATAGTTCTGGCTTACCCGTCACTCCGCATAAAAACTTAAATATGGCCAGATGATCGGCAAAGTATCTTGGGTTGCTTATACAGTCCAGATGATTGTTTTCAAACACCTCATAGTGAAATTGCTTGTGGACGTAAAAGCTGGCCATTTCAAGCAGTCGTTCAAGATCGTCATTGTTACCTGACAAAGAAAAAACCTCATAAATTACGTGCATCTTATTTCTCCTTTTCATTTTTATTAAATTTTGTTTTTATCATAACCTTTCCGCAATCGTGTGCTGTGGGTTGAAAAACGAGATCCTCCACCCTGACCATAAATCTTTCCAGACGTTCCTTTTTCAAGTGTTTTTTTCTACTCACTTTATGCTCCTTTTTTTGCTAACTGAATGCCGTCCCGGATTGCCTTGACCGTGGCAGTATTCCACTTGTAAAGACCAGAGTCATAAGACAAATTCAGCATTGCCGTTCGTTCGTCTGTCCCCATAGACATCAGGAAATTTTCTACTGCAACCTTCCTGACATTTGGCCTTGTGGCCAGCACCTCAATTTCCTTTTTTGTTAATTCTCGTAATCTCATCTTTTTCTCCTTAGTTTAAAAAATTTTTATTGCTTCCTTTATTTGATACTTTTTATTTTTACGTCTAAGTTTTAGAGCATACACATACTCCGAATACTCACCCTCAAATATGCAATCACCGCAAGGAAGAAAACCTATATAAATTTGCTGGCCAGGATATTTTTCATGCAACTTTGCTGTTGGCTTCTCTATTCTATCCTTCCTCTCCCAATACGCCTCTGCTCGCTTTATTGCCTCTTCCTCTGATATATTCTCACCAACTTCGGCAACGCAAACCGTCACTCTCCTCGGAAGCTGAACCCAAAGAGAAATAATCCCACCAGCTTCAACCTTAAAAAATTTTACTTTGCTCATATTGCCATCCATTTTATTATACCTCCTTTTTTTATCCTTATTACCTTTGCTTCTTTTGCTCCATCCCAAAAGAGAGCAAATTTTGCCGTCTTTTGTGCGGCATCATTATTCTTGAACCTTCCATATTCAAACCACCCTTCTTGACCTGGCCAGACAACCATTACAGCGTAACTGTACTTTCTTACTTTTTCTGGGCTGTCTTTTATCATTGTTATTTCTCCTCTGGCACTCTTTCCTTGTTTTTCGTGGCAAAGATAGTGCCCGTCAGCTGATATTCTTTTTTGTCTGGGTCTTTCTGTATTTTATCAAGCAATATTTCAACCAACCCTTCATCCGCCCAGACAACATCCTCTCCTCCATACATCCGTGTAAAGAACCGCCACTCTTGCCTGACGTGATTGAGATATTCCGTTCTTAACCGCTTTTCTTTTTTTGCAATCTCATCCTTCTTTACAACCTGACCGGTTTTTGCCTCTTGAGTAACGGCCTCTGCCGTGGCAAGAATGCTAAACAAGGCCTCCCTTTCCTTTGCCCCTAACCGATTTAAAACTTCAATAAATTCTGGACGCATGCTAACTTCTCCTTTTATTCTCCGCATAAATGGCAGACAACTCATTATAGAATTTTACCAACTGTTCCGCACTAACCTTAACTCCCTGAAACCGCCACTCAATCTCGTCTCCGATAACGCATGCTGAAAAATGGAAGTTTGGGCAGCGATATCGGCCATCTGTTTCCATTCCTACGATTACGGAAACCACACCACAGCTGTCCCTACTAACACTCTTTTCAACACCCTCTGGAAACATCCGATTTACCTCTTCCTTCACCACTTCCAATTGCTGCCGCTGCCTACTTTCTCTGGCCTTTCTGGCCAGATGTTCCTCAAGTCCCTTTCTGAAAGCCCGGACTGCTGTTTCCAATCTTTTATATCGCCGAAGATGCAACTCATTGTCCTGCATGCAGAAAAACCCATCATCCCCTCTGACTATCCTTTTTGAATAGTCCCCTTTTTGTAAATAAAGGGAGGGTTCAGCAGAAATCTTTAAAAATTCCTCGAGTGTTTTCGGATGTTCCTCAACTATAATGTCCGGCTCCCAGATTTTGACCAGCTCTGCCGCTTCAGCTGTCCACCGGTGTTCCCATCGCTGAACCTTTTCCTGATGCTCTTTCTCTGCTCTTTCTCTGGCTCTTTCTGCGTAAATTTTCTCTAACTCTGCCATCACTTCTGACCAATCGAGCTCCACACCGAGACTCCCTGCCATTCTTTCCAAATTTTGTGCGTAAACAACGATCTTGCCAGACCAATCTTTGTCAGACGTGGCCTGGTACTCTTTCCCATTCACTTCCAAAAGGACAGTTCCCTCATCCCAACACTGACGACCTTCTTTCCATTGGAAAGACTTAAATCCGATTTTTACACTCATTTTACTCATTTTATCCTCCTTTTAATTTTTGGCACATCTTTTTAATTTTCTGCCATACGCCATCCGCAATGCGGACTCAGACTGTGGTTCCCTGAAATAATAGGAATAACAGAATTCACCACAGAAATATTCCTCTTTTTCAGGTTCCCCATATCCGCCCGTCCTGTGGCTGACAATATGGAGTTTTCTTTGTGCTTCATCCTCATCCGTTGCCCAAACTTCCATTTTCCTTCCACAGCACTCACAAATGAACTCAAACCTCTTTTCCTTTTTCTCTTCCTGATTTCTTTCTTTCATCTTTTTTCTCCTCTCTCCTTATCTTTCAATTATATTATAAATCTTTAAAAACAAAAGTCAAGCTTTTTTTTAAAAAAATATGCGTTTGTAAGTCGTTGAAAATAAACAAGTTACAAAAAAAGTTTAAAAAAAGTTTTTTTGCCAGATATAGATTAGAGGGTCTTTTTGTAAGTCGTTGAAAATAAACAAGTTACAAACGGTGTTTTTTTGCCTATGTCTGTAAAGTGTTATTTATCAATAACTTACAAGACTAAAATTTTATGTGGTAAGTAAGGAAAAATATCGTTAAAAATCGTTCTCTATCGGGACATAGAATGGCACAATTTCAAAGTTCATTCTGGCAATTGTCCTGTCCCGCCATTTCTTATTAACTACTATTTTCCCTATCACACCACCGATTTCGGGATATACCCCAAGACGGCGTAAATATGGTGTTTGTGATTGAAAGCACCCTAGTTGAAATGCCGTTACGTTTCTATATTCAAAAAGTGCGGCCATTGAATGATAATGCCCTAAAAAATAAAGGTCGGGTTTCTTTTCTGGGGCAAATTGCTCAATTACTTTCTGGAGCTTATAGCTTCTCGCATATGCGTTCCCTCCACCGCCATGCTGTAAATAGATTTTAACCGGTGGAATATTGGGGTATGCCCCATACGCGCCTAAATAAACAATGTCTGGTCTGGCCGCGGCCAATGCCTCCAAAATATCAAGCCCTGCCACCTTAACAAAACTATAGTCATGATTCCCCGCAATAACGTACGTCTTTCCACTGAATTGCGGATAATGCTCTGCGGCATAATCCAATTGTGCTTTTGCTCCGTGTAGGAAAAGCTCGTACTCTTGCCCCTTATAAACATCAATCCCATCTACTAAATCACCACAGTGAAAAACAGCCTTAATCTTTTTGCTTTCCACATATTGGTAAAATTGTTTTAGATAAGTAAGCTGCTGAAATTTTGACCCTAAATGAGTGCAAGAAATTATGGCAAATTCAAAAACTTCTCCTTCAAAAAGTTTAGACAAATCGTAAGTTTGATCCATTTTGTCCGAGGAAAGTTTTTCTACTTTATATCCTAATTTTGAAAGGGTTTGCCGCAAGGACTCTTCCGATGGTGGTGGGATAATCACTTCCTCCTCTTTTTCAATTTTTGCTTCGGTCTGTTCGTCACATTGTCCTTGCCATAAATTTTTTGGGGAAAGTTGCATGCTCATTATTTTTGCTTTTACTGCCCAAAAACTTCTTGCAGGGGATACCTTTACAAACTCCTCATATATGCGAGTTGGTGAAGTGTGTTTTTCCATTAACTTCGCTAAAAAAACTTCCTCCTCTTTTGTCCACTTCATCTTTCAATTGCCTCCTTTTTTATTCGTTGTATAATTTTTGTCGTAGATATCGTTTTAGTGTAAGGAACAAATACAATTTTGTCCTTTACTTTTTCCGAACCTTTTAAAAATTTCCCTTGCCAGTCACTTCCGATTACGATAACATCTGGACTAAATCGCCGCAAAACTGATTTTTCAAGTGGCTCTGCAACACATATGGCCTTACTTACATATCGACACGCTGCTAAAACCTGTTTTCTTTCTGCCTCACGCATAATCGGTGTTTTCCCTTTTGTCCTTTTTACCCAAGCATCGGAATTAACTCCAGCAATAACTTGTCCGCCTCTACTGATTTTTGCCGCCCTTCTCAAAAGCCTTACATGGCCATAGTGAAATAAATCCCAGGTGCCAGGAACATATACAAGCAAAGGATGTTGTGTGTCTTTTTTAGTCATATACAATCATTCCTACCCGAAAAAATTTTTCCTCAACAGGAAATTTTATATTTATTCCACCAACTATACTGACTAACTTAATAACATTAATTCCTGCCGCTTCCACAGGAACAAGTGCCCGGTCTGGAAATCTGCAAGGAACTGAGCACGAGGCACATATCTTACAACTGCCCGCTCCAAATCCAGCCGAGAAAATATGCCCCTTAAGGAAAAGCGCTTTTCGCATATCTAAAACATTTTTTTGAAGTGCCAAAGAACTTTTTTCACTATCTATTTTAGAACTCTTGCTTGCAGTAAATTGCATAACCAACAACACGCCATAGTTATATGTCGGTAAAAGCTGCTGATAATAACTAATTGTTTCACAATAGGGAGGGCAAGTTGCTTTTGCCCCATATCTCTTACAGCTCCTACACGCCTCCCTTACCTTATAATCAAATAGTGAGGGCAATATTTCAGAAGGGGAAAATTCAAATACTTCTACACTCAAACTTTCCCCCCTAGTAAAAGTTCTTGTGGGCGAATGTTCCGAGAAAGTGACAACAACCAACATATTGTTTTTTCTATGTCGTATGGAGCAATAAGTTGTGGAAACACATTAAGCTGCTCACCATATAATTCTATGCTTTTTGGTGTATATACAACACCTAGGTGCAAAGAGGTTGCTTGAATGCAAGGGTGCTCAATTGGGATTGTGTTTGTTATTGCCTTTTGAGCGTGTTTTATTGCAGAGTAAAGACCCTTCTGTGGGGCAGACGTCACTGCCCGAGAGGAGGAAATGTTAATAACATATCCATCCCTTTGTTTTTCCATAATGGGAATAATTCGCGCTAAAGCATTTATATATGCCCTGATGTAGGGGGTGCTTATTTCCCCAAGTTTTTTAGTATCTATTTCCAAAAGTGGGGAAAATGCATACTCACCGCCAACGCAGTAAATAAGAGCAGAAATATAACCAAACTGCTTTAGGGTGATGGCCAGCCAGTTATCAAGTTCCTCTTTTTTTGTAATATCACATTTTACCTTAACTTTATTCTCACTGACTTCATTATGCACAATACTTCGGCCGCACAAACTAATCCGAAAATTGCCCTCTAAAGCATTGACAATTGCCGCACCAATGTTATGTGTGCCTCCCGCTACCATAACAACTGGCAATTGCCCACCCCAACCTTCTTTTAGTAAAGGACAGTTCTGCCGCCAGTCTGTATACTGTTTCGGTGTTTGCCAGTCACTTCCATAGAATAAGGTTAAAAATTCCTCTGTTTTTCCTGGCACTGGAAATGTCGTACCAAGAACTTGCAAGCTGGCCAGTGGCAAAATACAATCTTTAGGCCAGGCACAATTTCCTATTTGATATTGCCAGCTCGGCCCCATTTCACGACTATAGTAAATTTTATCTTTCCCTATATACTGTGCGGCGAGTTCAAATATTATTTTTTTATCACTTGACAGCTCCCGAGTCACCCAAAGGATTTTACTCTCAACCATTCCTGTTATATGGACATCAGTATACCCGGGGAGCGTTTTAAAATAGGAGTAAAGTTTATAAAGATTTTCCTCACCGATAATTCCGATGTCTATGTCTTTATCATATGGCAAAAGTGTTTTATCTCTGAAAAGACTCAACAGCGTTCCGCCTGCCAGAAAATAATCCGAAGTAATTTGCTCTATGTGATATTTTATTTTTCCTAACTCTGCCTCAACTTCTGGGACACCAATTGTATTAAACCGATAAATCATAACTCACTTTCTCCTATAAAAGAACACACACCTAAAACAATACGCAATGCAACCTCTTTTTGATTAGTTTCATTTTGTAGCCAGACAACATCGTCCTCGTCACTAATAAATCCGATTTCAAGTAAAGTCGCTGGCATCTTTGTATGTTTTAAAACATAAAAACCCGCGGTCTTTATTCCTCTATCTTTTATCTGCACGTTAAGATCGGGACATTGACCTAAAGTTAAAAGCGACCAGTGGCATTGCCGACAAAGAGTTGCCGCCTTAGAGTTTATGCTCAATCCGGTAAGATAGTAGCTTTCAATTTCAAATTGTTTTTGGGTGGCGTTCTTTTTTATGCGGGAGTTTATATGGACACTGACAAACGCAACAGCCTTTGTGCTGTTTGCAAACTTTACCCTATCTTGTGCTGACATAAAAACATCACTTTCCCGAGTTAAAATTATTTCCAGTTCAGGCGCCCAAATCTGGCCAGCTTCTTTTATTTTCCTAGCAATTTCCAAAGTAAAAGATTTTTCAGCAACAGACACTGCTCCGGGATCACTTCCCCCATGGCCAGGATCGATTACCACCTTTACTTTTTCCTTTATAAGATTTCCCTTCTTCCTTCTCACGTGCTTTTCCTTATCCATCCAGTTGGGGTCTCTGTAAACTTTTCTCTAACAGCTAACATTGCTTGTGTGTGTGGAAGGAAAGAGCCGGCATTAACCGCTTCATCATATGCTTGAATATATACAAGCCAAACCTCCTCCTGTCCGTTTAAAATTTTGTTTTTTAGTAAACTATTTTTTCTGGGGTTAATTTCTAATTCTGGGGAAGTCCCCTCCTCCTCATCCTTAAAAATAAAATCGTCTGGCTCACCAATAAATCTTTCCAGTGAAGTGTCGTCTAAAACTTTGTTTGCCATTTTTCCTCCTTTTTTGTTATAACGTAGTCACATCCAAAATTATACTATTCCCATCTGCACTAGGGATAATATCTAATACCTTTAGCCAAGTAGATTGGGGCAATATGATTTCGTATTCTTGCGGCACGAGTCCACTTAAGCGGGGAATTTCTGATGGCATAAGTGCCGGAGTTCCTGCAGGAAGATTTATGCGGAGAGTAATAGAATATGGCATAATCATATTGCCCCAACCAGCAGAAAACTTAGCTGCAACCTCGGGACTAAGAGAGGCAGAAACAAACCCGCTGTCAGCAAAGGACGATCCTTTTTTAATGTTTTTCATGAAGTTCTGAAGGTCAGTCTTGGTGGCAAATCCTATTCCTCTAAAACATTTTATATTTTTAGTTATTTTTGCCTTTCTTACTAACCGTCTTAAATTCTGTATATATCCTTCTACTCTTCGTGCCTCGTTTGGACTTAGTCTGATTTTTTCCCTCAAATAATCATTCATCACACGAAATGTAGTGCCGCAGTACTTCTTTGCCGCTTCCAGCTCAAGCTTTGAAGGTGGGGCATCCAACTCTGTTAATTTTTTGCCAGTGGCGGCAAATTCACTTTCATAGTTAATAGTGGGGAAAGTTTCTGCGGCCTCTGCAGGATATGGGGCAGTTTTATGGTATTCGTGAGGAGTGAGTGCGGCTGGCCGAAATCCCATAATAATATCAGAAGCGTCGTCTACCACAAATGTTTGCCCCTGTGCATTTTTTACCTCCCATGTATTTCCTCGTTTTGAGAGAATGCCAGGAGTCCAGAAATCACCACGAATAAAAACTACCTCCATGCCACTGACATATGCTTCGGATGGAATATAAAATCTTGCCCCTGTGTTAATTGCACTTTTTGCAGTAGCCACCAACTTGCTTACCGACACTGACGGTAATGTCCTTACACCACGAGCTTTTGCAAGTTCAATAATTTCGTTATTTAAAACTCGTCTTATTTCAACCCATGCCTGTTTTTGCTCAAGTGAGGTTGATAAGGTTACCATTTGTCTGGCCTGGTAAAGGCGTTTCCAAAGGCCAGCAAACTCGTCCACAATGCCCCCACTCATTTCCTGTCCTATCTGATTTACAACACTACACCACCTTGCACCAAGACCGATATTGCTCCAAGTTGGGGTTTCTGTTTGTGTCGTGCCCTGCCCCCACTCTGTCGCTGGCGGTCTTTTAATTATCTCAAGATGGCATTTGCAATTTGATAAACACGCGGTGTCGCCTGCCCCAGGTGTCGTGGGGAGAGTTTCCCAAGTATATGTTTTTGATGCTAATATAGGGCAATCTGAGCAGTGTTCTGCCTGTCCGAGCACCCAGTGAATTTCCACATTATCACCCATTCCTTTTACCGTGCCATTCCAGAACTGTGCTTTTGCAGCATCCCCATACATATCTGCCCGACGATTTATTTTTGCTTTATTTAAAGTGCCCGTCTGTATTTGTAACTTAGCGTCTCTTAATAAGCGATTAAAAAAAGTAGCTTCCTTATTTACTGCCCCTTTCAAAAAGGAAAGATCCTTATCTGTCAAAGGAACATCTGCCTTATAAAAAGGATTTCCTGATGCTTTTGCCCCTAAAAGAAATGCCTCCTTATATCTTTTAAAAGCAACCTCCTTGAAATTTTTTAAAACTACCTGGGAGCTTTCACCTGCAAGAAACTGCGTCACTAATTGCTTTACTTCTCCTTGAAATTTCCCTAACACTCTGCTGAGGGCAACCGTTCCTTTTTCTATATTAGGATCAACCATTCTCCCACCAACTTGGAGCAATAGGTTTGTCTGCAATCGATTTAGGTCACTTGAAAATGCGTCACTTTTCCCCGCAATTGTTTTTCCTTGCTCAAGAAGTTGAAAGAAATGCTCAAACTCTTCCTTTAGCATATTTTAACCTTTCCTTTTTTCCGTTTCTTTGCTTCCAACCTAAAATTAAAAATATCCTTAAGGTCGTCAATCAGCACAAGCAACTCTGGGTCTGTTAGCATTTCTTTTGTAATATTTATTTGCGGGACAGTTTCAGATGGCTGCAATCCATACTCTCTTATATCGGTGTCGTCCAGCCCTAAAATTTCCTTATATATATAGTAATCATTTAATAACCCGATATCAACAGCAAAAGTTTTTGCAACATTAGCCTTTATCTGCATAAGCTCCCACTTTGCCATTTCATCCTCGGCCACAAGTTCCGGAAATTCTATACTCCACTCAAACGATTCAGGGTCAAGTCCGATTAGTGTAAACATTATCGTATAAAGTTTTGTTAATCCTTCAACCAGTGCCAGCTGCCGACGCCGAACCTGCCTTGCAAACTGTGCGTCAATTTTATCAAGAGTCGCTTTCGCTCTTGTGTCTGCTTCCAAACTTAAATAAGCTTTTGGTAAACTTATGCCTGTTATAAACTTTTCCCTCAAATATTCCACATCACGAATATTCGTAACGTTAGAATCTCCTGCGAGTTGCTTAACATCTGCCTTTGCCCCTTCTCCTACTGGAATACCGACATCCTCATCTGGCAAAAGTGGAGCATCAAGCAAAACAGTTTGCCCGGTGGTTGTGTTTGAAATTACCTTTTTTGTTTTCAACCTGTCCATAAATTTTTCAACGAAACTGATTGCCTCATCTGGACTTAACTTCCCAGTATCAATTAAATATGCGTTCCTCTGCCACGCCCTGCTTAATCTGGCCAGAACGAGCGCCTCATCAACCCAAACCAAGTGTCTGCCTGCCCGCAATGGCGCTCCATAAAAAAGTGAATATTTATACCCATAAGGAAAAGCTCCATATTTACAATGTAAAATCCGCCACCAGTCAAATTTAATCGGTTCCTTCATTCCTTGAAGAAGTTGAAAATACGGGAACTCCTTATCAAGAAAAACACCACGCATGTCCACATTAGCATAAATTTGCCCAGGATCTAACGGTTTTAGTTTTGTCAAACAAAGTTCACCATCAATCTCCTCAATAACAATTTCCCTGAACGCATCCCCATACTTAACCATATCACGAGCTATATCCCAAATACCTGCTTTAATTTTAAGTTTCTTTTCTGCCGCAGAAATTTTTTTGCTCACTTCGTCAAGTTTTGGGAAATCGTCATCAATCATTACGTAAAATGTTTCCTCACCACCAACTGTTCCTGCCACGATATTATCTGCATAAATATCAAGAGCTGCCTTTGCCTCAGTAAGATTGTTATCAAGATAGTCAAATTGTATATAGTAGGCTTGTCTGCTTTGATCCTGCTGCAATATCACGCTGCCCGGAGAGGGAAGTTGTTTAGTAGTTGTCGGCATCAGCACACTCAAACTATGTGGCTCTATTTCAGTAGAAGGAGTGTCCACCGTAGGAATAAGCTTTTGCACTATCCCTATCACCTTATCAACTAACTTATTTTTGTTTTTTATGTCCACGATATCACCTCACACCACTTTAAATAAAGGCAAAGTATCTATTACTTTACCTTTTTTGCCCCACCAAGAAATTCACGCATTTCCTCCTCAAGCGAACTTTGTTCCTGTATTGTGGAAATTTTCTTTAACATACTGATTGTTTTTCTTTCCACCGCCTGAGGAAGTCTGGCAAAAATGTCCTTTTCGGAAAAGTGGGCAGCATCAGTATAAGCATTCCACACTGCACCACACAACGCATCCGAAACATCCTTTGAACCTCCTGGTGGGTGATCCACTTTATTTTCCTTTTTCTCTAATCGCATAAGCTCTAATAAAACAGGATCGTATCTGTATATTATCAATTGCTTATTACTAAAACAATCCTTCAAATACTGATAAGGAGCAATGTCCCTGTCCACAGAAAGAAGGTCAACAGGAAAGTTCCTACCACGAAGTTCTTGAATAGAGTCAGTGGACTGAAATTGGTCATATGTAATTTTTCCAAAATGCATGCCATAGTCTCGCAGCAAGTAAAAAATTTCTCTAATTGCAGAAAACTGAATTTCACCACCGACCGGTGCTTGAATCCTCAATAAAAGATCGGTCTCGTAAATAGGAACATCATACTCAACCCCTTGTTTAGTGATTTTTTTCCAACCACAAATATGCACTATGGCAACCCCTGCCGCGTCAACAGATTTACCCAAATCAACATGTGCGTATCTGAACTTTGCAGGATTTCTTTTAAGTTGCCAGACACCACTGCTTGTTTTTTCAAAAATCTTTCCTATTTCAAGATACGACCCATCACCTGAGGTGCAAATCTCCTTTGACCAAGGGTGAGGAATGTCATCACTTACAACAGAAAGAATTGAGGCAACATCCGAAAAGAATGGCTGAATTGCTCGAGTAACCTCACCACCAAAGTCTCTGACCGCACCCTCAATGTCCCTTTCAAAATCATCGTATAATTCGACAGGAACAAAAAGAACTTTTCCAGTTATGTCCGTCAATCCACAATCTATTATCTGGCCAGTCTTTTTATCGTATTTATCTAAAAACCGAGAACCACGCACGGAACTTCCAACTTCTACCCTAAAAGTTTTGTCAGAAAAAACAGGCATACCCTGAATTGTTACTCCTTTTTTTGCTTCCCAAATTGACTTTCTAATTACTTTAACTGTTTTTCCTAGCTCACCACTTTCCTCTGCCTCTTTTATCCTTCTTTCAATAAAATCATCAGGGTACTGTGCAGACGATAGGAGAAAAAACTTTCCTAATGCCATGCCTTGTTTGGAAAATCTTCCTTTCATCCTTCTACTAATAACATCATAAAGACGCTGTGCAGGATCAAATGCTTCACCATAAGCTCTTTTTGATTTTTCTACCACTCTGAAAAAGTTTAGCTCATCACCAATACCAGCATAAATATCATCACCTAGTGCTGACAATGAATCCCCTGTCCCTGGCTTAAATTGAATCTGTGCCCCAGTTCTGTTTTTTATATCCTCCTCCTCACCCGAAAGACGCCAGACTAAAGAATCAACTAACCGCATATCTCGTTTAAAAACATCTTTAAAGTAAGGGGAAATATCAACCATAGTTTTTACTCTGGTAAAAATAACCTCTTTTGCCTTCTGTGCATTTATGGACATATTGATTAGGACAATAGGAGAAGCTGGGGATGCCCCCAACCACTTATGAGGATTTTTAAAACACGATAGTTGATAAATTATGTAGCAAACGGCAATTGATGCCATAAATGTTTTCCCAATGCTTGTGGCACCTGTCAAAATCACTTCAAGATAAGTATTTTTAGGATCAAAAATATCCTCCAAATCTGCTCTATTTGCAGGGTAAAGGTCTTTTGCAATTTTTCCAAAATAAAAATCATCATCAAGAAACTGCTGAATAGGCACAGGTGGTGAGCCATATCTAAAAATTTCGGAAAAATCTGTAACTAAATTTTCCAGCGTTAGAACTTTATCAATTTTTTCTAACTGCGGAAACTCCATACTATCGGGCATTTCGAGTTTCCTCCTGTATACGATTTGCCAGCCATAACATCAGCTCCTGCTTTTTTTGATTGAATTCCCTAAGGATACTGTCCTTTACTTCCAAAGGCAAGTCTTCAAATGCCTTTTCCAAAAATCCTTGCTGGAGGTTTTTCGGCATATTCTCTACTTCGTTCCCGGAAGCTTCAAGAAATTTTTCCGACTCTAATAGCCACGCAGCAATTAGGCGGGCAACATTAAGTTCTTTAAATGGTTGGTCACTAAATACCCCATCTGCTAAAAACTCTGCCTGTTTCTTTATATATCGTTCGTAATTGCTATAGACCTCCTCATATGCCTGAAGTCTGGCCTTAGCTCTGGCCACTGTTCTAAATCTCACACTAACTGCTTCGTCTCTCAAAACTTGAACGGCGGCATGTTCTGCTTCTGCCTCTGCCTCAATCTTTTTAATATTTGCCATTTATCCTGCCCTCCTATCAATATATAATTTAGTTTTTATCTGTCTTTTCAAGGGAAATTTTCCTATCTTTTCACCTTTCTTAATTGAGAAAAAAGTTCCTTGCTGCTATTTTTATACACCCTTTCTGCCGTCTTTTTTATATCCTTATCTTTTTTATTACGTTTTTGTCTTGCACTCTTTAGTTGCCTCAATTTTTTCTGATAGCGATAAATATCTGCAACCTGTGTCAATGAAAGGCCAAAATAACGAGCCAACTGTTCACGCTGTGTTTGTGTGTCTTTGACACTTAGCACAGAATAAATAGTGCTGGCCGCATATTTTTTCCAGATACTATCAAGTTTTGGAAAATGAACAGCTTCCCCACTAAAAGTAATTAAAAGCTTTATCACTACATCACGGTCAAATAGCATTAAAAGATCACCCAAAAGACTATCGCTAGTCTCCTTGGTGTATTCCACAATTGCGTCGTATAAAAGATCATTAAACTCACTTGTTATCATTGACCTGAATATTATCCTCCACTAATGCCAGAAAAGCCTTTTTTACCTTGCTTAAAAAGGTTGGGTCTTTTCCATAAATAGGATGTGTCGCTAATTTATCAAGCATTTGCTGAACCCACTTTTCCTTTTCCTCCTGTATTTCGTATAAAGTGGCAGGATCAAGCTCACTGCTTGGAATTGCAAAAGAGTTAATTTCGGATAAAGACCGTGTGTTTATCACTTTCAGTTTTCTACGAGTGGCCGAGCAAAGTGTTTTTGCAGATCGCTCCGCAACATTTAACATTTTAGCAATATCCCTAAAAGAAACACCACAATCATCGTGCAAGGCTAAAATAAATTTTTCCTCACTGGAAATGGAAAATGAAACCCCATACTGCTCCGCACACAAGGAAAGAGTTTGATAAACATATGGCCATATTCGCATATAGAGAAACCCAAGAGGGTTATCATAGAACTTCAGAAGTTTTCGTGGACTTCGTAAATGCTTCCAAATCTTTAATAAAACTTCCTGCTCAATATCTTCCCAATACTCACGGAACGCAGGATATTTCTGCAAAATAAACTCTACTAAACCTTTGCACTCTGCCAAAAACTTATTAAACGCATCCTGTGTCCCTGTTTCACAATACTTTCTATATGCTTCCACCAATTGGTCATTTTTATACATATCAACCTCAGCATGTTTTTACCTCAGTCCGGCAACTTTATGCACTTGAAAAGAAAGCCGCCAGGCAGGGAGTTGCTGCAAAATATTGCAACACTCCTTTACTGCTTTTTGAACTCTCCTCATATACTCTGCTGCATTTTCCAAATCTTGCAAATTACCTTCTGGAAAAATGGGTTGCAAAAAATAGTGCCTAAAATCTGTTTTTTCACGCAATCGTTTAAGTGCCCGAACAGATTGGCCTTGATAAAGAACTTTTAGCTCGTCTCCTGTGTTTATCGTAAAGTCCTCTGTTTTCGGAGAAACAACCACCCAATCCACTGCTGATTGTGGAAAATCAGACGAAAAAGGAACAGTGCCGTTAGTTTCTATTGCAATAGTAAAAAGTTCCTTATGGAGTTCTCTGGCCAGCATTGCAAGAAGTTTATGATTTTGTATTAAAGGCTCGCCACCGGTAAAAATAATAAGTTTCGCATGTGAGGGAAGATTTTTAATTTCCTTTACAACTTCCGAAACAGACAGGCTTTTATATTCTCCTCCTTTTTTCCACGCGTACTTAGAATCGCAGAAGGGACAGTTAAGATTACATCCAAAAAATCTAACAAAAATAGCAGGTTTTCCAGAAAGATTCCCCTCTCCTTGCACACTTGCAAAAATTTCACTTACTTTCAAATTCGGACTTGGCATTTTACTTTCCCTTCTTTCTACTTTCCCCAAAATGCTTTGCCCGCTCCTCACCTTGATAAATTGATTCCAACATTCTGTCCACTTGTGCTTTCGTTAAGTTAAAACGCTCTGCAATAGCGCTTATAGGCAATCCATACTCATAAAGCTGCCTTATTTTTTCACGCCTATAATCTTTCTGTGCTTTTGTCCGCCACTCTGGCCTACCCATCACTGCCTCCCTTTCAAAGAATAAAGATAAAAAATTGTCCCAGTCACATCAACCCACTTTCGGGGGGATTCTGCCCTTGTCTGATTAAGCAGTCCATCCCTTACGGCCTTTCTAACCTGTGTCCTGCTTATTCCAAGCTCGCGCCTTGTCAGATACTCTTTCCCTGCTAATAAAAATTTTAAAGCAAGTGACGCATAAGTAATTGATTCTATCTTTTTATTTGCCATTTGTAAATCTCCTTTTCTGCTATAATTAGGTCTGACACTTTATAAAAATCAGGAATAAGGGGACTTTCAGTTTCAAATTCCTTCCAACCAACATCACTTCTACTAACTAAAATAAGATTCCTTATTCCTGCCGCTGCAGCAGGATTTATGTCTGTTTTTATACTATTGCCGACCATCCAGACACAGCTAAAATCGTTATTTGCATACTTTTTAACAACTTCTTTATACACTTCCTTATTTTTTTCTGCACACACCTCAACCCCTCCAAGATATCCCCCTATAACATCTTTAACCGCACTTATTTTTTTCAACTGATGTTCCGCGTCCCCCATTGTTAAAATAACAATTAGGGTATATTTACTTAATCTGGCCAGAGCTGGGACAGTATCAGGATAAAGACGTGCCTTCATTTTTTCTGGTGTGATTGTAAAAAGATTGTCAATATAAGCAGTTAACTCTTTTTCACCTTCTACTAAATAAGGATAATGTAAGTATCCACAAATATAGGCATAGGCCAACAAAATGGACTCTTTAAATCTTTCCAAACTATGCTTGCTTGCGGCAACTCTTGCGCAGTCTAAACAACTAAAAAAATTGCTGACATATAACTGCCCAATTTTACTCACCCCAAACTGTGCCTCAATAAAACAACTCAACTTTTTTCTGGCCTCAAGATATAAAGGAGAAATGCTCCATAAGGTGTCGTCTGCATCAAGAAAAACAACAGGAATATTTATGGCCATTTTTACTCCTTTACAAGACTTTTTATATATTTTAAATTTGACTTTACATAGAAAACTGCCCAGTCAATCCAATCAAGAAATGGAATAAGTAGGGAAAAAACAAATCCTACATTTTGTCCTTCGTAAACGCGTAGAAAATTAAAAGGAGGAATTCCAAAAATATCCTCCAGCATGAAAAACGCTTTAGTTGAAATCATGTTTACATCTATATCTGCCCCGAGCGGAAAAATTACTTGAGGTATTTTGCCTTTTATATCACCCTCTATTGCTACATCACGAATAAGCTCCTCTAAATCAGAAGTTTTAGCACATATTGCGGAAAATAGGAAAGGTGCCTGACAACTACACTTTGTAATAAATGGCCACGCATTATCAAACACCTCGTTTTCACCAATCTGCTTACACGGAAAAACGACATGCCCTCCAGGAATCCACTTAAACTCACCTGTCTGGCCACCTGCGTAAAAAGCATTTGTTAAAATCCCTGCGATATGTTCCTTATATCTTTCCTTTTTTTCCATTATATGTCCCTCACATATTATATAATACCGCCCTTACTAAACTCAATTACTATAATCTGGCAACCTCACTTTTGCCATTGCTTTTAGTCACTTCAAAAACGGCATCTGCCCCTTCCAGAATATCCTCCTTTGGGGCACGCTCATCACTAATCATTACTACCTGTATACCAAGCTCCTTGGAAATTTCCCGCACCATTTCAATGACGCGTCTATTCTGCTCAACTCCTTTTAAGTGTTTAAATGGCTCGTCAAGAATAAAAAGAGGTCTCGTCTGTCTACTAATTGCCCAACACGCTGCCCGCAAGGCAAATGCGGCAACATCTACTGCTCCATATCCTGCAGAGCTTAAAGGATCGAGCAACATTCCTTCCCTTTCAAATGCTAAAAGACACTCTGGCTTGCCTCTTTTCTCCTCAAACTTTACAACGAGCTTATAAGGGTCATCAAAAACAGCTTCCTCTGCCGCATTGACAATTGCTTCAATTTGAAACTCCAACTGGCGTTGTGTCTCTAATGCAACCGCCCTAACTGTAGCCAAAGCCTGTTCACAGATACGCTGCTTTTCCACACACTCCGCTTGTTCCGATTTCACCTTACTTAATTCCTCCTCAAGTTGAAGACGCTGGCCTTTTTTCTGCTCAAAAAAAAGTTGAAGTTCTTGTAAATTCATTTTTTTAATATCTCCTCCAACTGTGCTGTATACTCCGCAAGCTTGTTTTCAATAAGCGCAATTTCATTTTGCAATTTTACCATTTCACCTTCCGCTTCCTCAACAGAACTAAATCCTAATTGCTTAAGCTGATTTAAAAGCTCTCCCAATGCCCCTTCGTTCTGCGTTATAGTGCGTTCCATTTTTTCTATTTGCTCTTTTAAGGATAAAAGCTCCTGCTTCGTCACCATATTTATTCCTCCTTATCTGATTTTTCTATTGCCCAATATATTAATTCCTGCACTGCTTTTTCTGTTTTATTTATCCGGAAAAACTGCTCAAGATTTTGTCTAAAGGACAACCCAACCCCTTTATCCGATTTTAGGTGTGTGATAAACGCCTGATATCTGGCCAGCTTCTCCTCTTTCTTTTCAAGATGTTCCCTACTTATAACTCCCTTTCTATGTGGAATAATCAACTCCTCTACTGAATTAGTTTCTGCATACCATAAATAAACCCTTGGTGTGCTTTCTATCTGGTCGGCTGTCTGTCGAGAAATTGAGCCAGGGTTAACCAAAAGACGATTTCCTAATTTTTTCACAAGTGGAGTGTGATAGTGGCCGGTCACTATTAAATCGTATTCAGTGTGTGTGTTTAAAATATCTATGGCAGAAAAATCCGCATCGCCAGTCCACGCTGGTGGGGAATCAAATACCCCAACATGCCAGACAAGCACTTTTTTTCCATCAATTTCCATCCCACTATTTACATCCGGAACTTGCCCCCAGTGAACTCCGGGCAATATTTTCACCCTCTCTGCTTTTACTAAAGTGTAAAGGGCACTCTTCTGCTGAAGTTCCAATGAGTGCTGAGGAAGATCGTGATTCCCCCAAACTGCAAACACTTGTCTATCGGTCGGCAGTAAAGTAAGAAGTTGTGAAATAAGGAACGGTGAGCTTTTCCAATAATCAAAAACATCCCCAGCACAAATAAGAGGGCAGTCGTATTTTTTCCAAATTCCACAAATCCACTGCAACTTTCGTATCTGTGTTTCCATAAAATTATCTAACCGACAAACTGGCTGGTCGTCTCTAAAATGCCAATCAGCAGTTAAAATTGCTGACACCTTGCTCATTTTATCTCCTTATCTCCTGTCCACAAAGAGGACAAATTGGTGGCATGTTTTCCATAAACTCTTTTTTCAAATTTGCCAGAACTTTATTTGCGTCTGCAAGGGCTGCCCTTTTTTTCCTAATAACATCCACACAAGAATAAATTTCCTGCCACTTTCTTTGTAACTGTTCCTTTTTCTCTACGAGAGCAAGGGAATCAATAACAACAGGCCGAATGGCCAGCTTCTCCTTTTGTCTGGAAATTTCTTGCCGCACACTATTTATCCGCTTTAGTATGTCTGCTAAAGCTTTGCTTTTTTGCTGAAGACTACCACACATATTATAAGTATTGGATACTTGTTCCCAAATACTTTTTGCACTTTGTAATCTTACTTGACTGTCCTGAAGGATAGTTTCAAGTTGTTTTATTTGTATAGTTGTTTTGGTAATAGCAGTGTGTGATTTCCTTTTTTCCTCACTTTTATTTTGCAGCACCTTTGCCCTTTCTAAAATATCCTCTGCCTGCTCCAGATAACTAAATCTTTTAAGTTGCTCTGCCAATTCACTTGAACGCTGGTCTAAAAGTGCCTGCCTATCGCGAAGCTGGCCAGCCATTCTTGTCAATTTTGAAATAGCTAAATCAATTTCACCCAGACCTGCTATCTGATTTAAAAATCTGGCCACCTCCCCCGCCGACGCTTGTAAAAGAAATAAAGGGCTAATTTGTGTCTGCACATTTAGCACACTGCTAACCTTGTGTATATTTACAACTTCCTCTGGCACTTCCTGTCCAAAGGCTTTCAGAACGACCTCGTCAACTCTATACGCATTTTCACTGTCCGATTTTGCTCGTATAATTCTATGCTCGTCAAGTTCTATTTCAACCTCTGTTTTAGACGTTCCATAAGTGCGGAAATCATCACCAAGTGGACGGTTAAAAAGCAGCCAATAAAGTGCCCTGACAATGCTGGACTTTCCAGCATCGGACTTCCCAATAAAAACATTAACGCCAGGAGAAAGGGCAATGCTTGTTTTTATGTGGCTTTGAAAATTTGTAAGTTTTATATTTTTTAACATCTTCTACTCTACTAACAAAGAAACGATTTGCACTATAACTATTAATTCCGTAATAAACCAAAGTAGAAAAAAGACACAGGCAATAACAAAGGCAGCAATAATAAAAGCAGGAAAATATGACGACCAAAATTTATGCCTGTTCACTCTTTTCCTCCCTTTTTATTGCCTTTTGCACTAATTTGAAAAAGCATTCTGCGTCTAAAACAACAACAGGGGGAATTTTATTTTTCTTTAAAACAAGCAGCCAGTCTGTGCCAGCAAGACAATTCTCCTTTGCCTGCTCAATCCACTGAAAAATTGACCACGATTCCTGATTTTTGCATTCAACAGAAAAAGGAAAAACAGCTCTAACCGCATCCTCCATTCTGACATCTGCCCCATGCTGTCCCATCGGACGAGACTCAATCGGTTTATCCTGCCCGGAAGTTCCCCAAGGGAAGCCAGTGATCTCCGAAATTTTCTGGCACGTCCAATACTGAAGACGCCGTCCTTTGCTTTTCGCTGATGAGGTAAGCATCCTTCTATGTTTTTTATTCTGTTCGGACTTTGGTTTTTCGACTGGAACTGAACTCATTTTCAATCCTTTCCCACAATAAAATAACTTCCTCTCTTAACATCTTTTCTAATCCTTCCTTTTCTATCACTGCAATAGCATCGTCGATGGAGCGTCCTAATTTTTGCTTTCCCAAAATAAATTCAGTCTCCCCTTTCACTTCCTTCAAAAATCTTAAATTCGCCTGAATGTCGTCAATTCCATAATCAAAAAGGATAAAAAGAGGTGCTGTGTGATATGGTTTCCAGACAGACGACTTATACACCATCACCTGTGTTTCTATCCCTACAACCTGCTCAAATTCCTTACCAGCTATTTTCCTTTTCCTTTTTATTTTCTGTATAAGCGAGCACTGCAATCTTAGGCTGCTATAAAATCCAACGGCCTCTCCTCCCGGTGTTTTATACTTTTGGCCATACGGCCCTGCCGCTAAATTTTGTCTTACCTGATTTGAGCATACCATTAAATAATTTTTCTGCGCAAGTATTCTGCACGTCTTTCGGAGCTCTTCACTAAATTCCTTTGCCCGCCGCATTCCATACTCATCCTTATCCTCAAGTTCCCAACTTGTGGAAAGGGCAGCTAAAGAATCTGCAAAAATGCCATGAACGACATCCTTATTTTTGCCTTCTGGACTCCAAGCTCTGACCGGAGCAAAAACCTCTTTTACTGTGTCTGGCATAAAGTACTCGGTTGAATCAATGGAAAAATCAAATAATTGGGCAAATGTTTTATTCAACCGCCCTTCAGGATCAAAAAACATCACCTGTCCACCTTTTCTTTTCACCGCACCTGCTATCTCACAGAGAAGGACAGTTTTCCCTGTTCCGCTTGCCCCGAAAACCTCAACTAAAATACCGCTTGGAATCCCTCCACCATGCACCCTTCCTCCACTAATTGCTAAATCAAGCAGAGTGGAACCGGTGCTTATTATGCTTTTAATTTCCCCTTTATAGTTGAATCCAGAAACCTCTTTATCATCTGGTGACTCTTTGCTTTGAGCAAGAATCTGATTCACCAACTTAGTCCTTTCCACCTTCATGACTAACCTCTTTTTTAAATGCTGCTAAAATTTCCTGAATATTTTTTTCTGGTAAGTGCCTTCGCCGCAACCAATCTGTTATTTGCAAAGTATAAAAAGAAAGGGTTTCCTTTGGGTCGTTTGCAAGGACGCTTTCCCAACCTGTTACTAATTTATCTACTATTAGTTTAATAAGGGAGTCTTTTGAATTTGTCTGCTGTGCCTCCCGCACCCACTTTTCAAGCACCCTGCTGGCCACAGTTTGAATGCTATCAAGATGGGCAAGGGCATAGAGACGCAGGTACTCGTCTGCTTCTGCCGAAATAAAAACACCCAAGTGTTTTCCATTTTTATATTTTCTATTTAGGACATTCGGTTTAAATAAACTCTTTACCACTATTATCTCCTTTTACTTGCAAGGTAGGTGTCCATGCAAACTTCCCAGCTGGGGCATGTGCCGCAATCATCAAACTTATCACAATCTGCACCAAACTTATGGCCATGCGGACAAGAGGTGGCACTTGCAGTAACAACACTTTCTTTTTTTGTCCGTTGTCTTATAGGCACTTCCAACGACGGCTGTTCGTCCATGCTTTCCTCTATCCGACTATCTGGAAAGGCCTGGCTTTTTTCAGCCACAGGGTCAGGAAAAGACGGAATGATGTTCCCACTTTTTTCAAATGTAATTACTTCCTTTTGATTTTGTTCTGCTTCTGGCCTATGCACTAACACACTGTGAGAAAGAGGGGCAGACACATCCCTTGCAACGGACTCCCCTGTAACAATGTCGTCCTCGGGCACACCTTCCGAAAATGTCTGCATCACTTCCTCGTACGAAGGAATTATCAATAAATTGTCAAGGCTCGGCAGATTTTTCACAATATCCGAACTATACTTATAGTTTCTCGGTTCAAAATCTATTCTGGCAGTTTTCGCAAAGGAGTTTTTTCCTAAATGTTCCTCACTAAATCTAATCCGCAAACTAAGCCCTTCCTCCAAATCTGGAAAACATCCTCTGTCCTCGTCCTCAGCAATTTCGTCATTGAGCATTTCCTGAAAAAGAAAATGTGAAGTGTCCCAAATGTGTGGTTTCTTTTCGTATTCTTTACTGTCCAGCGGAACAACGATATAAATATTCCTAAGGGATGGCCGCAAGTTTCTTATTAGCTCATCCTTCCAATCTGCCCCTTCTCTAACCTTCTGCAATCTATACTCACAAATAGGACATTTTTTCCCTACCGAAGTTGGGCAGACAATTAAGGAATTATTGACACCTATTCCTCTATGTAATTTATACGGCCTCTTATACCACAAGCTCCCTGGCACGGCAATACCAAATTCGTCGTCACGGTCGGGATGTGCAGGGTCAGTGACAATATATGGTAGAATGTCTAGCAAAACCCTTGTGTTAGGTGTCTCCTTAAATACGGAAACATCTTTAGGGAGTTTTAAATGCCCCCAGACCGTCGCCTGTGTTTTTTGTCTCTGCACATTCCGAGAGACTAAATCACGTAACCTAAATTGCTTTGATTCGTTCATTCTTGTTCCTCCTCTTTATTTATTTGAATTAAATTATTTATTGCTTTTTGTTTTGCTTCCATTTCCTCTTGAAAGGAATCAACTACAGAAATCTTATACTTTCCTAATTCACTATTTGCCTTTGGTGACGAAAAATATGATAGCGAAAGCAATTTTACCAAATTTTCAAGAGCACTTTTTTTCTGGTCAAGTGCCTTTACTGCACTACTTAAAACCTCAACATCAAATTTTTTTTCAATAAATTTTTGCATCAACTCTTGATACTCTGGCTGCAATATTACCGTGGACTCCACCACGGACTCTGTCAGTTTTGTAATTCCAAAACTTTCAGGTTCCGTCCTAATTTTCTTTGATAATTCAGCACGGCAGACATCAACACGTTCACGAAGCAGGTCAAGTTCCTTTTTTGCTTTGGCCGTCTCCTCTGAATAAGAAAAAATAAGTTCCGGCTGTCGAATCCACTCTGTGTCAAGGGCAGATGGGTCAATTGAAATATCCTTTTTGAAATTTAAACTTTCGTCCATTTTTTCCTCCTCATTGTATTATACCTAAATTTTTTTATTTTCCCGCAACAGTGGCGGTATAACAAGCTAAAACCAACCCTGGCCAATCCTGAAATTGTGGGGCATTGAGTAGAATCTCTAAAAGAAGGGCTGCCTTCGTATCTTCCTGTTTTAGTAGAATTGTGGTGCAATACTGAATAATTACTTTTTTGATCACCTCAGGATCCTCCTGCTGATTTCTAAGTTCTTTTAATATGTAGGATATTTTTCGCCAAGGTGTGTTCGGTAATAAAAGTGCCTTGCATAAATTAATTACGAGAAAGGAATCGTGCACGGCAAACGCATCACTTTCCAATGCTGCCATTCTTTCCTTTTCTTCAAGAGCAAGCACCTGTTCCAAAAGGACAAGTGCCGCACGTGGAATTCCTTTTGATATCTCAAAAATTTTTTCAAACGCTTCCTCCGAAAGTGATGTCTGTTCCTTTCCTACTATTTTAAAAATTAGCTGATAAAGTTCCGTTCTTTGTAATGGCCGCACCTCAAACTGACTGCATCTATTTCTAATAGTTGGTAGAAGTTTCTGTGCATCAGTGGTGCATAGAATAAAGTAGGATTTTTTTGGTGTGTCCTCAAGAATTTTCAAAAGTGCATTTTGAGCATCGTTTGAAAGTTTATGACACTCGTCCAATACCCATACTTGGCTTTGGGACTCCATAGGGCTTAGGTGTGCCATCTTCCGGATGTCCCTAATTGTGTCAATTCCACGATAGTCGGCGGTGTCAATTTCGTGGTAATCAATTCCTTTACACCCCAAGCTCGCAGCAATGATTCTGGCCAGCGTTGTCTTTCCACATCCGGTAGGCCCAAAAAGCAAAAATGTGTGTGGAGGGTCTGGCCTGTGCAAAATTGCTTGTAGGGTCTTTACTGTAGTAGAATTTCCTACCACTTCCTCAAACGAATTCGGTCTATACTTCAGATATAAACTCATTTTATCCTCCTTATTTATTATACCTTGCAAATTCTATTTGTTATAATCCGCCCTAGGATGCCCTAGGCTGCAAACTCTTTTCGTCCCTCGATAAAAGCCACAGGGGGGGTAAAATCTTGTGAAAATCTGTCCTTTTCTGTCTGGAAAAGCTTAAGTTTCTGGAATTTCCCACAGTTTTTTACATGTCCAGTCACTATCGACCGGACAGAGTTCCATTTCAACGCTTAAAGGAACAATAATCCATTGCCAGACTCGTGGCAAGTCCTCACAGGTCACTTTTTTAATTACTTTTGCCACGTGCATAAGCTCTGCCGGATTAACATCTACTATCATAGAATCGTGAATCTGCCCAACTATCCGACTATCCCAACCCTCCTTTTTTTGAATTTTTACAAGCTGAATCAACGACCACAACAGACAATGAAAGGCACTTCCTTGAATAGGATAATTCACAACTTCGTTTTTTCGCATTTCCCCCTTACAAATAAACCCAGTTAGAGTCTGAAAATATCCTTGCTTTTGATAGCTGGTCACCCACTTACTTTTCCACTCATCATATACCTTAAACTTTTCTTTCCAGAACCACCTTTCTACTCTGGCCATATGTGCCTCAAAATCGTTCGGACATTTTATTCCTTGTTTCTTAAGATGCTGTGCAATCGTTAGTCCACTTGGAAACTTAATCCCTGCAGAATCATCCCACTCTTTAATTTCGCGAGAAGGAGAAAGGCCAATCCAATCACAAATTCTGTCCACATTATTTTTATAGTAGTCACCATAAAACTGAGGAAAAACAAATCCATTCTTTGCTGCGTCTCGTAATTTTTTATACACAGGAATTGTTTTATCAATCACCGGGACATTAAAAATTTTCTTTGCTAAATCGGAGTGAAGGTCTGCCCCACTTTTTAGATACTTAAGCATTTCAGGATCTTTATGATAACAGGCAGCAATGCTCACCTCAAGTCCCGAATAATCCACCTCAAGCAACTGATGCCCTTTTCTTGGGAAAATTACTTTTCTTGTAATGTCCCTAGCAAAAGTGTCTCGTCTCGGAATATTTTGAAAATTAGGGTGGTCGGAGGAGGAGCGATATGTTCTGACTGTGTGCAAATTAAAAAAAGGATGTAAGACACCATCGGTCTGCTCACGAATGAATCCCTCTAAATAAGTGTCTCGTATTTTCCTTAATTTTCTATATCGGAGAAGCACATTAACATCGGCAATACCCAACTGCATTAAACTTTCCTCGTCTGTGGCATTTCTCCCTTTTGCAGTTGCTTTAATCGGTTTTAATTTTAGCACCTTAAAAAGCACATGCTCCAATTGCACATTGCTTAAAATATTAGTGCGGTCACTAAATGTTTTTTCCCATGTCTGAAAAAGAAAGGTCTTTTTAAACTCCTCTTCACAAGCACTTATTTTATCTGATAAATCCTGCCGAACAGCGAGGCATTTTTCAATATCAATACGAATGCCTGCCCGTTCAATTTCTGCCAGGGCTAATTGCCCTTCGTGAAAAAATAAGTAAGCATCAAAAAGTTTTTTCTTATCAATCATAGGGCACCAACTCCCTCGGGCTTGCCCCAAATTGTCGCATTTGTGTAAAAGCAAGTCTATAAGTAAATAAGGAATCAAGCCCACAATATTTATAAAGTTTTTCCTTACCCTCTTTTGTTTCAAGCAATTTTTCTATGCTATTTATTGCATTTGCATCTTCCTCTTGTGTGGTCAGAAACGGAGCAACTTCAGTGGAATAGTCTGCCACACCGAAATTAACATAAGTCTGGAATTTTAAGGAACAAACACCAACCCTGTTATCAAGAATATGTGCCGCAAGCACTGTGTCCCAAATCCAGCCCTGCACATCAATTTTACAAAGAGTATCAAGCCAAGTGTCCTCATATTTCATGTTTGCTGCTATTTTTTTTATTTCCACATTTTCCAATATTTCCTTTAGTAGCGTAAGAAACCCAGCATCTTCCTTAAAGAAAGGCATAACATAACTTTTATTTTTGTTATAACAAAACGAAACACATACGATTTTATGTCCTTCTGCATATGGCTTTAGTCCCGTTGTTTCCAAATCAAATGCTAAAAAAATGGCCTCGTCTTTTATCTTTTGTAAAACATCAATAGCTTGTCCCAATGTTTCTACTATCTCAACTTTTTCCTCATTACTTGACTCCTCTGGGAAAGGGACAGATAAATACTTAATTGCCGTGGCAAACTCACTTTCCCAAAGAATCTGGACTTCTGGTAGCCACTGCTGGCGTTCTATATAGCTTGGGTGGTAAAGAGGAACAATCCAAGTTTTAAGCGTTTGGTCTGGCACGACCCATCCATGCCAACGAGAAATTGATAAATCCTCCTGTCCCCATAGGATTGACAGCAAACTATTAAGGGCACTTCCCCCGAGTAAAAAAAGCATTTTTGGTTGATATTTTAGAATAGTAGAAATCACATATGGCCGACAAAAATTTACTTCAGCTGTAGTGGGCGGTCTGTTTTTTGCACCCGCCTCCGTTGGTCTGCAATTTACCGCATTTAAACAGACACAGTCCTGAAATAAATCTAGTCCATACTTTTTAAAAAGCTGCTGCAGTCTCTGGCCAGCCCGACCCTGCCAGGGCAATCCTCGCTGATCCTCTTCCTCGCCAGGTGCCTCACCTAAAACAAAAATTTCTTTTTTAAACCTTCCATATGGTGCTATTTTTGGTGACTTTACTTGATTACAAAGACCGCACGAGGCACAATCAGGTGTAGTTCTGGCAAACTCTCTTATAACTTCACTCGGTACTATTTTTGTATTTAGTGCTGGACACTTTTGGCCGATACTTTTTTTTTCTGACCCCGTTTTTTAGCACCTTTGTTAACACGTCGGGACTCTTTAGCAAGCGGAATAAGCGTTTTATACATATCACTTTTAGACTGTTTAACAGAGACTGTAGGAAGTCGAATTGAACCACGTTCCCTTGAGTGCATTTCCTCAAGAGTTATCGCATCAAAAAATCCTTTAATTTTCTTTTTCACCGCCTCACTCTCCTTGCACCGCAATTACTTGCTCCCAAAACTCCCCTTGCACTTTCAATTTTTCTGCTGTCAAAATATAATCCACCCCACTCCTACAGGCACCAGCCAGAAACTCGGGATTGCCGACAAAGGAAATATCCTTTGTGACTGAAAAGGAACCAGGGACTACCTCAACATAACGGCCTTTTTCATTTTCAGCTTTCACTATGATTTTGTCCTTCGTCACTGTGATTTGAGCAACCTTGTCCACTGAAAGCCTCTCCTCCACTAAAACCGCTGCCCTGTCTAATGCCTCTGCTAACTCTTTAGGAAATTTAAACTTTCTGCCCCGCACGGCAAGAAAAGGACTAATATCTGGAAACTTTAGTAATAATCGTCTAATGCCAAAAATTACATTATCGACAGTTTTAAAATACACCCACGACGAACTTACAAAATATGCTACAATGTTTTCCCATTTAACAAGTTCGGAAACAGCCCCAGCAGGAAGCATAATTTCGTCGTCAGAAAAAATTTCGCCAAAATCGCATCGGGTAATTCTAAATCTATCAGTGGACTCAACAAACTGACCTTTAATGTGCAACCCACTAAACTCCAGAGCAGACACATCGGATGAGCAGGTCGTAAGAGCAATTTTTAATGCTTCAAAAAATTTATCCTTATTTTTAAGCTCTTGCCACCGCAACCCTTCCATATCACCAGAAAGATAAAAGGAGGTGTCATCGACCTGTGCCTTTAACCTTATTTCTATTTGCTCACAGACAACTCGTAACTCCCCTTCAATAAGGGAAATGTCCAACACTCTGTCCGGAAGCTTTTCAATCACTTTATATAAATCCTGACTAACGCAGCACTCAAAATCCAGAGCTGGCAATGGGTAAATAATGCTAATCATATCATTATAACTCATTACCTTTCCTTGAGAAAGCCAAAACGATGTTACTTTAGAAAGAAACTCATATTTTGCCAGACCAATACTGACCTTTTTAAGAATTTCACAAAACTTACTTTGTAAAATTTGCAACTTACCTACTCCTTTCCTTTAAAAAAATCTCAATCCCAGTTTTTCCATGTGTTTAAAGGGTGCCGGCCATTCAAGCAAGGCTTCTTGATTAAGACGCCAGTAATAATGAGCATTTGCGGTTTGCCTCAGAATCAAATCCGACCGCACACCACTTTTAATCACTATCTCAAGCCAGCGTTTATTTTCCTCGTCAATAACATTCCCTACCCAACGCTCGTTTGGAGGAATCGGCTTATAGCTGGCATCAACTTTTTTATACTCAACCTCTCCTAAAGGAAGATTAAGCTCCTCTAACCATCTAAGCACATTTTTTCTTGCTGCCACTGAAATTTTATCAAACCCCATAAAAAAATCACCCTTGCCTTTTCTCCTGCTTGAAATGGAAACAAGCATAGGACGCTGGAAAAAATCCCACTTTCCGTTTTTCACAACAGGAACAAAAATCTTCCCATATCTTGCCTCACTTTTCCACGTTGTGCTGTCAACAGAGTACCATGGGTAACGAAAAAGCAAATAATTTGTGGTCATGCCAAAGCCGTGCAATTTTACTCTCGGCAGTGCCGTTTTTGGATCACAGACTAAGTTAAAAATGCCATCAACCCAAGCACAATATTGATTAAAGGAAAGTTTATGCCCCATTCCACCAATTCCAATATAATCGTATCCGTCACTTAAATATCTTTCCAACCGGTCTAAAGGATTCCCTGAGTGTATAACAGGAATTGGTTTTAACTTATGTGTGTTTACCAAATAATTTTGGACTCTATACGTCAACTCTGGCTCGTCGATCACATCAACATTAACATAACCCTCAATAAATTTTTGATTATCCTTTATAAACTGTGCGTATAAATCAACATATTGCCAAAATTCCTCAGTTTCGTAATGTGCGTAACATTCTTTCCTTATCTCCTCCTCCGTTTTAGTGGCCATGTAGTGTTTGCTGTGGAGTGAAAATCTTTTATAAATTGAAAACGCCCCAGAATCAATAAATATTTTTGTCGGGACTCCCTTAAGTCTGTCTGCTTTTTTCACATCCTCTGGCAAAGTTTCCCACTCAAGTATTTTTTCCTTGTAAAAATTAAATCCTATATCAGTACCAAACTCTTTCCATAAAATTGCCCAATAAGATAAAAGTCGCCAGCGGTTATAGTCAAAAAGCATCTCCTCATTTTCCAGCCCGCAGGCACCTCCCGCAATATATAAAATCATTTTTCAACTGCCTCCTACACTAAAATCTATTTTTTAATTAGTGCCATAAATTCTTGTCTTGTTTCTGCCGAATCCTTAAATATTCCGGTTAAAGACGAAGTCACCAGTACTGAATTCTGTTTACTTACTCCCCTCATTTTCATGCACATATGAGTTGCCTCAATAATACAAGCCGTTCCTTTTGGTGCTAAATATTTTTCAAGAGTAGAAGTGACCTGTTCTCCTATTCGTTCTTGAATTTGCAGTCGCCGAGCATAAATGTCAACCAATCTGGCCAGCTTTGACACTCCAATAAGTCTTGAGTTTGGAATATAGGCAACGTGTGCAACACCAAAAAATGGCAACATATGATGCTCACACATAGAAAATACCTCAATGTCCTTGAGTAAAATTATTTGGTCATATGTCTTTGCCTCAAACGTCGTAAATAGTGTGGAAGGATCGGCCTTATATCCCGAAAAAATTTCCGAAAACATCGACACCACCCTATGAGGTGTGTCCTTTAGACCTTCTCTCACAATGTCCTCACCAATGTATTCCAATATGCGTGTGATGTTTTCTCTTACTTCACTTCCTCTCGCTGGGTGCTCATTTTCCCAAGGGAAAATAAACCAAGTGTCTTTTTCACTTTCCTCTTTTTCAAACAAAGCTATAAATCGTTTGTCAGGAAAATTCTGATAGTAAAAGTCCCTTGTCCTTCCTGAGTCAATAATGTCGTCCAGAATTACATCCGCATCCTCTGGCCTATAAACCGGTGTCCACTTACGAAAAAATCCGGCCAAAATCATTCCATTTTTTGGAACTCCATAAACGGAAATAGGGTTTCCTAAAAATCTATTTTCTACTTCCGATATTTTAGAAAAAACTTCATCCCAACTGACTGTTTTTATCCGCATTTTTCTTGCTCTCCTCTAATATATTTACGCACTGCTGAGAAAAATCCTGCAAACATTTAATCGGTTTTTCACCAAGATATACAACATCAGGATAAACCGACTCACTTCCAGAAAAAATAATCTTTACTGCCCTTTTCAAACGCTGCCAGAACGACCCATAAAAAGCGCGAAATCCTATTTCAAGCACAAATGGCCAACCACTCGCTCGATAAAACCGAAAATAAATAAAGTGGAAAGGTTCTCCGCAATCACATTTTAGGTCAAGTTCAAGGTTGTTTTCGTCCATAATGCTTTTCCTAGTCCTCAAGATAATTTGCTTTTTCTATGGCCTCCTCAAGGGAAATCGGATAAAAATTATTACAATCAACACCAACTTCCCAAGACTTATACAAAGGTAAAAGGTTTCCATGAGTATGGCCATAAAAGTGATATGCTCCGTATTCTTTCCTCTCCCAGGAACGTAAAGGGAAGTGGCAAAGAACTGCAACAGTGCCATTTATGTTTTCTACTGCTAAAGGGGAAAGCACAGTTATGTTAGGGTATTTTTTATACATATTGAGATAAGGAAAATCGTGGCCACCATAAACTAATTTTATCTTTCCATTTAGCCGAGGGAGAATATCAGCAATTGCTTTTCTCGTCCAGATAAAATCACCAAGGTGGTAAACAACGGCATCCCTTGTTATCGTTGCATTCCAATTTTCAACTAAAACCTGATTCATTTCAGCAACATTTTTAAACGGCCGAGCACAATACTCAATAATTTTTTCGTGCCCAAAGTGGGTGTCTGCTGTTAAAAAGACTTTCACTTTTCCCTCGCTTTATATAACTCAGATTGCTTTATAAACGGCCTTACCGTCCTTTTTCCCAACCTTTGCAATTTTCTGTTTTTTTCTGAGTGCATAAATATGGTGAACTGTCCGGGCACGCGTTGCCTTGCTGGCTGCTGCAAGCTCGTCCACTGTCCACTCACCACCTTGCAAAAAAAGCAGGTCTATCCGACCGCCTGCACTATTCACCTTATACCCAAATGGTGTTTTCCCCGTTAATTTTTCTACTCCAGCAGACAAAGGAGAAGGAACAACCGCAATTTGCTCTTCCGACATTTGTGCTTTACTTTTTGCTTTTTTAGTTTTTGCCACTGGCTGTTTTACCTCTCCTTTTTCCTCTTGCTCTTCACTTTCACTGACCTCTTGTCTCTCACTAACACTCTCCGAGTCTGAAATAACTTCACCAGACTGTATTGCCTGAACTACTTCCATTGCCAAAGGGGAAAGGGGATCCTCGGGCACAATAAGCTCTGCCGCCTCTTTTAGTTGTTCGGTAAGAATTTCCGGTTTTTCCGAAGGGTCAAGTGGCGGAATCAATCCTAATAAGGTATTTAACTCTTCCGCAACCTTTTTTGCATCTTCCTTTGATATCATTTATCTAACCTCCTTTTTAAATTCCATTAGATTCGACAGGCGTATTTTCTTGTTTCTCTTTCTCGACTCCCATATAAGCGTCTAAATCTTCCTGACGGAAACGCCTATGTTCGCCAGTAGTCTTGAAAGATTTTATCTTTCCGTTGTTGGCAAGCGTCTTGAGCGTGTTTATTGACACACCAAGATATTCGCTTGCTTCGGTGATTTTATATATTTTCATTTATTCGCTTCTCTGCAATTTCACAGTATTCTTTGGATATTTCACTACCTATCCAGTTCCTGTTATTTAGAATTGCCATTTTTGCAGTTGTTCCGCTTCCCATGAAAGGATCATAAACCAAATCGCCTTCATTGCTCCATGAGATGATATGGTCATTGGCAAGTTGTTCTGGGAAAGGTGCGTTATGGTCTGTTTTATCATTTTTTCCTACATCAAACCACCATATATTAGGTAATGGTTTAGTTTCATTTACTGTGGTTCTTATATCTCTTGCTTGCATACCCGCTTCCTTCTTTTCGTTTCCACGATACCTTTTTGTTCCTGCTGTCACACATGGTATTCTTATTTTATTGCAAGTATTAGGAGATGATTTACTAAATACAAACATATATTCAAATTGTTGTTCGTAGCGATTTCCACCATGAGGCATATAGCTATTTTTTGCATATATCATTGTATCATGTAAATTAAAACCAATTTCCTTGAAATACAAAGCCTGCTTAAACGAAGTACCCGTTTCACTTCCTTTTATTGTAGCATCTCCAACAACCCAAACAACAACACCACCTTGTTTAGTTACTCTGAACAATTCTTTTGCTACTGCCTCAAAATCGAAACTGTAGCCATTGTACTTCCTCAAATTGTCGTAAGGTGGGCTTGTCACAGTCAAATCAACAAAGCAATCTGGCATCCTTGCCATTGTGTCGAGGCAATTTTCATTATAAATCCTGTTTAATTCAATCATTCGCCCTCCGCCTTTTCGGCAAGGGCTTTCTGTATGCGCTCTTTTGCTATGTCATAATAATGCTTGTC
>Ga0209201_1000730_pt1 | contig 42722 bp, 36 predicted proteins | sample AD_UKC055_MetaG_FD_184411 | JGI IMG/M metagenome (GOLD analysis project Ga0209201, IMG submission 184411) | Active sludge microbial communities of municipal wastewater-treating anaerobic digesters from USA - AD_UKC055_MetaG (SPAdes) (version 2) | ecosystem: Engineered > Bioreactor > Anaerobic >... | reverse complement strand
AGAATATATGAATCTTTGAAACAACTGGAGAAAGCCGTTATTGCTTACTTCGACACCCTTTCTGATGCGCGCTTAAAAACGCTGTGCGCGTGCTCTTATATATGACGCTTCAATGTGGAAACAATATTAGACGCGAACCTACATGTTTCCCTCATTTTTACGGCAGACACACAAGTCTGCCCCTATTATTATTGTCCTGACTATTCAACGGTCTTTTTGTTAAAATGACAAATAAGTCCGGTAGGTTGTTCTGAAGTACAGAGTATCAGCAAAGGAAGGAGAAAATTCAGATATCAATAAAATCAGTGGGAGAATTTTGTTCGGCGATAAATAAACGGGTGGTACTGTTGATTGACTGAAGATAGTCCCTCATAGTTTTTTCCGCAAGGGAAGGCAGGTTGTTGATTTCACTTAAATGAGCAAGAATAATGTTTTTCAAACCGGAATGGATGACTTGACTGATAACGCCTACAGCATCTAAATTGGAAAGGTGTCCCTGATTGCTTAAAATGCGTTGTTTGAGAGGCCAGTCATAAGGACCGTTCCTCAGCATTTGGAGGTCGTGATTACTTTCCAAAATCAGAGTTGTGCAATTCGCCAAATGCTGTGTGAGCAAACGATTTTGGTAACCGACATCCATGGCAATAGCTAATTTGAGTTCGGGATTGCCTTCTTGCTTAATAGTAAAATTACAACTGTCAATGGCATCATGCGGAGAAGAGAACGGATGGATGATTAAGTCTTCCACTTGAAAAGTTTCTCCCGCAGAGATAAATTCCACGTCAGAGTGAAGGTTTCCCAGACGATTGCTGCAAGCAGAGTATGTATCGGGTGTGATAAAAACGGGAATTTGTAAATATCTGGCTACAGCACCGACACCTTTGATATGATCTCCGTGTTCATGACTGATGATAATGCCGCGGATTTTGGCTTTGTCAAAATTCAATTGCTCAAGTCCTTTTAAGACTTTATACATCGGTATGCCGACATCTACTAAAATGGCGGTTTGATTACCGGAAACCAGAATGCAGTTGCCCTTGCTTCCCGAAGCAATTACCGCGGTGCGGAACATTATTTAATCGTGATAGATGTAATAATAGCGGTTGTTTAATTTATCAAATTCCGACCATTGTGCATCGGAAGGGGAAATTTCCACAAGTTGCTGCACACCCGTTGCTTGCGCATCCAAATTATCTGCGAGATGCAAAATCAGAGCTTCGATCGTTTGCGGCAGGCGGACCGATGCTTTTTCATATTCACCGTGATGAGCCAAAATCATATGCTGGACCAGCATCAAGAGTTCGGAAGGAAAATTGTTTATTTGAGCAGCTTTGGCGCATACCATCTGATCTCCGATGGTAAGATGACCTACCAACCGACCCAAATCCGTAAATTCAATCGCGGGAGATTGCTGATATTCATATACCTTTCCTACATCATGCAAAAGCGCTCCCGTTATCAATAAATCGTAATTGACATTGTAATGTCCGGTGCAGTATTCGCAAAGACGAGCAACGGAAACCGTATGTTCCAGCAAACCGTGAATGTAATTATGGTGCCAACTTTTGGCTGCGGGAGCATAAGCAAATTTAGAGAAAAATTCCTTATCCTCAAAAATGGATTTCAGCAGCTGCTTCAAATGGACTTCTTTCACGCTTTCCACATAGCGGAAAAATTCCTCAGCCAGGGCATTAGGATCTTGCTGACTTTTCGCCAGGAAATCTTCCAAATTGTATTCGGATTGGTCTGCCATCCTGATTTTATTGACTGAAAGCTGAATTTGGCCTTTGTAATTGGTGACGGTGGCGTTAACTTTTACCACATCGCCTTCTTCAAATTGTTCGGCTTCTTTTTGAGCGTTGTTCCAAACATTGGCATTGCAGCTTCCGCTTTTATCCTGCAAACGCAGACGCAAATACTTGCCGCCTTTGCCTTCACGCAGGTCTTTTTCGGCAGCCAAATAATAACTGCTTATTTCTTTGCCGGTAAACTGTGCCAGCTCCTTGATTTCAATTCTGTCCATATCTTTTCCTTAAGGATATAACATTATTTTTTTTGTTTTGATTACTGATTTATCGTTTGCCTGTTTATCTTTGTATTGAAGGCGCAAAAGATAAACACCGGCAGAGTGCTCCGAACCGATACTCACGTTTGCAGTCCCTTTTGCCCAACTCGTTAAACCCGATTGCACCAATTGTCCGCGCACATTGTAAAGCGAGTATTCCAATTTACCGTCCAATTGTTTTTCCGAAGTCAGCCGCAGCACAGAACCTTTCCGCAAAGGATTGGGCGCGAATAATATCCTGCCGTAAGGCGAAGGAACAATCTCTTCCGCATTTCCCGTGTAAGGAACATAATGCAGAAGAGGAATAACATTCGCATACCAAATTTGCTTATCAGTTGTGTTTTGGAGCCAATAAACCAAATCATAATTTTGCCATAAACTGACTGAATCAATGTCACTCACGAGGACAGTAAATTGCTTCAGCCAACTCGTTCCCAAAGCAAGAGCGGAACCGATTGTATCCGCAAAAGCACCCCAGCGGTCAAATACATAACGATTGGCACCGAATAAATCCGTTTTGTGGCATAAAGCGGCAAAAAAACGGGACTGATACGTCAGCGTCGGCTCAATGCCATTGTTAAAAATTGCTGTACCGCGATTGGAAAGAGATAATCTCACAGTCAGAATATTGTGCGGGACGGAAGCGGTGATATTGATATCATTCTGCTGCAGAAAAGTCATTTGCCCCGAAAGATCTTCCGCGGCTGAACTAAATTGCTGAGCATAAGAGGAAGGAACAAAACCGCAGATTAAAGAATCCCCTCCGATAACGGTTTCCGGCAAACCGGTTAAGCCATACCAATCAAAACGCTGTCTTGCACCGAGAACATAGAAAGTATCCGCCACCATGGGGAAGTAATTGATGACTTTCAAATCCTGCATTGTGACCATATCCTGCAAGGACAAAGGATTGGGTGCTTGTTCAAAAGTGAAGAAATTTTCCGCTAACTTGATCGGAAGGGGCAAATTGAAAGCGTTGTAATAGCGGATGACGACATTGTTAAAGGATGTATCTGCCTGTGCATATTCGGAAGTAAGCTGAGCTCGGACTTTAAACTGAGCGGGGTTATTCGGCAGCCGATATGAATATTGAGCATAGAGCGGATCGTTAAAACCCGTATGCAGTTCTGCGTAAGGAGCCAATTCCGTTGCCAAAAAAATCGTATCCTGCACGGCAAAAGTGGTATCGGGACTTGTAATATTCAAAAGAATTTTGCCGGAATTGATTGTTTGCGCAGAATTATTGATCACAGTAAATGCAGGCCTGACCTCTTGTGCCGGACTAATTTCAGGTCCCAATTCAAAATTTGCCAACTCCAAATCAAGCCCGCTTAACTCAAACCTGCCCGATATTGTGAATAAGAGCTCGCTATTGATACCTGCAGTTGCAAAATTTTGAAAATACTGCACCGGTGTATTTGTATTCAAGTAAAAACTGTGTTCACCGCCGCCTCTGGAAGCAGAAACAAAAGGTCCGGCTTGATATGTATTACAAGTAAGCACCAGCCAAACAACAGATGCGGTAACGGATACAGGGAAGACAAACTCCGTCCAATGTGCGTTTAAACTTACGGTTTGGCTTGTAAGCTGCGTTGAAGGATAATTGTGAAAATCGGAATAAAGAGCAGCAGTAACTTGAGGAGGAACCGAAGGCTGCATGGGAAAGTAGATTTTGGCTTTACTGATAATAAATTGCGAAGTTGAATAAGTGGGATAAACTTCCGCAAAATTAAAGCGCACTGCCCATTTATCAGTCCCGTACCAATGCTGGTCATCGGTATTGTTATGATAAAAGAAATTGCGCTCACGCAGGTTATTACTTTCGCCGGAAACATCATTACCGGGACCGGGAAGATAATTTATGGCGGAAAGCGACAGGCTGATCGGCAATAAAAGACAGAACACTATCCCGAAAAGGAATTTATTTTGCATCACTCTTGTTTTCATAAATTTTCATCAATTCCCTCCCCTGCCGGATGTCATTTGCAATTGCAGAGCGCAATTCTTCCACCTCGGCAAAGGTTTTTTCCTCTCTCATATATTCCAACAGGTCTAATTTGACCTCAGTTTCGTATGTATCTCCCGTAAAATCCAATATATAAGTTTCGATTTCTATCTGATTTGTTTTTTTCAAAGTCGGACTGGTGCCGATATTTGTCAATCCAAAATATCTCATTCCTTCCAGCCAAACTTGGCTGAAGTAAATTCCGTTTGCGGGAATTAATTGTTCTCTGTCAATCAGGCTTAGATTGATAGTAGGGAAACCTATACTGCGACCCATTTTATGACCGTGGGTTACCTGACCGAAAAGACTGTATGGCTTTCCCAGCATAGCATTGGCAGTTTTGATATTTCCCGCCAAAAGTTGTTCCCTGATGCGCGAACTGCTGATTATCGTTCCTTCGTAAAGAACAGGTTCCACCTGAACCGTCTGATAGCCGAAAACAGTCTCGCACCGTTGCAAAAAAGCAGCATCGCCTTCTCTTTGATAGCCGAAATGAGAATCGTGTCCGGCTACGATTATCCGCGGATGAAAATAGGAGACAATCACATCCCGTAAGAATTCCTCTGCGCCGACATGAGCTGTTTCGGCAGAAAAATTCAGGTAGAAAGTATATTCCGCCCCCAGTTGGCTTAAAAGTGCGCTTTTCAAAACGCGGGGTGTGAGGATTGGCACCTGATGTTTAAAGTGAACAAAATGACCGGGATGTTCCCAATAGGTTAAAACCACGGCAGGAACATTGAGTGCGGCAGCCTGTTCTTTTAAATCTTGTAATACTTTTTGATGTCCCAAATGCAAGCCGTCAAAATTGCCCATAGTAAGTGCCGAACTTTCAAATTGCGGGACAGGTTCGTTAAACCATTTAATCATAAATTCACTTTCGGATGAAGTTTTTGTCCGGAACGAAATGCAATGCCGCAACAACGATATGAATCGTCCCAAATAAGCACTTTAGCATTATCGGGACCTTTATTCCAAACAGCTTGTCCTTGTCGCAGGATTGCCAAATCTTTTTCCTGAAGAGTTACACTTTCCAAAGCTGGAATAATGTCAAGCACGGGCAAGAAATGAGAGACAAGATTATCGGCATTGATTTCCGCAAGCGGGGAAGCTTGCTCAACTTTTAACCTGCCGATTGCGGTTCTGCGAAGTTCTTTTGTGTAAGCAACTGTCCCTAATTGCTCCGCAATCCGTTCACTTAAACTGCGAATATAAGTTCCTTTGGAGACTTTGCAGCGGTAATGCAGATAAGGGAAATTATAGTTTTGGACTTCAAATTCGTAAATGCGGACTTTCCTTTCCTGAAGCGTAAATTCCGTTTGAGCGCGGGCAAGTGAATATGCTCTTTTGCCGTTAATTTTAACAGCCGAATATTTCGGCAGAGGCAAAGTCTGCAGGGAAAGCACTTTTTCCGGCAAATCTTCCGGTATTACTGGTTCAACAACCGGTAAGGAAAGTTCGGTAATTTCACCTTCAGGATCGCCTGTGGAGGAGGATTTGCCCAATTCCATAACGACTTCGTAAGTCTTTTCCGCTTCGTCCCATAAGGAAAGCAGACGCGTATATTGATTGACTGCAATCAGTAAAAGTCCCGTTGCAAAAGGATCCAAAGTTCCCGCATGCCCGAAAGTGCGGATGCCCGTTTGCTTTCTCAGGTGTCTTATAACGTCAAAGGAAGTCATTCCCGCCGGTTTATCAATCGCCAAAAAACCGTTCAAAGCAGGTTGGACCATACTTTATTAATTTTCCTGCGCAGCAATAGCCTGCATAATTTCATTCAAAATTAACTGCTTAACTTCGGTTAAAGAGCCCTTCAAATGGCAGCCCGAAGCTCTTATATGTCCTCCTCCGCCGAATTTTACCGCTATTTTATTCACATCAATCGTTTTGGAACGCAGGCTTAATCTGTAATAATCGCTGCTTTCTTCGCGCGCGAAAACTGCCGCTTCCACACCTTTCAGATTTTGAATTAACCGCGTAAGATTGGAAGTCGCTTCCGGTCCCAATCCGTATTGCTGCAGCATTTCCCGCGTGCAATGCATGACTGCAATTTTGCCGTTCTGCATTGTTTCCAGAGTTAAAAGAATGGTTCCGATTAATTTCATTTCCGCTGCAGTATGAGCTTCTAAATAACTTTCAGAAATTTCCGCGGGATTTGCACCGTATTCAACAGCTTTTGCCGCCAATTCAAATGCCTGTTTATTCGTATTGGAATTGACAAAATTATTCGTATCATTCAGTAAAGTAGTGTATAAGCATTTCCCGACAAACAGTTTATCCTCGGAGGTCAAATTCGCGATTTCGGATTGGAATAGATAATGAACCATCCAACCCGTGCAGACCAACGACGGATCAATCCACGCAAAATCTGCCGGAAGCAGTGCTTCTTTGATTTCGTGATGATCTATTATAAGGACGGTTTTGGCTGTTTGTGCCAGTTTTATTCGCGTGCCCAAACGATTGCTATCGTGCAAATCAATCACCAGCACCAGATCATAATTTCCTGCTTCCTCTAAAGTAATAACTTCGGATTGCACTTGCAGAAAATCGTATCTTTCCAGTTCCAAATCGTCAACGACAAACTCAACTTTCGGAACCAGATTGCGCAAAATTCTTTTTACAGCCAAACACGCGCACAAACCATCTCCGTCAGGATTGACATGCGTGGTAAGGCAAACGCTTTGTGCGGATTTGATTTTGTCCTTCAATTCCGCTTGAAATTCGCTATCACACAGCAAGACAGGTTCTTTTTTTGTCATTTCTTTTCCTAATTTTTTTCGCCTTTCTTTCTTATATGAAACGGGGGGTTAACGGAGGGTTAACGGAGGCTTTCCCTCCGTTAACCCCCCGTTGAATATAAGAGCCGAATAATTGAATAGCCTCCGCCAAAGCGAAAAATACAAAAAAAGGGCAGTGCTTTGACTGCCCAAACGCTTAATTCGGATTTAATTATTCTTCGTCATCTTCGTCAATATCATCAATATCGTCAAAGTCCTCGTCTTCGTCGTCAAAATCGTCAAAATCATCGTCATCAAGCAAATCGTCCAGATCCTCATCGGGATCAAAATCGTCTTCGTCATCAAAATCATCTTTAACGGAAGCGAGAATGGACTCCATGCGTGCGGCGCGCTCCTCTGTCGGGTCATAGTAAAAGGTGATTTCGGGGATTGTTCTCATAATTTTTGCTCCTGCTATTTCGTTTTTAAAGAAACCTGCCGCTCTTTCCAGCAGGCTTTTGATTTTGTCATGCGTCAGCGGATTGTTGTAATGGGAAAAATATACCTTCAGATAGCATAAATCCTTGGAGAGGACAACATCAGTAACGATTACCCATTCCAATCTGTGGTCGTTCATTTTCGTAATTAAGGCACGATTAAATATTTTCTTAATTTCGCTTTGCAGCCTTTCTTGACGGTATGCTTTCATAATTCCGGTTACAATAATTTTTTCTCTACCTGTTGAAGGGTGTAGCATTCAAGCACATCGCCTTCCTGAATGTCCTGAAAGTTTTCCAGAGTAAGACCGCATTCACTGCCGGCTCTGACTTCGCTGACTTCGTTCTGAAAGTGTTTCAGCGATGCTAATTTGCCTTCATATATAAGTTTATCGTCTCGGAACAGGCGGACATTGCAGTTGCGTTGGACGACTCCTTTTTCTACAAAGCAGCCTGCAATGGAGCCAAGCTTCTTGATTTTGAAGATTTGTTTGATTGTTACAGTGCCCAAAGGCTTTTCTTCAAATTCCGGTGCAAGCAGCCCTTCCAAAGCTCTCTTCACATCATCAATGGCATCATAGATTACCTGATAAGTTTTGATTTCCACATGTTCTTCTTCAGCTAATTTTTTGGCTTGCTGACTTGCTCTCACGCGAAAACCGATAATAATAGCGTCTGAAGCTGCAGCCAAACTGACATCAGCTTCACTAATACCGCCGACGCTTTTGTGAATGATGTCAACCATCACTTCCTGATTGGAAAGTTTTTGGAAAGAATCCGCCAAAGCTTCAACTGAACCGTCCGTATCGGCTTTGAGGATGATTTTCAATTCGGTCATCTTATTTTCTTGAATGCGGGTGAAGATGTTCTGCAGGGAAGTCTTCGTCTGATATTTCTCGCGTTCCATGCGCATTTGTTGGCGTTCGGAACTGATCTGTCGTGCCGTTTTTTCGTTTTCGGCATGATTAAGAATATCACCGGCTTTGGGAACATCATTTAAGCCGTAAATTCGTGCTACATCTGAAGGTTGCAGCAATTTTATTTCGGCTCCGCGCTCATTTTCCATCCTGCGAATGCGTCCGTAAGTGGCTCCGCAAACGACAATATCGCCTTTTCGAAGCTGACCTTCTTTAACCAAAATGGTAACCACCGCCCCCATCCGCGGATCTTTTTCCGCTTCTATCACCACTGCTTCCGCAGGAACATCCAAAGGTGCAGTTAATTCTTTCATTTCCGCAGTCAATAAAATCAATTCTATGAGATTTAAAATGCCTTCTCCCGTGACTGCCGAAGTTTTGCACCAAGGAACATCTCCTCCGTAATTTTCCAGATAAACACCCAGGTCAAGCAGCTGAGAGATGGTTCTGTCAATATTGGCTTCAGGTAAATCAACTTTGTTGATAGCTACAATTAAGGGGACACCTGCAGCTCTGGCATGATCGATGGCTTCAACTGTTTGCGGTTTCACTCCTTCCGTTGCCGATACTACGATGACTGCGATATCGGTTACATTAGCGCCGCGTGAACGCATTGCCGTAAAAGCTTCGTGCCCGGGCGTATCCAAAAAAGTGATTTTATGTTTGTTGATTTCGATCTGATAAGCTCCGATGTGTTGAGTAATGCCGCCGGACTCACCTGCCACCACATTGGTGTTTCTGATGTAATCCAAAATGGAGGTTTTACCGTGATCAACATGCCCCATAATCGTCACTACGGGCGGTCTGGTAAATCTTTCCGCTTGAGAATATTGGTCTGTTTCCTTTTTCAGCAGTTCTTTGCCATACTCATCTTCAAAGCGGAAATTGAGGTTAAACTCATCGCAAATCATTTCCAAAGAATCTCTGTCTAAGCGTTGATTGATGGTAACGAGCTGTCCCATTTTAAAGAATTTGGTAATAATTTCCGAAGGGGGGACATCGATAATTTTGGCTAATTCGCTGACTGAGGTAAATTCGCGGATGACAATTTCTCCCTGCTCGTTATCAGCAACTGTTTGCGCTTCTCTGTGATATTTTTTCTTCTTTTGCGATTTTGCCAAAGTCCGAGTAATACTGCGCGCAATCTCCGCTTCCTCCAATTCGGAGGGTTCGGCTATAACAGCCCGCTCTTTTTTCTGCTTTTCTATCTGAGCTTTGCGATGCTTGCTCTTTTCACCCAACTCTTCATGACTGATTTTGGATTTACCGAATTTTTTGACTTCAGTTTCTTTTGCCGGTGCCAGAGGCGAAGGCGGCGGAACTTGTTTTCGCGGAGCGGACGGAGCTTGGGCACCAGTTTTACGAGGTTGAAATTCGGGGCGTTTTTTCGTTTCCGGAAACGCATGTGCAGATGGTTTGGTCTCTCTTTTTGTGCCTCGTGCCGCAGTTCTTTCTTCCGCTTGACGAGGAGCTTCGGTTCTCGGTTTTCCTGCTTGTCTTTCTCCGGTGCGGCCTCTCGGTTTTTCGTGTTCAGGTTGTTGTTTAGAAGCGGGTTTATGCTGTTGGAACGGCACTCTGATCTCGCGTTTGGGCAGTTCTTCTTTTGGCAAAGCGGGTTCAGGTTGAGCTTCCGATTTTGCTTCTTTCTCCGGTAACGGTTGTTCCGGAGCAGTTTCGGATTTTGGTGTTGCTGTTTCCGCTTCCGTTTTTGGAGGCTGCATTTGTGCTTGTGCTGCGGCGTCAGCTTCCTGTTTTGCTTTAAGATCGGCTTGATGCCTCATTTCCTTGAAGAGCTTTCGTTCTTTTTCCGCTTTCTTTTCCGCATTTATCTGTTCTGTGTATTTCTGACGGATCTTATCTGCAATCTCATCGTCAATAAAGCTCATGTGGCTTTTTATAACAACTCCCAGAGCAGTGAGATGAGTCTTCAAAGCCATTGTGCTGATTTTCAGTTCTTTCGCCAGTTCGTGAACGCGAATCAAAGTTCCTCCAGCTTAGGTTACTGAGTAAAGTAACTTAAAATTTTCCCGGCAAAGTTAGAGTCAAGGACACCGAGGACAGCAATTAAAGGCAATCCTAATGCCGCACTCAACTCCTGTTGCGTCTTAAATTCTTTAACCGGGATACGGTCTCCGGTTCTTTTTATTAGATTTTTCATTTTATCCTTCGTATTAGCGGAACAATCAGTCGCTAAAATCAATAGGCGGATGCTGTCGTTGCGTATCTGGCGACTGCAAGCTTCGTAACCGTGTGCCAATTTACCGGCTTTGCGTGCAAATTGCAGCAAAGTCATAATCTTTTGCGCAGGATCAATCGGCATTTGCGGTATTTGAAATTGTTCTCGTTTCTTTCCGCTCACTGTTTAATCCTCTTTCTTTTTTGCGTTTGGCATGCAGCCATTTATCCAGTTTGCCGAGACATTCTTCGTCAAAACAAATATAGTTTTTGCGTTTCGGCACCTTATTCTTAAGGTCAAAAATCGGCTCTCCGTCTAAAAGATAAAAGCTCAGCAATTCGCTTTTCTCTCTTTTTGTGCGGCAGATGATGCATGTGCGTTCCGGTTTGTGTCCTGCTTTACTGCTTTTGTTCGGCATCAGAAATAACGAGCTGCCTCTTTCAGCTTTTCCGCGGTTTTTTGACCAATACCTTCCAGATTGCACAGTTCTTCCACGGAAGCGGAATATATGTCTTCCACGGAAGTGTAGCCATGCTTCCGCAAAATCTCTTCTATTTTGGCGTTAACGCCGTCCAGCTCTTTAATGTGACTGATTGTGCGGCGTTCTTTAGCCATTTTTTCCTCATATTCTTCCTGAGTATAAATGTCAAGTTTGAAACCGCAAAGCTTGGCGGCAAGCTTCACATTTTTACCCTGCTTGCCGATGGCGGTAAGTTTATCTTCTTCGGAAACAATGACTGATGCGGTTTTCCCGCGCTCAATGACAACCCGTTTGATGCTGTCCAAACCCAAAGCGTGTGCAATCTCCGTTTCCGGATCGTCACTGTGCACAACGAGATCAATTTGCTCTCCGTGTAACTCTTTACGAATAGCGTCAATGCGTGAGCCTTTTGTGCCGACGCAAGAAGAGATGGGATCCACTTTGGGCTCGGTACTTTCCAGCTCAACTTTGGTCCTGATACCGGGCTCGCGCACGATTTTGCGGATTTTGACAATGCCGTGATAAATCTCAGGAATTTCCGCTTCAAATAATTTCTTCACAAATTCGGGATTTGTGCGCGAAAGAATTACTACAACGGCATTATCCTTAGGACGAATGTTTACTACATAAGCTTTGATCAGGTCATTGACTTTGTAAAATTCATTTTCCACTTGTTCTTCCGGAGGCAACAGCGCTTCCGTATAACCGATATCAACTTTGTAGCCGGCAATGTCATCTATGCTTTTAATGCGACCGGTAACTATAGTATGCTTCTGCTTATCAAAATCGGTTTTAATTCGCTCCTGCTCCAGAAAGCGGATTTTATCCAAAATAATTTTTTGCACGGTATTGATGATTTTCGGTTCAAATTCGTTCAAAGCCATCTCGCGGTAATATTGTTCGCCCAAAGCAGCATATTTGCCGAAAAGTTGTCTGGCGTCTTGGAGCGAAATTTCGTCAAAGTTCTTTTCCACTTCCACTACGGTGCAGAAAAAGCCCACTCGTATAGCTCCCGTATTTTCGTCAATTATCACATTGAGCTTGTCTCCCGATTGCATGCGTTTACTCAAAGTAGAAGTAATCGCATCCAAAATGATGCTTTGAATTTCGTCTTTGTCCAATTGCTTGATGGCGGCAAGCTTGATAACCGCATCCATTATGTTGGCGCTCATTTTTACTCCCTTGTCCGGTTGTTGGAAAAACAAGTTCTGGCTTTATGAATGGAAGAAAAGGGAATGGTTACCGGCTCTTCTCTGTCTTTCAGAACGATATTGTCCGGATTTACCTCCCGCAGCCAACCCTTGGTCGTTTTAAGCGTGTGGTCCTGTTCCCAGATAATTTCCACCAATTCATTAATAGCGCTTGCGTAATGAGACTTTAGCTTTAGAGCTCGTTCCAAACCGGGAGAAGAGACTTCCAAAAAATAGCGTTCGGGAATGAAATCTAAGTCATCCAGTTCCGCACTTAATGCACGACTGAATTGCGCGCACTCATCCAAACTGACACCGCCGATTTTAGTTAAATAAACGGCAATCACTTTCCCTTTTGCCGTCGTTTTTTCTTCAATGTCATATACGGCTAAGCGCATTTCAGATGCAATCTTGCGGCTCAAATCTTCTACTTTGGAACGGTATTTTTCCATCTCCTTTCTTCCCTAATAATTCCTAAGGCTTTGATAACCTCTCAGTTACATAACAAAAATGCTGACATTTCTGTCAGCTAAACTACGAGTTGCAATAATTTTTAACCTCTATTTTTAGTCAAGTGTTTTGTCCGCTTCCCTCTATTTCTTTCACAGCTATGCGGTCTCACTATTTTTTTAAATTGTATCTCCAATTTTTTCAAATTGTATCACCAATTTTTTCAAATCAGCGTTTTTGCTAACCTGCGCTATCATGATTTTTCATTTGGATTTCGCATAGCATTGTATGACTTGGGATTATTGTAGGCTCACCTTCTGACCTTATCCCCGAAATTTACACCAACGGAAGAGTGAAACATTGGGAAGCGAGTGTAGTTTTTTTACCGAGCACAAATTTCCCATTTTACAGCAGGAGCTTGTTGGAATTTATTGTTTGTGACAACGGTACTGAATTCCGCATTATTGTGATGTTCAAGTGGCCACAGGACAACAATGTCGAATACAGCTTCACAGCTTCCGGAAAGTCTCAACAAAACGCCTTTGAGAAAACTTCAATGGCAAGTTCAGAAAAGAATGTCTTGACTTAAATTGTTTCGGAGATTTAATTGAAATAAGAGATGTGATTTTGAATTGGCGGTTAGGTTACAACCTAAATCAGCCTCTCAGTGCCCTAAACTAAATGTCTCCGGCAAAATTCCGAGAACACTATGAAAATAATGTCGATAGTAAACGTATCACCTTACACATGATGTAAAAAATGGAATAGGGTCAACGGAACAAATGTGATCATGATGCAAACAAAGTACAAACAGAAGATGAGGTCAACGAGTTGATTGAGAGTATTAAAAACTAATAAAAACACTTTTCTAAATAGTGTTAGATAGAAGAGTTTATGCTTGATATTCATGAATTATGTAAAGAGTTCTTTAATAGTAACCCTGTTTTTTTCAATGAAACAGATATGATTTGCTGTTTCGGTCATTTCATATCAAGGAAATATGAAATCGATCTACGCATGGAAGTGGCAAATACTATTGTTAATGATTTGGGAAATAATTATATTAGAAGATCTATTAGTTACGATATGGTATTTACATATGATAATGTAGCTTATTTTTTTGAATTTAAATATAAAACCCAAAAAGGAGATGTATCTATTGTTGAATCTAACTTAAATTTTGTTTATCACTTTAAAAATCAAGTAAGAATAAATATTAATAGATATGATGTTTATTATGATTTGGAGAGGTGTGAGAAAGCTCTGAATTCTCCACCATCAAATTATAACTCATTTTCAACGAAGCGAGCTTTTGTTTTACTTTATAGTAATCATCCAAATTTATGGAGTAACAAAGGGAATAATATGTCCAATGATTTCACACTTAACGATGGGATAAAAACAAAGAAACAACCTAGGTTCGATTATAGTGCTTATTCAACTGATTTCGCCAAAATAAAAAGTGTGGGAAAATCAAGGTTTGAGTGGGATATAAAATTAATTAATGAATATGATGTAATTTGGAGTGATGAAATAAAGTATGGTTTTAAATATTTACTTATTGAAGTAAGGAATTAAAATATGGCAAATTATTAACAAAAAAGTTGAGCCCTGAATATTGGCATTAATTCCAACTCGTTATTTCTCGGCTGGTTTGAGGGCATCTGATTTCCCTCGTTACTCATAATCTATATAAGGACAAGCGACTAATTGCTTTCTTTTCATACTCTCAATTTTAGGCAAGTCCTTTTTCATCAATCAGCTACCTTGCTGCGACGGGCTCCAGACCGTAGCGCGTTGCCTCAAATTGTGTAGCCCTTTTCAGGTTTTCTCTGATTTTCTCCATAGATTCTGATAGATACAGTTTTGTGCATATCCGTTCTTCTGAATAACTTTGCAGGAGTGCACCGGATCTTTTATCAAATGCAGCAGCCACAGGAGAGCAGTCTTGGATACTATGGCAGTTGTTTGGTGATTTGAAGACTTTATTCCTCTAAAAATGATTTTCCCGGTAAGTAATCTGTAATTAATCTTGATAGGTAACTCTACATAGCGGAGAGAATTCCGGCACCTTGACCATGGATTGGACTTTATTCTTTGTTAAATAGCGAATTTAGTAAAAAGATCATAAACCATTATATAAATGTTATTTGAAAACGGTCAAGAGCATAGAATCGATTTTAGAATTGGTTGAAAAATTTGTAAGCTCATGACATCTTACTGACGCTTCCGGCAACAGCTGAAAAAGAAATTTTCATAGATATTATTTAGCTTATATCTTACTTTGAAGATCAAGTAATTGGAATTGGACTTAACATTAAGAGGATTAAGTATCATCCCGTTGTTTATCTCCATAAAGGTGTTAAGAAGTTTGATCTTGTCCGAATCAGAACTAATTAGAGTATTGAGGGTGAATTCATAGACTCGGGTTTGATAAAGAAACTGAATTGTAGAAAGGGAATTGTTTTCTTCAATATTCAGGATTTGAATTTGATTAATAAATGGTAGCATAATATTCCTCCTCAATATTTTTATATTATAGAAAATAATTCCCGATTTTAATAATTTATTTTTATCAATCCGCAAATTCGGTTAGCTCTCAATTTTCCTACCATTTTATCCTTTATTTATTTATACTTATGCAACATATTAATATATTGAAGATGTTAAATACTTTGGCTTCCAAACCAGTCTGACCAAAGTCCGGGCAATGTCAGGAAAGTTGCTTCAGGTAAAAGTCAAACAAGACTACGAGGACTTCTATGTCTATGGCTTGTTAGAGCCAAAAACCGGTGAGAACTTTTCCCTGTTTCTAACCCGGGTCAACACTAAAATGATGAATCAGTTTATCTGGAGATTAGTGATTTTCGGTCATAAGGAGGTTTCGGGATGAGTTTGGATTATTCAATATTTATGATTATCTTAGCTGATCTATTTCTATTTCTTGCATATAAGTGAAACATCAAATTGTAAATGAGAGTTTTAAATACGCGCTTGCACTTTTCTTTACGAACCCTCCAATGGGATTATCGGAGGTGGGTCTATCATTCTGATCTTGGTTACTTTTAAAGCCCAGGAAAAAAAAGTAATCCGGTTTAAACTCATAACGCAAATTTCCGTAACAGCTCACATTAGCATATACATCATTTGATTCATAAGTAGTGATACCGATACCGGTTGAGAAACTCACTTTTCTATTCGGTGTGTATTGCAACTTGCAATTAATGATCTCGTAACGATTATCCAAGACCAGAGGATAGACAATCCCATTATAGACTATATTATTAACCTTGGGATAATTGTAATTGATCATACTTATATTTGCCTGATAATCAAAAACTTTGTTCAAAGTACCCCAAATGAATACTGCAGCCTGATTTAGAGTGTGGGTTTCGCTCAAACTATAAACCAATGAGTTGGAATGACTTGCAAAAAGTCTATAAGACAAAGTCTCTCTATTCTGCGAAGTAAGGGATAAATTGACATTATAAGTTTTGTGATTATTATCATACAAATCCAAGGGCGTAGCATACTCAGAACCCAGTAACAGACTAAATTTGGATTTTAAGTTCACAGTTAGCGCAGAATTGATATTGTATACATAAACCGAATCACGCTCCGGATGAAACTCTGTCCAGGAGCCGTTCAGTAATAAATTGAAGTCCTTAACATATCCTGTATAAGGCGCAGAATTCCATTTAGCCATCATTCCATACCTATGAAAATCCTTGTCATAAGGATAGCCTGCGTCTAAGTATAGGTCTTTGCTGACCTGTTCACCATAGAGATAAAGATCCCAGTTGTTTGGATAGTAATTCAGCTGAACATAGCTACGAACACCCTTTTGCATATTAACATCTTCTGCTTTCCTATTTCTGATACCAAAGACAACGGTAGTCAGCAAATCTAGATTCTTATACATGTTCCAATAATATCTTCCACTATACGCATGGTTGTAATAGCCGCTGTTGAGCCTGCTTACAATAGCATTTGCCAGAGTCAGCTTATTAATCGTGGGGATGAACGATAGAATCTGGAAATAGTCATCCGGGTTGATAAGAGTCCCGTCATCAGTAATTTTCTTATCAAGGGCACCTAATATGCCCCAATTTGATGCTCCTGCAACGCCATTCATCTTGAAAGCGATTTTTGGCTGCACTATATTACGCGAGTAAAACACAGAGCTGTCGACTCCCAATGCATTTATATCTTCGATAAAGAAGAACCTATTCTCTTCATAATAGGGAGGGTATTTACTATTGTAGATATCCTGAGCATTATCAAGTGGAATATCTGAAAAATCAGGGTTTAGCGCAACTTTGATGCGAGTGCGGTGACCCGGACTATAAGATAGGTCCAACCCTATGCAATCCGGGTCAAAACTTGTTTGCTTACTAATCAGATCGTAGCTTTTAACAAAGTATGGTTTTACCGATAAATCCAGATTACGCTCTACATAGTGCGTTAATACAATATCCTGCCCATTAGCAAAGTAGTTTCTCTTCTCACTGATATTGGCATAGGGAAGGCTGTAAAACTCTCCCGTCTTGTGTATGTATCTGGTTAGAATAATCTTCCAATTATACGGCAGTTCCTGCTTAAAGCGCAATTCACTCAAAGGTATTTTCATGGTAACTTGCCAGAAATTCGCATCCTGAGTAGATTCGTAACTATAACTACTATTCCAGTTATAATCTGTGCTCATGTCCTCGTTTCGCACAAAGTCAGATAAATTTCCCGAAGGGAAGGCTTGGTAGTTATAAGAAAAATATGCCTGCGGCAGAGTAATTAGCTGAACCCTTATGTAATCGGCATTAGTTGCACAATCGCGAAATGCAGGCGATCCCACAGTAAACAATGAATCTATAGGGATTACACAACGAACCATAAGGTTGTTGTCTTTCTGCCAAAGCCATATCCTACTTTGTTGTGATTCAGGCAGCTTATCATCCGGATATAAGCGTTTGAAACCACTCAGCATATTTTCTTCCTGCAGCACCGGCTCTTCCGATAGAGGTAGAATTATCGCTCCCAGCAAGAAAAACCACTGCAGAAAGATTACTAAAACTATCCAAGTTCTTAATTGATTCATAAGTTATCCACTCCTTTAATTAGCACCCAAATAAACAGTTATCTGTCTGAGAGCAACATAAGTTTTGAGTCTTTGATTTCCAAGACAACATCAGCTATCGCCGAAGTTTCTTTTTTATGTGATATAATGATAACTATACGGGAAGGAGAAAGCATTTTAACCGTTTGGTAGATCATATTTTCGCTGAGAGGATCGACACTGGATACAGGTTCATCAAGGATTAATAATTTTGGATTTCTGAGAATGCACCGCGCGATTGCAATTCGTTGTTTTTGACCTATCGATAGCGTTATCCCATCGCTACCCAACTTTGTCTGATACCCTAATGGCAATTTTTCTGCGAATTCATCAACATATGCATTTCGGGCTGCATTGATTACATCACTTTCCTTTGCTCTCATATTGCCTATTAGAATATTATTATATATTGTATCATGCATCATTGAAGGTTCTTGTTCCACATAGGCAGAATTATCTCTAATGGATTCGATATTGCCATCATCCATTTCAATTCCATCAAATTTCACTGTTCCGCTTTGAACTCGATTAATTCCTAATAAAATCGATGCGATAGTTGTTTTCCCGGAACCTGAAGCACCTGTAATCAAATAAATACGTCCTATGTTAAAGGTTACAGAAACATTATTAAGTATCATGCAATTGTTTTGATAAGAGAAGCTTACGTTACAAAGCGAGACGCTTCTGTCAAAGTATATTGTCTTTTTATGCTCAAGCGGATACTCAGTCGGAAAATTCAACATTTCGTAAACTCTTCCATAAACAGGGAAATTCTTCTTGAAATTCATGATATTCTGAGTCAATTCCAAAGCCGGAGAATTAAGAATTTCAAAGTATGCCAGAAAAGCAAAGAGCGACCCTATAGTAAACCGTCCCTTAATAATCAGTATCCCCCCGATAAACATTATTAATATACGGCAAAAAGTCTGCAATCCGGAACCGATGAATCCGCTGGCGTAACTTCGTTTCAGATATTTACAATACACACGGTAATATTTTCTGAAACTATCTAATATAGATTTATTTATCGAGTAATAGAGATTAAATAATTTGACCGTAAGTGTATGCTTAATTGTGGATTGAATTGCACTGCTATGAATAGTGTAATTTTCAATCAACTGCTTTTGCAGCCTTGCCAATATCTTTCCCCAATATTGAGAGATAAACACATTTAAAGCTAGAATCGATATCACAACTAGCGACAAATATACATTCAGCATCAAGATACATATAATACCTATAATGATGATTGTGATATTTTGAACAATCCTTATAGCGCTTGTAATGAAGGACTCCATGATGTATACTGTGTCATTCATTGTCCTGTTAAACAGATACTCCTCAGAGAATTCTTGGAACATAAGCATCGGCAATCTATGTATTCGAGTAACAATGTCTTTTCGCATCTTCATCAGCACAATCATATTCAATCGTGCAAGGATAAACTCTTGATATAAATTCATCACACTATTCACACCGGATAGTATAAGATAAGCAATCAAAACACCTGCTAATATAGATATCGTATCGGAGGGAATTGCAGTATCAATGTAGTATTTGCTGACGTAAGGTATTATAAGACTAATGATGGAAGACAGTAGCAGCAACAACAAGGTAAACACCAGCTGCTTTCTATATTGAGAGAAATACTTAACTAAGATTACTTTGATAAGCCTTAGGTCTTCTTTCATTTTTCTACTCAGTCTCTATTATTGGTGTAAATTCCAACTCATCGTTTTTCCTGTTGTTTGCCGGCATCTGACATCACTTTTCCCCTGTTTGGGGTTTGCATATATACTTGATATAGATTATGTCCCATATTGCAGGTAAATTCGTTTAATTTGTTAAATGAGCCTGAAGGAACCGAATTATTTGCACTACAACGCATTCAGTGTTTATTGGCTTCACAATCTCTCCCTTCTGTAAATGTTATTTTTTATTGATTTCCATGATGGCGTCTAACTCATTATTGCAAAGCCAGATATCGGACAGATTTCTCTGATGAAGATTCCCAACTGAAAATGGATATCGGAAACATGGATAAAAATTTCCAACGATATTAACAAAGATAAGATCTGCGCCTGTTGAACATACACCTCCCTGCATGGCATCGTTGGGCTCAGCTGGAATTATATTCGAAATAATGAAATCAGCATCAGTTTCGTTATATTAGCTCCTTCTCGGCTCTCCACTCTATACGATTTCTATGCTTTATTATCAATCCAAGGATAGATAAATACCAACTTTTCGTAAAAATCATGCTCTTAGAGGACTCTTGTTTATTTAGCCGTTTTTTACACTTAATGTATAATAATTTTCCGAGAAATACAATATATAGTCTGCCCAATCTTGTCAATCAGTTTGCGGAGGATGATACTTGTCCGAAGTTCTCTTATATCTTGCTTTATTAGTTACGGTAGTGATGCCGCGGTGTCTCTGGGATTTTTTCCCAGAGACTCCTTGTTGTTCCGCCACAACTATCTGAGCAAGATTAAGGGAAAATGCCGTTTAAGATTGTTGTAAATGAGAAAATGGGTTTATCGTAGGGGCGAACCTGTGTGTTCGCCCTTTTAGATTATATACCTATTTTGTTCTGGATAGTTGAATCTGCGACAGGTGATATGGATTTGTAGGTTTGGGTGAGAACTTATAGCAGCGACAATTTTCTTGACTGTTATCACAGCGATATAAAAGCTAACAAAAGAATAAAATCAAAGGGGAAAATACGATGGAGAAAAAGCAGTTATTATCCTTTATGAATGTGGATTTGCGCGATAAAGTCGTGCTTGTTCGTGTTGACCATAATGTGGTAAAAAAAGGTAAAGTTAAAGACACAATGCGTATTGATGCCACTTTCCCCACGCTTTTGCATATCTATCGCAAAGGAGGGAAACCTATTTTTATGACCCATGTGGGTCGTCCCTACGATAAAAAAAGCGGCACCATTACCGTTTCCGAAGACGATTCAGTGCAGCCGATAGTTGATTACTTGAAGCATAAACTTTCTTTGCAAATAGAAGTTCCGAAGCTTCGCGTAACTGATGCGGACGGAATAACTGATTTGAGTGAGCTGACAGCTTATGTGGCAAAATTGAAAAAAGGTGAAATGCAACTGCTTTATTTGCCGAATACGCGCTGGTTTAAAGGAGAGGAAACGAAAGATGAAGCTGCCGAGACTTTGGCTATGGAATTATCAAGGCTGGCTGATGTCTTTATCAATGACGCTTTCGGTTCCTGGCAGCCTCATGTCTCCACTTACGGCGTAACTCAATACCTGCCTTCTTATGCCGGTTTGCTGATGGAAAAAGAAGTGGCGCATTTGGAAGAGATATTTTCACCGCAAAGACCTTTCGTGGCTGTCGTCGCAGGTGCGAAATTTGATACCAAAATCGGACCTCTGACTTCTCTGCTGAAAATGAGCGATAAACTGATTTTGGGCGGAGTCCTTTACAACGCTTATTTAGCCGCTAAATATGACATCAGTATCAACGGTCTGAGCGATGACGACATTGCCTTAGCCCGAAAATTTTTGGAGGAAGCCGGACCGAATTTGAATAAATTAGTAGAACTTCCGTATATTGTAGAATCCGATTCCATGGACAGCATTTCCGAAGGCAGTTTCAGAACTCGTAAAATCAGTGAGCTAACCCCGGGAACCAAACTGAATTATGTGCTGGATATAGGAGCGGAATCGTTTCAAGAGCATGCTGTCAGACAAGTTATATCAGAAGCGGGAACGATTTTTGTCAATGCGGTGATGGGTTATACCACCTTATTCAAAGACGGTTCCCAAGCTCTATACAGTCTTGTTAATTCTAATGCTACAGCCGGAAAATTATTCGGTGGCGGAGATACAATTGACGAATTTAAGAATTTGCTTCCGCAAGTGTGGTTGAAAGCGGCAAATGATCCATCCTATTATTTCTTTACGGGTGGCGGCGCTATCTTGGACGCTATTGAGCAAGGCAGTCCTTATGCTATGAAAACCGTGCAGGCATTATTGCGGAAATAAGGTGACTTTTCCTCTCTCCTTTTGCAGGAACAGAGTAAATAGTTGTGGATTTCTCCTTTATTTCAGGAGGTCTTCTACCCAGAAGGTGAGGTTTTCTTCCAATTCGGGAGAATACCCTTTTTCTTCATAGCGGATATTTCCGAGTTGGTCAATTACGCAGATATAGGGAATGGCGTCAAAATCATAGTCTGTAGACAGCTTGTCCTGCCCGTAAAGCAAAGTCATCGCATAACCGTTTTGTTCCATAAAAGGAGCTGCTGCTGCAGGATTTCGTTCCCAGATATTGATGCTGTAGACTTTCACGCCTGCAGGCATTTTGGTCTTCATCCATCTGTCCAAAACCGGCATTGCCAATTTACAAGGGTCACACCAAGTAGCCCAAAAGTCAAGAATTACGATATTTCCTTTCAAGTCTGCCAGTTTGACAAGGTTGCCGTCTTTGTCTTTAAGTTCCCAAAGCGGAGCGGGTTTGCTGATTTTGGCGGCTAAGACATTTGCTCTGCGCTGTTCCGTTCCCGCATCCCAAGTTTGTTTATAGATCGGATTTTTGGCTTCCCAACGGGGGTCGGAACGCAAAGCGGTAAATTCATCATCGGTTAATATCCATTGATACATATCGTTGGGACGGGTCAGCACTTCGTCCAAAAAGGCAAAAGCCTGGTCCAAATTGCCCTGATGCAGGCACGATACCAGATACATTTTTTGAATTTCTCTGTTTTGCAAGTTGTTGGGATGAGTTTTCACAAACGATAAAAACTCCTTGTAATTTTCGCCGGCAAACAAAGTGCTGAGATAAATCTGCTCCACTCTGTCCTCTTTTTCGTCCGGAGACAGAAATTTAGTCACAGCGGAAGTATCAACCATGCGCCGAATATATGTTTGCAGCATCAGCAGCTGATTGGTGCGTAAGTAATAATCGGTATAAAATTGCCAGGTAAGCCATGGTGCTTTACTTTCTACGGCTTTAGCCAACATCTTGTTTGCGGCTGCAACCTGCTTTTCCCAAACTAACATTGATATATTTAAATAGAGGGCATTTTCATTGTTGGGGAATTTCTTCAGGTATTGCTGGAAATATTTTCTGTCTTTCTTATAGTCCTGCAGCAGAGGTTGGGCTGTGGGATGGTCTTGGTCGGGAGTGGTGAAAAGATTATTTTGGTAGACTGAGAGCAGCAGTCGGTAGCCGTATTCGTAATCGGGGTATTTTTTAATCAGATAGCGTCCCGTTTTGAGCATAATTTGATTGTCGTTTACTGAACGAGCCCAGAGGTAAAGATAATTTTTATCGTTGGGATTATCGTTTTTCAGCTTTAGGAAATAGGCTTGGCAATCATCGGGAGCAAGCTGCAACCAATAATTTTGCAACAGACGCAAATCTTCCAAATCCGAAGTCTGAGCAGCATATTGGTGAATCAGATTTAAGGCACTTTCCGCATCCTGAGCTTCTTGCAGGGTTTTTTCTATCGTTCCAGTCAATTGGGAAGCAGAAACCAATCCCAAACTCAGTATCAGAACAAGGCACAGGAAAAACTTTTTACGCATGTTTTCTCTCCGAGGTTACTTTCTGAATAAACAATTTTGGAAGCGGGAAAAACTGGCAAGGAGAATATTGTTCTTGAGGTTGTATTCTTTTTCTGCTTGCCAGTTTACGGGCTCTATGATAATGAGAAACAAAATTAAGATATGGTGGCGGCAGGATAAAAATATGGATTACATCGAACATTATAAGCAAGATGCTTTGCAGTTTGATTATTGGGGCGAAAATCAATTTAGCGCTTTTGAGAAGCGAAGAAATCAGACTGTATATGAACTGTGCGAATTGCAGGAAGGGGAAAAAGTTCTGGATGTCGGTTCCGGAAGAGGATGGTTCAGTCTTTGGGCAATTGAAAAGGGAGCTGAAGTTACGGCAATGGACTTGAGCGAAGCGAATTTGGCGAAAATCAAAACTCTCAATCCTGCAATCAAAACCGTTTATGGCGATGCCTGCGCCCCTTTGGAAACGGAAGATAAATTTGATTGGATTGTGGCTTTGGAAGTGTTGGAACACATAGTGGAACCTGCTTTGGCATTAAAAAACTGGAGCAGGATGCTGGCTCCGACGGGAAAATTATTATTGACAGTTCCTTACAAAGAAGAAATCCGCTATACGCTTTGCATTCATTGTAATCAAAAAACTCCGATAAATGCACATTTGCATAGCTTCAATCAGGATAAAATCGTCAAACTGCTCAATCATAACGGCTTTTGGGTAAAAGAACAAAGGAAATTCGGACATAAGGTGATGGCACAGTTCAGAATAACTGAATTGCTGAAGCGGTTCCCTTACGGGGTTTGGAAAGGGGCAGACGGTTTCTGCAGAGTCTTCGGCGACAAGTATTCCTATTTGGCAATAAAAGCAGTTGTCAAAGAATAAGTTTCGGGATTATAGATTATAAATAGCGTAACATTTCGCGGTCGGTCACACCCGCATAAAGTTCGATGTAAGGTTTGACGGGGCTGATATTGATTTTGGGAAAGAAGACTTCTTCAATTTGGAAAAAACCTACAGAAGCGCTCATTTCCACTGTGATGTTAATCGGTTTTTCTTTTCCTTTGCTTATCCTTACTTTTTGGATTGCACCGGAGGAAGTGCGATGAATATCACCGACGCGAGGTGTTTGCGACAGCATAGTCGGAATTCTGGCACGGCCTTTTTCCATGTCGCTGCCGTCTGCAATAAGCACCAAACCAGCCTCCAAAGAATGAATCTTTCTCGTTGCCATGTGTCCGAAGATACCTTCTATGGCAATGGAGCGAACTGCCATTTTAAGAATTGGTTCTTCCGAAGAATAGAGCTGCTCCAAAATCCTGTCTATAAACGGAAGAGCTAATGTTATGCTGAGGTATTCATGTTGCTCGCGGGCAATGGACATTCCCAAATCGTGTAATAAAGAAGCAAATAGGACGCCGATTAGACTGTCTTCCGCTGTGCCTACTCCTTCCGCTTCCAAATTCATTTGAATGCCGGCTTCCTGCAGAAGGTTAAACATTTTTATTGCATTATAAGTGGCTTTACGCATGTGAACGGGACCGTGATCATTGAAGCCCAGACGCTTGATGGAAACGATATTGGCGTATTCCTGCATCGCTTGCAATTCATCATCGGCAAAGAGCATTTCTGCAGCCTTGCGAGGTTTGCCGCTTAAAATCTTCAAAATGCGTTCTTCCAATTGGATTTGTTTTACAGATTTATACATTTTTTACTCCGTATTTCTTTAATAAAGCCAAACAAACAAGATACAAAATTACCATGACTGCCGTTGCCGAGAGCATTGCCCACCCGAAAGGAACATGCCTTTTAAGCAGGTAGGGGAAAATTAAAAAGAAAGAAAGCGAGGGCAGGACTAACCAAAAAATATCAAGTGAAAGGGAACTGATTTTTTGGATATCTTTAGTTTCCAAATAGAGCCAAATTATGCCTAAAAAAGACACAAGCGGAATGGAAGCAAAAAGACCGGCCAAAATTCCGCTCCGTTTTCCCAATTCGGAAATCAGCACAATCAATCCGGCTGAAATTGCTACTTTCAGAATGTAATACGCTGCCTGCATCAAAACCTCCGTAACATCTGTCGGAAAAGATTTGTAATGGAAGACATAACGGCAATGGCGACCGAAATCGTGCCTGCAATCATCAGAGTTTGTCCCATAAGTTTTAAGGCTTCGAGCATTTTGCCGTCAATGTATGCTTTCATGGAATAATACAATCCGCTTCCCGGCACCAAAGGTATAATGGCACAAATGACGAATACCGAGACCGGCATTTTATACGCTCTGCCCATAAATTCAGCATATAAACACACGGCGGAAGTAGCTAAAAAGATGGACAGCAGCAGCGATTTTGACCATGCTAAAAACAGCAGGTAAAGTCCCCAACTTAAGGCTCCGCCCAAACCGGTAAAAATCAATTTCCAGCCTTTGATGTTGCTGCGGATGGAAAAACCCAAAATAGCGATGAAGCCATAGCCGACCTGCATCCACCACAGACGATTGATTGCTTCTAACATTGCCGTTCCTCAACCGAATTTTTGCTCATACCAGCAAAGCCCATAGTTTCAGCATCGTTCCTGCACCCGTGGCAATTGCTGCAGCAATGAAAATAGCTTCCACGGTTCTGGCAGTGCCGGCTACTAAGTCTCCCGCCATCGTATCGCGAATGGCATTGGTAATGGATAAGCCGGGAACCAATAACATAATTCCGCCGATGATTATTTTGTCCGTATTCATAGGTCCGATATACAATCCCGCCATTTTGGCGCACCAAACGATAAGTCCCGCTGCTATGGCATTAAGCAGGAAAGTATTGAGTTGCAATTTATCCAACAAGCGTAGAATGATGGTCACTATTATGCCCATAACAAAAGCAACACCGAATTCTAACCATCCCCCGCCAAACAGCAGACTGAAAAATCCGGGAGTTATGCCTCCGCAAATGAATTTTACCCAATCCGGATACTGTTTTTTCGTGCGGATGCTTTCCAAGCGCCGGCTGTATTCGTCAAAAGACATAGGTTGGCAAAAAACTTTGCTTTTGCCTTTGCAGTTACGCTTTTGCAAATCATCGGAAAGTTTCTCGGCAGCGCTGATTTTGTCCAAGTCAACAGTGCGGCTGCCGATTCGTTTAATCAGAGTAACTATTTCGCCGTTTTCGGATTTGAGAGAGAGGAAGATACCCGTCAAAGTGACATAACTTTCATTTTCTTCGTAACCGAAACCGCTGCAGACATTGTGCATCATCTCTTCCACTTTATGAGTTTCCCCGCCGCTTTCCAATACCAGCTGTCCGGTTTCAATAGCCAGTTCGGCTACTTTGTTGATGTCATTTTCGCTCATCGCAATCCTCAATTGCAGCTTCGCATTTTCTAATCTTATGTCAAGCTTTAACTTCTTTTTTATACAAATAAAAAGATAAACTGAAGGAAATCAGGAATTGCGGACTGAAATCAGTTCCGCCATGATGCTGACGGCAATCTCAAACGGGGTATGACTTCTTATCGGCAAGCCTATCGGTGCATGCAGACGGCGTATTTGTTCATCGGTAAAGCCTTCCTCTTTTATCCGCTTGAGGGTTTCTTCCACTTTATTTTTGCTGCCGATCATTCCCAAATAGCGGAACGGCATATTGAGGCAATATTCCAGCACTTGCCGATCGTGCACATGACCGTATGTCATAATGACGATAAAAATTGCAGGCGAAAACTCTATTGTTTCAGCCAAATCGGAATAGTCGTTTGCGACAAGTCTGCAGGAAGCGGGAAAAGCGTCCGGCTGCAGAAGCTCCGGTCTGTTGTCAATTACCGTTACTTGAAAATCGGCTTTGACTGCTAATTCGGCTAAGGCTCTGCCGCAATGTCCGGCACCGATGATGTAAAGAGGATAGGGTGAAAACAAAGGTTCAATCAGGACTTCAGCTTTTCCTCCGCAAAGCATGCCGGTTTGAATATCGTCAAGAAGGATTGTTTTGCCTTCTTCATTGAGGCTGAAAGTCCATTTTTCCACAGCGGTAGGTTGCTTTTCTCTGATCGTATTGATCACCTTATATTCCATTTCTCCGCCGCCTAAATTGCCGAAGACTTCACCCTCCAAAGGCACTGCTAATTTCATTCCCACGCGGGCGGGAGTGGAACCGTCAGTTTCTATCACATAAGCTTGCCAAAGCGGTTTGCCCTTTTCCAGAACAGAAGTTAACAGTTTGTAATAGTTTCCCGGTTCAGGCATACAATGCTTCCTCCGGAGTATTCAAATTGGCTAAAATGCCGGCATCGTCCACTTCTATATAAAGCCGCGGGAAGTCTGATTTCAAGATTGCTCCTTTCAAGCCGGCAGCATCAGCTTTTTTGGCAAAAACGAAACTGCCGGGAAGCAGAACGGGATGTCCGTTGCGGTTATTATAACAAGGAATGATGACACTGTTTGAATTATCGGCAAAAGCGTCAACCATCAGGACAATTGTTTCCTTTTTTACCAAAGGATGGTCTACAGGCCAAATTAACCAGCCGTCAGGATGCCTGCCTTCACGACAAACTTGCTGCCAGCCGTTATATAAGGTAGCAGACATATCGGGCGTTTCTATATCTCTGATGATATAATATGTTTTGATGCCTGCTTCCTTCAGTGTTTTAATGATCATTTCGCTAAAAGTGAAACCGTTATAAAGAGCGTCAACTTTCGGTTGACCGAAACGGCTTCCTTTTCCGGCTGCGGGAATGAGGGCACAGATTTCCATTTTATGAACTTTGGACGAGAGAGTTGAATTCTTCAATCAATGCATCCAGTTTTTCCACGCTATTTTCAAAAAGGTCAGTCCAGTATTCCGGTTTCCATTGCTGCAGGATTTCTTCATAAGTCTTGCCTTGCTGTTCCACCCAAGTATAATATTTCAGATTATGGATGCGTTTCTTGTCTTGATAGGAAAGCTCCAAAAAGTTATCATAGCTTTGAGCCTGCAGCACAGCATTAAAATCAATTGCAGCTTGCAGGGAAGAATAAGTCCCGCGTTCTTCGTTCAATTCCTGTAAACGAGAAGCATACATTTCTGCGGAATCAGTAAAGACGGTGAAGATAACATCGTTTTCGTCCAGCTCAAAATACTTGGCTGTTTTGATTGAAGCCAGCAGATTGCATAGAGAAGAAATGCCCAAAAGGGGAAGCTGTTCCGCCAGTTCTTTTTGGATGCCGATAGTCTGCAGGAAAGCTTGACCGCTTTGCTCATTGAACAAACGCAGCAGGCGCATGCAATCTTCGTCTCTGATTGCGGCAACTGCATCAGTATTGCGAACATTATGCACCCAAGGCACATGCTTGTCTCCGATGCCTTCAATGCGATGTCCGCCAAAGCCGTTATTCAGAAGAGTGGGGCATTCAGCCGCTTCGGAAGCGACAACTTTCACTCGCGGGTATATTTTGCGCAAATAATCTCCCGCAGCAATCGTTCCCGCAGAACCGGTAGCGGAGACAAAAGCGGAGAAACTTTTTTTCTTTTCGGGAAGAGCCGCAAAAACTTCCTCTAAAGCGGAACCGGTGATCTGGTAATGCCAAAGCGGATTGCCGAATTCGTCAAACTGATTAAGAATAAGATTGTGCGGGTCTTGCCTGAGTTCATCGCATTTATCGTAAATTTCTTTCACATTGGATTCGCAGCCGGGAGTGGCAATAACTTCCGCACCGATGCTTTTCAGCCAATCAAAGCGTTCTTTACTCATTTCTTCGGGCAAAATGGCAATTGCTGAAACACCGAGCAAAGCACAATCAAAAGCTCCGCCTCTGCAGTAATTTCCCGTAGAAGGCCACACCGCTTTATGATATTCGGGGTCAAAAGCTCCGGTTACCAAACGCGGAATTAAACATCCGTAAGCGGCACCGACTTTATGGGCTCCGGTAGGAAAATACTTTCCGACTAAACCGATAATTTTTGCTTTGACACCGGTGATTTCCTTCGGGATTTCCAAATAATTCACAGGACCGAACAAACCGCTTTGAATATCATTTTTCCAAGTTATGCGGAACAGGTTCAAAGGATTGATATCCCACAGTCCGATTGGCTTCAGCTTATCTTTTATTTCCGCGGGAATGGACTCCGGGTTACGCAATTGTTTAAAAGTCGGCAGGATTATTCCTTTTTCCCGACAGCGTTTTGCCGTCTTTTTTCTCACTTCCTGATTTATTTTTCCTATTATTTCAGGCATTTATCTCTCCCTTATTTATTAAATGAAGTTAATTTAGCTGCGGGATCGGCAACTTTGGAAAGAAAGATCATGGCAGCTATGACGAAAGGTTTGAAGCCTGCTTCCTGATAAGTGTGGAAACGATATTTTTCAAAAACGGCTTTGGAAACTTCACCGTGTTGGCAGCTTACATCGGTAATGTCCGCAGGCAGGCAATGTTCGTATAAAGCATTACCGCTTTTGGTCAAACCCATCATTTCTTCCGTGCATTCCCAATCGGTATGTTTGGCATTTTCTTCCAGGCAAGTTTTTTCCAATTCAACCAATCCCTGTTTGTCACCTGCTTTGAGCAGTTCTGTGCGTTGTTGCATTACTGCCATAGGTGCCCAACTTTTGGGATAAACCACATCCGCATTCATAAAAGCGTCACGCATGTCATGCGTTAAGCGGAAACTTCCTCCTGCCTTAGCGGCAAAAGCTTTAGCGGTTTCAACAGTTTCAGGCAGAAGGTCATATCCTTCCGGATGAGCCAAAACCACATCCATTCCGAACCTTGTCATCAAATTGATGATTCCTTGCGGAACTGACAAGGGTTTGCCGTAACTGGGAGAATATGCCCAACTCATGGCAATTTTTTTACCCTTAAGATGTTCCAAACCGCCAAAATAGTCCTTTAGCTTAAGTAAATCCGCCAAGGTTTGCGTGGGATGGTCCAAATCGCATTGCAGATTTACAATTGCAGGTCTGGATGGCAACAAACCTTCCCTAAAACCTTGATCTACGGCTTGCGCCACTTCCAGCATATAAGTATGCCCTTCACCGGGATACATATCGTCTCTGATGCCGATGACTTCCGTCAGAAAAGAAATCATGTTAGCGGTTTCGCGCACAGTTTCTCCGTGGGCAACTTGACTTTTCACCTCATCCAATTCCGCCAAAGAAAGCCCCAAAACAGAAGCTGCGGAAGCGAAACTGAAACGGGTGCGAGTGCTGTTATCGCGAAAAATGGATATTGCCAGACCGTGATTGAAAGTGCGCATAGATTTACCCTGCCAGTGCAAAGCCTGCAAAATTTCCGCAGTCAGCATCACTGCTTTCAGGTCTGCTTCACTTTTATCCCAGGTTAAAAGAAAATCTCGTCCGTATAGATTATGCTTTAATTCGGCAAATTGACGAATAAGCTCAGAGATGTTTTTATTTTTCGGACTCTGCATTTATCCACCTCACTGCAGTTATTTTTTGATATACAATAAGTATTTTTTGCTTTTGGAAGCAAGATTTTTAACCGACATACAGCAGGACGACATCGTTGACATTTATTCCCGTAGCTTCAGAGGGAATTATTGCATCTATGGCTTTTAGTGCATTATAGCTGTCATTATTCGCAAGAGCTGCTTCGGGAACTATACCTTTTTTCCGCAGAGCTTGAAAAGAAGATGAATCTACGACTGCGCCCGCAGCATCGCAAAATCCATCTTTACCGTCTGTGGCATAAGTTAACAAAGTGCAATTAGTTAAACCGGATAATCCTTCTGTGGCGGCTAAAGCAATTTCCGTGCATCTTCCGCCTTTTCCGTTTCCTGTTACTTTGACATAAGTTTCACCGCCGAAAATTAATAAACAGGGTGCGGTAAAACAGGCGTCTTTTCTTCCTTTTTGCCGGAAAATCAGTTTTGTTAAAGCGGCAATTTCTTTTCCGGTTTTCTTAGCTTCGCTTGCCAATTTATTGGAGAAGATGTGGATATTGTCAATTGGGAGAACGGGAAAGGCTTTTAGTGCTGCAGCTTTAAGAGCCTCGCAAAAAGAGCGATTGTCGGCAATGATTTTATAGACAATATTCTTCCCGACAGAAGGGAATGGAATATCGGTTTGAAGGTTAAAATCGTAGAAGATGTGTGTGGACGCATTGCACTCAGTTTTTTCCGTTTCGGGTAAGAAAGGATTGGAAGCTATGATTTGAGGCTTATTATCAGGCACATCAGACATAGCGATAATAAAAATCAATTTTGCTTGAATCTGCTCAAGCAGCTTTCCGCCTTTAACGGCAGAGAGTTTTTTCCTTTCCGTATTCAGAGTTTCTATATCGGCACCGCTTTTCAGCAGCTCTTTGGTGATATTGACAATTTGGCCAAAGCTGATACCCGGGGCAGGTTTTTCCATCAAAGCCGAGCCTCCTCCGGAAAGCAGAACCAAAAGAATGTCATCTTCCTCAAGCTTTCTCATAAAATTCAAAGTTGCTTCACAGGCAGCCAAACTGTTTTCATCGGGAACAGGATGACCTGCTTCCAAAACGGTAATTCCGGAAAGAGGTCCTTCGGCATAACCGTAAGGAGTAATTACCAAGCCTTCTTTAACGGTGAAAAGATGTTTTTCTTGATTATGAAGCAGAACCGCTTCAGTCATTCTGAAAGCCGCTTTACCGAGTGCATAAATATAAACGGGTTTGTCTTTCGGCAAATGCTTCAGCGGTTCGGAAAGCAGGTTATAGGGAGAAAATTCCTTTCTTGCTTCTGAAATCGTTTGCCAAAGAGCATCTTTGAGGTTCATGTCTGCTATTGATTTTCCTTCTTACGGGCAAGAGTAACTGCAATATAGCTTGCCACATCAGTAGCGTAAGTTCCGCTCCCGAAACCTGCATCGTAACCTAATTCAATTGCCAGTTCATGAGTAATTCTCGGTCCGCCGCAAATGAACAGCATTTTATTTCTTAACCCTTCGGCTTCGGCTAATTCTATCAGTTTAGTTAAGTTTTTGATATGGATATTTTTTTGGGTTACGACTTGGGAAACAAGAACGGCATCCGCATTTTCTTCTTTTGCGCGCTTCAGCAGTTCTTCACATGGGACTTGAGCACCCAGATTAATGGCATTAAAGTATTTATACCGTTCCAAACCGTAACGATGATTGTAACCTTTCATATTCATAATGGCATCTATGCCCACGGTATGCGCGTCGCTTTCAATGCAAGCTCCGATTACAGTTAATTTTCTGCCGATGTTTTCTTTGATAAATTCATCAGTTTCTTCCAAACTCATAACTTCCGTATCAACAGTTTTGACGGTAATTTTACTCAAATCCACGCTTGCCGTTGTAACCGCATAGGCTATAAAATGAGTGAAGCCTTCCTGTAAATCTCTTACGCCGCAAATGTATATATCATCAAAGCCCATCTTCTTCAGCAATAATTTGGCTGCTTCTTTACCTTTTTCGTCCGGAGAGACGGGCAAAGTGAAAGAAAGCTGCATTTTTCCGTCATTCCATGTATCGCCGTAAGGCTTAACGATGTTATCTTTTTCTTTACGCATCTTAATTCACCGCCAATGCCGTTTTTAGTTTATCCAAAAAAGGATTCAGGTAATCAGCTTCTCGAGAGAAAACGCCGTCCAAACCCTTGCCTGAGTTTTCGGAACGTTTAATATCGGCAAATTCACCTTTTGCCAAAGCGGAAAATAAACCTTCCTGAGCCACTCTTTCCAAAAAGAGAGTCGCTTCTTTCAGCACCTGATTGGCTCTTTGGTTGATAAAACCGTCGGGAGACAGAGAAAGCTCTTGACCGAGGTCTTTGATGTTGTTAAATATATATTGCGCATTCTCAATCGCCAGAGACCTGTCTGCCAAATGCGGAGTGTGAATAGCTTCAGTCATCATTCCCAAGAGTTGCACTCCTTGACCGGTAAGTTGACCGGCGAAATTGAACATTCCGTCCATTAAATGTGTCTTGAAAATATTGCCGGAAGAGAATTTGGTCGGGGGCATATATTTTACCGGTGAATGAGGGAAAAGTTCTCTGGTGAGTAAGGCGTGCGCCAATTCGTATAAGAAGCCGTTTTCCAAGTCGGGATCAATTTCAAAAGCATGTCCCAAACCCATTTTTTCAGGTTGCACACCGCTTAAAAGAGCAAACTGCTCGTTTATCAATTGAGAAGCAGTAACGGTATACGCTTTTTCCACCGCGTCAGATGTGGTCAGATAATTATCTTCTCCGGTTTGAATTTCAATTTCCGCATAGGCGTTAATCATGCGCGAAAAATATTGGTCCAGCAAAGTGCGTTTGGGATTGATGTCGCGGAACAAAATTCCGTACATGGCATCATTGAGCATCAAATCAAGTCTTTCCATTGCACCCATAGCGGCAATTTCAGGCATGCAAAGTCCGGAAGCGTAATTGGTCAAACTGATATAGCGCCCAATCTCATTACTGACCTCATCCAAAGCCTTGCGCATAATCCTGAAATTTTCCTGAGTGGCAAAAGTTCCGCCAAAACCGACGGTTGTTGCTCCTTCGGGAACATAATCCAAAAGGGATTGGGCAGTGGAACGAATCACGGCAATTATATCAGCACCTTCGCGTGCGGCAGCTTTGGCTTGAACGACATCTTCGTAAATATTGCCGGTAGCGACGATTACATAAATGGCAGGACGACGACGCGGACCGAATTTGACAAACTGATTATTCCTAAATTCAGCTTGTTTTTTGATACGGTCAAGCATTTGATCGCAATTACGATCAAGGAAGCGTAGAACTTTTTTAACCGGTTGAACGGGTATTTTAGTTAAGTCGCATTCACCTTTTGCCACAGCTTCAGCAGTCTCTTGAGGAGATAATTTCAAAGCCGTGCACGCATTGCCGAGCCACCATGCAGCTCCTTTCCCCAAAACTCCTTTTTTCTTCAAATCGTCCACAACTAAATTGGGCAAAGGAGTTCCGTCTTTTACCGCACCGGTGATTCCCATAAGCCTGAGCACTGTTCTTTCAATAGTCACTGAACTGTAACCGTTAAACAGCCAGTCAAAAGAAGCGGCAATATCTTTTGCTGCTTGGCGTGCTCTTGTCACCAAATTTTTGTCCAGTTGAAGTTTGAGCAATTAACCTCCGCCTTTATACATATTTAATCATTTTATTTCCTAAATTGAAAATAATCTCTCAGCGTCAAGCAAAACCTTAAAAACGCTTATTCTTAAGAGATTTTCATTGACGCTTTTCTTATTTGCTTTAGATGGGAAAAGAATGTTATGAGAAACAACTCAATGATGAGGTTAACATGAAGCTAATCAGTTTGTTAGATCCCAAGCTCATCTATTTCGAGGAAGACGATCTCCCGAAGCACGAAATTTACCGTTATATGGTTGATAAAATATGTAAATTTTATAAACTGCCTCAATGCGGTAAAGAACTGTATGAGCTTATCCTGAAACGAGAAGCTGAAGCGCCGACCGTTTATTCGAACGGATTAGCTATTCCGCATGTGCGTTTGGATAATTTTAACGATACTCTCATCTGTATTTGCATTCCGCGTCGACCCATTACGGATAACGGTCAAACCATTCGTCTTATTTGTCTGATTCTTACGGACAAGACTTCAGCCAAACTTTATCTGAATATAGTTTCCGCCATTGTGCGCGCTTCCAAAAGCGAGGATTTCTTCACTAAGCTGTTGAATCAAAAAGACGGGAACGAGGTCTACAATATCCTAAAAGAACTCAATCTCGCGGTCAAAGAAGATCTTACCGTTAAGGACATCATGACTGTTGAGCCTATTGTGATTAAGGAAACGGCAACTCTTAAGGAAATGGGAGACCTGCTCAGCGGACACAACATCACAAACTTGCCCGTAATCAACGAGGCAGGCTATTTTGTCGGCGAAGTCAATATCCTGCAATATTTGAAGGTGGGTCTTCCCGATTATTTAATGATGTTGGATAACCTGCTGTTCCTCAAATCCTACGAACCCTTTGAAACCCTCTACGAACAGGAGGAAAAGGTTTTGGTTAAGACAATCATGACCAAACCGGAGCATGTCCTCAATCCCGATAATTCCATAATTGAAGCAGTTTTCAAAATGCTGCAGACAAACAGGCGTTTCTTTACCGTTGTTCAGGAAGGCAAAGTTGTAGGCACAATTACAGCTATGGATATCTTTCGAAAGGTGGTTCGTTCATAATGTTTGCCATGTTTCTTGTTCTTGCCATCTTTGTGATTACCTATCTGATGATTATAACGGAATGGGTAAATAAAATGACTGCCGTTCTTCTGGGCGGTTTCCTAATCATCATCAGCCAGATTATGACCCAGGAAAAAGCGTTTTCCTACATTGATTGGAATGTGATTTTTCTTTTAATCGGGATGATGATTATCATGGGTGTATTTAAAGAAACCGGCATTTTTCAATACATAGCGGTGAAAACAGCCAAACTGGCACATGGCAATCCGGTTTTAATTCTGCTTTTGATGTTTGCCGTAACTGCCGCTATTTCAGCAATTTTGGATAATGTAACCACAGTTATTATCATTATTCCCGTCAATTTACTTATCGCTTCCGAGCTGGGTATCTCACCCGTTCCTTTTATCGTGACTGAAGTTATTGCCTCCAATATAGGAGGAACCGCTACTCTGATAGGAGACCCTCCGAATATCATGATTGGAAGTGCCAATCATCTTACTTTTATGGATTTTATCAAACATCTGGCTCCGATAATTCTGCTTATTACTCTTGTCGGCATAGTTTTATTTTATTTTTTATTCAGGAAAAGGCTGCGGGTAAGTAATGAAAGACGGGCTAAAATCATGGAATTCAGCGATAAAAATCTGATTACAAATAAGCGTTTGCTGATAAGAGCGATTATTGTTATGAGTTTGTTAATGGTCGGTTTTGTTTTTCAGGAAACTCTGCATTTGAGTTCAGCTACCATTGCCATGACAGCAGCTCTCATTTTACTTATTATCAGTGATCGCAAAGAAGTGGAGCAGATTGTCGTTCATTCCATAGATTGGGTTTCCATTCTGTTTTTTGTCGGATTGTTTATGTTGGTGGGCGGATTGAATGAAGCGGGCATTCTCGGCAAAGTTGCACCTGTTTTTGTAAAACTTACGAAGGGAGATTTTAAACTTGCGACTTTAAGCATGGTTTGGCTGGCGGGAATTTTATCATCGGTTGTGGGAAGCGTTCCTTTGGTGGCAACTTTGATCCCTTTATTGAAAAATATAACTTCCGCCTTTCCAACACCGTCTTTTCAACCGATGTGGTGGGCGCTATCTTTGGGCAGTTGTTTAGGCGGAAACGGAACTATGATTGGAGCGGCAGCCAATATCGTTGCAGTCGGCATCGCCAAGAAAAACGGTTTTCGCATAACTTTTTGGCAATTCATGAAATATAGCGGCATTATTACCTTCGTATCTTTACTCCTCTCCACAGTCTATCTTTACCTGCGCTATTTTTAACCTTACATTCCTTTTTATCAAAACAGAAATAAATTTTATATGGCTTTCAGATTATGATATCACGCTTGTCATTAATTTCTTCCTTTAATAGTTATGGTAGTGATGCCGCGGTCTCTCTGGGATTTTAAGGCGGAGACTCCCTCCAACTCCACCGCAACTATATGAGCAAGATTAAAGGATAACGGCTCGGTGTTCTTTTAGCTTTCGCAGACAATAAATTGGAATAAGACTATCAGGAAAAGCGAACTTCTGAAGATAAAGCTTGCGGAAAGGTCTTGACGAAAAGGCATATTTAATCTATAAGGAAAAATATTGCGTAAAGTATTAAAGCGCAAAGTGAAAGGAAAGAAAAATGCAGTATAAGATTCCGCGTGGCACTTTTGACATCTTACCTGAGGAAAGTTACCGTTGGCAAAAGGTGAAACAGCTATTTTGCGAGACTGCGCAAGCGTTCGGGTATGCGCAAATTGAAACTCCGATTTTTGAGCAGGCTGAGTTATTTGAACGCAGTTCCGGTGTAGGGAGCGACATTGTGCAAAAGGAGATGTATCGTTTTCAGGACAGAAAAGGTCGTAATTTGGCTTTGCGACCGGAAGGAACAGCTCCCGTGGTGCGCAGTTTCGTGGAAAAACATTGGGATAAAACTTCGCGGTTAACGAAACTTTATTATCTGGGACCTATGTTTCGTTACGACCGTCCTCAAGCGGGGCGATACCGTCAATTTTATCAATACGGAGCCGAATGTTTGGGCAGTCATCATCCGTATTACGATGCGGAAATTATTGAGCTGGAAGATACTTTTCTGCGGAAGTTGGGATTAAAGCAAATTCGTTTGGAGTTGAACAGCGTGGGTTGTCCGGTTTGCGGCAGGGATTATGATGCGGCTTTGGTGGAATATTTTACTCCGCATAAGGATGAACTTTGTCCCGATTGTCAGGTGCGTTTGCAGATGAAGCCGCGCCGGATACTTGATTGCAAGGTTCCGAGCTGCCGTGCGTTGATAGAAAACGCTCCCGTGATGACCGATTATTTGGACCAATCGTGCAGAGAACATTTTGAACAGGTGCAGAAGTATTTGACTGAGATGGAAATTCCTTTTACGCTTAATCCTCGTATTGTGAGGGGGTTGGATTATTATACCCAAACCGCATTTGAATTTCTCAATCCCGTATTGGGTGCGCAAAATGCCGTCAGCGGCGGCGGAAGATATGACGGTTTAGTAGAACAAATAGGTGGCAAACCTACTCCGGCAGTCGGAATTGCCGGCGGTTTTGAACGTTTGCTTTTGTCTTTGGAGAAGGAAGGGATAAAAATCAGCGAACCCGAAAAGCCTTTTGCAGCTTTAATATTAAGCGGAGAAAAAGCAAAAGCGGAAGGGATATATTTGTTGGCTAAACTCAGGCGTTCAGGCTTGTTCGTGATCTATGATCCTGAAAGGGAAACTCTTTCCGCTCAATTAAAAGCAGCTGCTAATCAGCAGGCAAAATTTGCTTTGATTATCGGAGACGATGAAGTTAAAAGCGGAAAAGTGACAGTTAAAGATTTACAAACCGGCAAGCAGCAATTCTGCCCGAAAGAAGAATTGGAGATTTTGCTGAAAAATTTACGGGCAAGCAGAGATAATTTGCGGTAAAAATTTATTCGGAAGGTATCCTCTCCGCAGTTTGGAACTGTTGATTTTCCGCTTGCTGCATCAGCTGTTTCAGCAAATTTCGTTTCCGGTTCATACTTTCTGCCCAAGCAGTCAATTCCTCCTGCGAATGCGGCAAGTCCTTTCCTGTATTAAATGCGGTAAATTGTCTTTGATTGATTAAATCAGGGTAGCGACGCAAAGGTGAAGTAAACTGCGCATAAGCCGGAAGCCCTAAACCTATGTGCTTCTTGGGAACGGTTCCCCAAATTGAAGGAGGCAGTGAATTTATCTTTGCCGGATTTTTTTCTTGCAGCGAACGATAAAATAATGGGACTTCGAAATCTTTTATCAAATCGGTCAGATAGCGGTTGTAAATAATCATACATTCCGCCACCAATCTGCGCACGGGAGGTAAGTTGCTGTCATCTGTTCCCAAAGCACCCTGCTCCAAACGATATTGTCTGTGCCGTTCAGTAATTTTTTGCAAAATAAGAGCTTTTTCCCGCATTTTATTGGCAGCGGTGAATACATCCGGTTCAAGGAACGAAGTAAATTCCTCGTAAGTGAAATTTCTTTTCACGCAAATTACAGAAGGAAAAAACAAAAAAGACACTATTTGCCAATCGGAATTGACTGTGAGCAAAAGAGAAAGCGCGAGCCTCAATTCTCCAGTCAGCAGACTTGCTTTTTCGCAAACAATGCTTTCGGGAAGCAAATAAACATTGCCATTCGGCAAATAAACGGAACTGACGCGTTCCCTTGCCGCCAGATCCAAAACGCCGTCTTTGGAAATTAAAGAACTGACATCACTGATATGTATTCCCAATTGCCAGCCTTCATCCATTTCTTCTAAAGATAGTGCATCATCCAAATCTCTGCTGTCTGATGCATCAATAGTCCAAATTTCCTCGTCAATAAGTTCTAAACGAAAAACATCCCGGTCAACTGGTGAAAGTTTGTCCGCCGCAGCTAATTCTTCGGGTGAGAAACTGACAGGCAGACCTTTACGGGCTAAAAGAGGAAAAATGAGTGCATCCTGACGCTGTCTTTCCTTTTTTGCCGCTTCTTTTTGCCATAATTGCTCCTCTTCAGGCGTGAGAACATGATAAAAAGGATGCTTGCGCTTAAAGTAATCGGGACGATTTCTAACCGCTTGATAAAGAGCAAAACGGAAAGCATCGGTTGAAGGCAATTCGCATACTTCAATGATTTGTTCCAAAGTCAAATCTTGCTGCTCCTGCAGCAGACGGTTTCGTAATGAGGACAAATCCAAATCGTTAAGGCAGTTTTGAACTTCCTTTTGGAATTCGGTTAAAGGGTTTTGCGGTTCATTCAGCGGATAGATTTTCTGCGAAAAAAGGACAATCCGCTCCGTCGGCAGTGTCAGTTCAGCTTCGGTTAAAGAGTAAATTCGACAAGCGGTTCCTTCAACGGAAAGCATCAGACCGAATTGCAAATTGTTTTGCTCAAAAAAAGCGCAAATCATTCCGGGCTGCAAACTGGCAAGAGTTTTATCTTCTTTTTTCATAATTTTTCTTTATAAAAAATAATGGCGCCCCAGAGATGACTTGAACATCCGGCCCACGGTTTAGGAAACCGTTGCTCTATCCTCTGAGCTACTGGGGCTGCCTTCTTAAGGCTAAAAACAGACAAGGGGTATTCCTGTCAAGTTTTGCATTGACAAAAGGCTTTAGAGAGTAATAATAGTAATATTATAACCGGTTAAAGAAAAAATTCAAGGAAGAAGAATGAAAATTGCCATTATAGGTGCCACGGGTGAAGTCGGAAGGATGATGATAACTTGTTTGGAAGAAGCAGGTTGTGATGCCGAACTTGATTTATTTGCGTCCGAAAGGTCTGAAGGTCAAGTTCTGTATTTTAATGATGAGGCGGTTAAAGTCAAAAAACTCACTGAAGCGTCATTGAAAGAGCATTACGATTATGTTTTGATGTCCGCAGGAGGTGCAATTTCCAAATATTACGCTCCGCTTGCAGTTTCCTCAGGAAATGTGGTTATAGATAATTCTTCCGCTTGGCGTAGGGAAGAAAATATTCCTTTGGTTGTTCCCGAAATTAACTGTGATGAATTAAAAGGCTACAAAGGCATAATTGCCAATCCTAATTGCTCCACAATTCAGTTGGTATTAGCTTTGCACCCTTTGCACAAAAGGTATAATTTGACCAAAGTGGTTGTTGCCACTTACCAATCGGTATCCGGCAGCGGATACAAAGGAATTGTGACCTTGCAAAAGCAAAGACAAGGTTCTGATGAGCTTGGCGTTTATCCGGAAAAAATAGATTTGAATGTCATTCCTCAAATCGGCGCTTTTCAGGATAACGGCTATTGCCAGGAAGAGGATAAAATGCAATACGAAACGGCAAGGATATTAAATATTCGTAACTTACCGCTGTGCGCCACCACTGTCAGAGTGCCTGTTTATTATGGTCATTCGGAAGCTGTTTATGCGGAATTTGCTCAAGAAATTGAGCTAACGGAAGCGGCGGATATTCTGCAAAATGCGCCCTCAGTTAAATATTACGCCAATACTTATGTGACACCTTTGGACTTGAATAAATCCGACGACAGTCATGTCTGCCGCTTAAGATACGGAACCGATAAGAGGTCTTTGGCTTTTTGGAATGTGGGGCATAATATTCGTTTAGGCGCTGCCGCCAATGCTGTGCGCATTATGCTTAAACATAAAGAATTAAACAGTTAAGGCGGTTTGAGATGAAAGGGAAAAGCTTTGACCTTATCGCTGTCAGAAAAGAACTGCACCGCATTCCCGAACCCGCTTTTCAGGAAGTGAAGACCAAAGCTCTGCTTCTTTCCTATTTGCAAATGCTGCCGGATATTGTGATTTATGAATTGCAACAGAGCACGGGTATTTTGATTGAATATCGTCACGGGAAAGGCTCTTTTCTTTTATTCAGAGCCGATATGGATGCTCTTCCCTTAAAGGAAGAAACCGGATGTGATTTTGCTTCCGAACATGAAGGATTTATGCATGCCTGCGGACACGATGTTCACATGACAATTCTTTTGGGACTTATTCAGGCAGTCGTAACTGAGCGTTGGCAAAAGAATCTGCTGTTTTTATTTCAGCCTGCGGAAGAAGGAAAGGGGGGTGCGGAAGCAGTTTTGCGTGAAGGTCTGCTGCAAGCTTATAAAATCAAAGCAGTTTTTGCCTTACATGTCAGCGGACGCTTACCGGTCGGTGAAATTTCCGCTAAAGCGGGGCTCTTTTTTGCCATTCCTCAGGAATTTGATGTTCGCTTTACCGGTGTTGCCGCTCATGCAGCTTTCCCCGAAAAAGGCAAAAACGCTCTAAATGCGGGAGTGGAATTCTATAAACGAATAAATGATTACATCGCTAAACTGCAACCCGCGCAAAAAATTATCTTCAACATAGGGGTAATGAAAAGCGGGAGCATTCGCAACATTATTCCTGATGAATGTCTTTTGCAGGGAACTCATCGCACTTTAAGCAAAGAGGTCAGAGACGATATCAATCGGAAAACTCGCCAAATTGCAGAAAAAATTGCCCAAAAACACGGAGTTCAATTTGATGTAGATTTGCTCTGCACCTATGATCCGGTGATAAATGACGACCGTTTGTATCGTTCGCTCAAGCAAGTTTGCAAGGAGCTGAAATTGAATTTCACGGAGTCGGATGTTTGGATGACGGGTGAAGATTTCGGCTTTTTTACAACGCTCTATCCGGGATTGCTGTTTTGGTTAGGCGGCGGTGAACAACCTTTTGATTTGCATTCTCCGCATTTCTTGCCCGATGAAAATTGCATACAAATCGGTATCAGCGTGTTTTTGAAGCTTGCGGAAAGGATTAATTCTTAGCGCGAGAGACGCCAAAGGATTTATTTTAACGCAAAGGACGCAAGAGACGCAAAAGATAATGACGCAAAAGCTCTAAAGAATGCAAATATATAAATCCGCAGGTTTTGTAGCATAGGATTTTATCCTGTTGTTTGCGGGTATTAGTAATGCCCGCTTTTAGTCCAAAAATAAATCCGGCAATGCTATTGCCGGAACCCAACAGATTGCTAATCTATGCTACAAAAAAACAGGCGGGTAACAAACCCGCCCTGACAACAGCTTGGAAAGCTATGTTACAAAAGCGAACTGAGCGATTTGGAGTTCTTTTTGCTTTCGCAAACTATCGTGTGTCGCAAAACTATAAGGCAAAACGGACTTCAGAGAGCGACATTCAGAGAGCGTCATTTACGAAGTTCGGAATTCCATTAGGTTCATATACACTTGAAATGCTTCCTGAGGAATTCCGAACTCCGAAATGCCGGTTTTTCGCGCAGCTTGTAGCATAGGATTGCATCCTGTTGTCCCCGCAGGTTTTTGTAACATAGGAAAGACCGTTGCACATAAAAATGGACAAAAAATATATCTAAATTATTCTTGACAAATTTCTTACGCATTTTATTTTAGCTCCATAATTAATAAGGAGCTATCATGGAAAAAGAAATTATCACTCTTGCCGATCAAGAGATTAATGAGCGCATAGAAAATCATGAGCATTTTC
>Ga0209201_1000726_pt1 | contig 42993 bp, 35 predicted proteins | sample AD_UKC055_MetaG_FD_184411 | JGI IMG/M metagenome (GOLD analysis project Ga0209201, IMG submission 184411) | Active sludge microbial communities of municipal wastewater-treating anaerobic digesters from USA - AD_UKC055_MetaG (SPAdes) (version 2) | ecosystem: Engineered > Bioreactor > Anaerobic >... | reverse complement strand
TGAGGCAGCAGGATTCCTTTCCGGCCGGAAGGTCATTATACCATATCTGCAACTTATCAATGCTATTGAACTGAAGTGTATGTCTGTATGAATCGTAAACATAAAATCCCGAATCGGGCCAGATATAATTGCTGTATTCAGATGATTCAATTTCGACCATTTCGAAATATTTCCATCCTTTGAAATCAATTTTTATGAAATGGTCACCATTAGCTCCATGAGAAAGGTGCACTGGACTTTCCAGCCTTATATTCAGGAGTTGTCCGTTACCATCGCCTTTTACCCAAACACCCAGGGCCTGGTTTTCCGACAGATCTTTCCAGGGATCAAATCTCTTTTCCATTTTAATCCACAATCCCTCTTCCGGATCTGTACCTTCGACACTTCCGGTGAACTTACCTGAGGTAATTTTAGGAGCAGGTTTTTCAGCCGACCTGCTCAGGGCTGCAGTAACTCTTTCGGCATGTCCGGCGACTGTAAACTGATCAGGAACTGCAAAATCAGTAAGGACAATATTTGAAGGATCATTGTATGTTTTTACTGACATCAGGACCTCAATTCTGAGCTTAACAGGCTGATCGTCAAATTCATTATTTACAGTCCATTTCGAATCAGGATGTGAAATCCCGGATACCTTATGTTTTTTATAAGATACCGGCTTGAAATTCCATTTTCCGGCCTGGTCCTTTATTAAAGAGAACTCTTTACCCGGTTGCCGGAGGATTGCTTTTATTGTATCATTAAAATAGTTCTGATGCCGCAGCTCTTCATACTGTCTGATAATGTCTGTAAGTTTACGGAATGAGGGATTTTCCCCCAAAGTCTTTTCATCGGCGCCTCCCAGCATGGATAATCCTGCATTGTTTCCCATCATTTTGCAGCAGAGATATTCAATATCATCGGGGAAGGTTGGTTCTATCTGTGGCGGGTTCCATGTCTGGTTACCCCACCACCCAAGGTGAAGCGGGAGCATCAGGGCACCGTTTTCCGCACCGGCATACTTATCGATTAGAGGGGAGTGCCCACGCCAGAGCCCGTGTTCATTTTCATTGGAACGGATTTCAGATGATTGAAAGAGACGTGTCGATTTAATTGCTGCGGAATGAATATCAATAAAACGTTTATACCCGCGCACCGGTCTGTCCCAGGCCTGCCATCTTGAACGGTAATGCCACCAGTGATGTGACATCGAGCTCATTTCCATACCTACCGGCCTTTTGAGCCTTTTTGCTACTTCAAATATGAATTTGGTCCCGTAATACCAGAAATTCTCATCGCCGGCAAGTATATCGCTTCCGTCAATGGCATCGAAGTATATCCCGTCAAAATCACAATCACTGACTATCTCAGCCGTTCTTCCGGCAATCTCGTTAAAAAGCCCTGTTTCCGGACCAGGAACAAATCTTCCGAACATTTCCCTGAGATGAAAGATCTTTTCACCTTTATCAAATGATCCGGCTTTTGTCCCCAATATTGCTCTTTTACATCCGGTAAATTTATACGGTGGGGTACGGGTTACACCGGTGAATGAAATAAGTTCCTCACCTATTCTCAGTGAAAGACTGTTCCTGATGAAAAATCCGGTCGTGGTCGTGATATCGGCGGTTGATTCATTTACAGTAATTATACTGTCATTTTCTTTAAGGGGTCCGGCAAGTGTGAATGACCGGAAAAATCCAAGATCCTTGCTGGGTACAGGAGTCACATAAGGTGATGTCTTATCAATAAAAAATGCATATGTATGAAAGATAGAAGATATACCCGCCTTATGCAGCTTTTCATTAATACGTTTAAAGGATTTCCAACCATCCGGCCATTTCCCGGGGTTCAGTTCAAAGTCACCGAACCTGAAGAATTCCCCTCCTCCATGGCTGTCTATCTGATTGAAGCCAAGGTTTTTGCACATTCCAATCCATTCATCCACCGTCTCTTCTGTCAATGTTCCGAAATTCATAAGGTATGAACCATATCCTTCTTTCTGCTGGAGGGCCCATGCACCGCCTTTATCAGAGAACGGAATATCTTTTGCATCTGAAATAACATCCCGGATCACCGGTAAAATATTCTCCTGCGGAACTCCGATTAAAGTAATTTCAGCATTTTTGAAGCCGAAACGGGAATAGCATGATGCCCAAAGGTGTGTCTGCAACGCCGGTAACTGCCGGACATGGGTGAACAGGTTCATTGAAAGAGCGCAGGCTGCAAAAGATTCATAGGGCATGCCTTCAAGAGTAAGAGGGATATTCAGAAAAGTTAATGACTCCGGATCACCGTTTATACTGTTGACAGTCCATGTAAACCTGTCACTGAATTTTTTTATCCTGATCCTTACGGTCACATCAGTTCCTTCGAATTCAATAATCATGTTGCTGCCTGACATGGAAACCGAGGACGCATCATACTTTTTTCCACCCTTAAGAATGTAGGCGCAGGACTCCTCCGGTTCTTTCCGGAGATAATCTATTCCGGACAATAAATCGATAAAATGGAGGTTCTTTCCATCCTTTGAAACCGCATATTCGAAAAAATCATTCCCGAATTTAATTGTATCATCCTGAACTGATTTGCATTGACTAAATAAAATGCATATCAGCAGGAGTATAAGTGTCCGATAATTTTCCCCTGATATCATGTAAAACATTTTCTGTTCTTTATTTAATTTCGAGAATCGTTCCTGCTATGTGTCTTATTCCGTCTGCGACATTGAAATAGTAAACTACAAGAATTCTGTTTTTATCGAGCATTACCGGCCAGGTATATCCGATATCGCTGTTTCCGCCGTCATCACGGAGGATAATCTCTTCGGAAGTCAGATAATCAGTACATTCAGGGTTCAATATTCTTGCTCTGATACCGTAGGGTTTATGACGATAACCATAAGTCAGCAGAACCCTTTTATCAGGAAGTCTGAGAGCATTGAGAGGATGTCCCTGAAATCCCATTTTCTGCCATGGCTCAAAGCTTTTTCCTCCGTCCCCTGAACGGGCTATACATGCCTGATCCTCAAGGTTTGCTGTGCGCAGGAATGCAACAATATCGCCTGCCGGGGTCTCATAAACAGATGTCTCATTAAAAGTTGCTTTTTCATCCTTTGCAACAGGGCAGGAATAATTCCAGGTCAGTCCTTTATCTCCAGATATTAAAAGATGAGTTTCAGTCCGGGTCCGGGTTTCCGGGTCAGAAGCAGCAACGACCCATAAGATACGTCCGTCGCGTGTTTCACAGAGAGCTCCACGGTTAAATGCCGGAAGAGGTTCTCCAAGAGCATTGAAAAGCTTTTCTGACGGTAAGACTGGAGGATAAAAGGGACCCTTCCATGTTTTGCCGCCGTTTTCAGAGCGCAGGATATAACCGCCAAGAAAAATAAAATCACCTGCAAAGCTCACAGGTTTTGTAATATTCGTTTTTGCTTCAGGTTTAACAGGGACCCACCCATAACTTGTACATAACAGGGTTTTATCCCGCAGCTGAAGCAGACAGGGATCCTGTGATCCGCCGAAAGCATGGGCATAGATCAGTTCAGGATATTCAGTCCATGTTATACCATCCCTCGATCTCACCAAAACCAGGTAACTGTTAGCATCGGTATGAGTATAGCCTTTTTCTCCCAGCATCCTTCTGTCAGGCGCTCTCCTGAAAGCAACTATCAATTCTCCATTCGGCCTTTTTACAACCGAAGGAAATGCACAATAAAACGATGGATCCTCATATATAATAATATCCCTGACTTTTCTGATCCCGGTAGCAGGATCATCAGGATGTACAGGAAGTGTTGCTGATAACGGAACTACATAGAAAAGCAAACAACCCGCCAGGATTTTAAGCGATAATTTCCCGGTATTTGTCATGGTCTTAATAAGTATATAATGTTTAATGCGATTGAAAATAAATACTTTGTCTAAGTGATCAAAAGGGCGCAGTGGCACAACGGCTCAGAGGCACAACGGTACAGAGGCGTTAAGGCACAACGGCTCAGTGGCACAACGGCCTCTGCGCCTTTGTGCCTTTACGCCGTTGCGCCTTTGAGCCCTTGCGCCTTAACGCCTTTTTGGAATACTGAACAGATCAGTCACTACCCTGCCGTTCCTTGTAACTCTTCCCATACTGTAAACAGTCCCGTCTTTACCGATCGCAATTGAATTCACATAAAGCGGTCTTTCTCCGTCGGGATAGAAAACAGCGCCATGGTCAAGGTACTGTCTGGTTTTCAGATCATAGGTAATAAGATGCAGATCTTCCAGACCCTTTGCTTCGCCCTTGGCAGTTGTTGCCGCTCCTTTCACCCGTTTGCCATCAATATATATAGGTGCACCTGTCAGATAATATATTGTATGTCCGTCCGGACCCAGTTTAAAGCCCAGGTAGCCATAGCTGAACTGATCTCCCATTCCTGTAAGCTTAGAGGGAATGGAGGTCAGCCTTTCGAGAACTTCAAGCCTTGGTACCGACGGATCGAAACTGAAAAGATAGCCTGAATTTCCATGAACTCCATAGACTTTCTTTTCGGGAGTATACCAGAAAACCTGGCGCCAGTTATATGCCATACTTCCGGATGTAAAGATATCATAGGTGCCGAAGTAATCTTTCCTCATATCTTCACCCTCAATCGTTTCGACCTGCTTCTGACCAAGCCTTAATTGCTTAATATCTCCTTCCGCATTTGTAAGATATATCGTTCCGTCTTCCTGGTTTACAGCTATTGAACGGCAGATAACACGAAAATCCTTTCCTTTCCCGTTCTCACCTTTGCCTGTGAAGGGGCCAAGATCTTCCATTTTTCCTGTCCCGACACTGAACCTGAAAAGATTGCCTGCCGGCCATGTCAATCCATAGATCAGACCTCTGACAGTATCCATGTTCATTGTTAGTATCCCTCCCTTGTCGGGTGGAATTCCAAGATCTTCAGTCTTACGTGTTTTCATATCGAAGGCAAGCAGATGTCCTCCGCGGTAAGGGCCATACCCGTCTTTCGGCAATCCCGGCTTTTCCATCCCGTCAATGATGCTGTAATAGCCAAGATGTGTCGAAAAATATAACTTACCTTTCATTTCACAGAAATTAACATGGCTTTTACCCTGTGCTACCACCTTCTTATCCTTTTCACCACATAATTCCGTCAGATCCCCGAGATGCTCTATTTTCCCCGTAACAGGATCATAACAATAAAACTGACCCGCAACATCCATTCTTTCCGAACAGAGAACATAGTAAATTTTCCCGTCACTTGCTGAAGATAATCCGTTATAAGTATCATGCGAATATTCAAATCCAGAGTCATAAATTGTCGCTGTGATCTTTGCATCGGGTGTGGATACCGGAGTCGATTCTGCTACCTTTTGTACCTGTGTCTGCCGGCAGCCTGCCATGATGGTCATAGAAATAAGTGCAATCAGAATAGTTCTTATCATTATGGTAAATAATTAAAGGTATGTCTATATGTTCAGCAGTTTGTCAGCATTTCTGGAGATCCTTTCGATGGCTGTTGCAATATCATTCATATCTTCTTTTTCCCCAATAAGAATGTTATGGAACAGCCAAACGGTTTCCTCACAGACCTGATCGTTCACCGGACACTGGTTTCTTTCCATATACTTGTTATAATCAAGCATTTCCGGAGGATACATCAGTTTAAAATTCTTGGTTTCCATTACATTTTTCAGGTATGGCATCTTGTTAAGCGGAGTATAACCACTCATTGAAGGGATTCCTTCAGCATCAAGAGCTTTCATGAACTGAGCCCGGGTAAGCCCGCTGAATTTTTCTTTTTTATAGCGGAAGGGGAAGAGGTGGAAAGCTGCTCTTGTCACTTTCGGGACAAAATCATAAGGGAGTATACCAGGAATTTTTTTCAGTTGCGATCTGAGGTAAGCTGCATTAACGTTCCTTTTTTCTGTTTGCTCTTCGAGACGTTTTAATTGTGCAAGTCCGATAGCTGCCTGATATTCTGTAATTCTCAGTTTTGTACCTGCCATTATCGTACCGGAGCTTACAGTGCCGACCATTGAGCCATACGGATTCCCGTAATTGTGATATGAATAGCATCTGTCCATATATTCATCATCATCGCTTACAATAGCACCGGCTTCACCTATCGGAATGTTCTTCGAGTTCTGGAAGCTGAAGCAGCCGGCCTTTCCGAAAGTACCCACTTTTTTATTGTCGATCTCGGCAAGCCAGGCCTGACAGGCATCTTCAATAACAACAAGGTTATGTTTTTCGGCTATTGCCATTATCTTTATCATATCTGCAGGTAATCCCAGGATATGTACCGGCAGAATTGCTTTTGTCCTCGGGGTAATTTTAGCTTCAATCTTAGCCGGATCGATCTGGAAAGTTGATGGATCAGTATCAACGAATACGGGCATCGCTCCTGTCTGCAGAACTGCTATTGCTGTAGCTATGAATGTATAAGGAGGAATAATCACCTCATCTCCTCCTCCTATACCGGCCTGGACGAGAGCAGTGATCAGGGCATTTGTACCATTTACAACTGCCAGGCAGCGTTTTGAACCTATTGTCTCAGCCCATTTCTTTTCAAATTCGGTAACAAGTCCGGCGCGTGACCAGACACCACTTCTGAGTACCTTTATTACCTGTTCTTCATCAGATGCAGGGTCCCATAACGGCCAGAGAGGCCACTCTTTAGTTCTTATTTTTGTACCACCGAGTATTGCCGGAGTTCCGGTATCAGTGGAACAATTTGCAAGCATGGTTGGAGCCACACTCATTGCCACAGCAGCTCCGACGCCGGCAATGGCATTCTGTTTTACAAATTGGCGACGGGAAAAGTTGGTTTTGTTATTCATGACAGATTGTTAATTGATAAGTTTCAGGGTTTCAGGGTTTCAGGGTTTCAGGGTTTCAGGGTTTCAGGGTTCATTTTCACCTTTTACATAACCGAAGTTGGCAAGTATCCCGCCATCGACATAAAGAATATGTCCGTTAACGAAATCACTTGCCTTTGAGGCCAGGAAAAGTGCAGCATTGGCCACATCTTCCGGCTGACCCCATCTTCCTGCAGGAGTTCTAGTCATAACCAGATCATTAAAGGGATGTCCGTTCTCACGGATAGGTCCCGTCTGAGCCGTTACGATATATCCCGGACCGATGCCGTTAATCTGAATATTATATTTTGCCCATTCACATGTCATGTTTTGTGTCAGCAGCTTTAATCCACCCTTTGCCGAGGCATAGGCAGAGACGGTATTACGTCCGTAAACACTCATCATGGAACACATGTTGATTATTTTCCCGGCTCTCTTTTCTATCATTTTGGGGACAACCCGTTTTGATACAATGAAAGGTGCCACAAGATCAACATCAATTACCTGCTTGTAATCAGCTATGGCCATGTTCAGGATGGGGATACGTTTTATTATTCCCGCATTATTCACAAGGATATCGACGGATCCCACGTTTTTTTCAATGTCTGATATACCCCTGTCGACATCGGCTTCATCAGTAACATTGAATTTAAGGGTGTAAACATTAAGTCCCTCTTTCCTGAATGCTTCCTTACAGGCCGCAAGCTTTTCGTCCTGAATGTCATTTACACAGATCTTTGCTCCGGCCTTCCCGAGAAGCAGGCCGATAGCAAGACCAATCCCATGTGTTCCGCCCGTTACAAGGGCTACCTTACCGGTCAGATCAAAAAGTTCCTTCATCATTGTTAAGTAATTATTTATAATAATGTTTCTGGTTGCCGGTACTGGTTGCGGATAGTCCTTGCTCCCCGCACCCCGCACCCTGCTCTGCTATTTCAATGTATCCGGATAACGTTCGTCCTTATCGCCGTAATCGAGGTTTTCACCTGCCATTCCCCATATAAATGTATAACCTGATGTACCGGCGGCACTGTGAATGCTCCATGAGGGCGACAACACTGCCTGGTCATTTACCATCCAGATATGTCTTGTTTCATCAGGATCACCCATAAAATGGCATATTGCCTGTTTCTCAGGAACCTCAAAATAAAAATAGGCTTCCATTCTTCTGTTATGAGTATGGACAGGCATTGTATTCCAGACACTTCCCGGAGCAAACTCTGTCATACCCATCTGAAGCTGGCATGTAGGTAATACACTATTAACAAGCAGCTTGATTATTGACCTGTGATTTGATTCCGCTGCACTTCCTGTAACAACGATCTCGGCATCTTTCTTTGTTACTTTCTTTGATGGATATGCATGATGCGCGGGTGCTGAATTAATATATAATTTAGCCGGATTCTTCGGATCCTTCGACTTGAATACCACGTCTCTGGTCTCTTTCCCAAGATATAGCGCCTCCTTATAATCCAGCTCAAAGTTCCCGCTGGCTGTTTCAATAATCGCCGGTCCGCCAACATTTATTATTCCCATCTCCCTCCTGTCAAGGAAATTCGGAGCTTTAAGATCATCAATAGTTTCGAGTTTCAGGGCTAAGGTTGCCGGCATTGCACCACCGACTATATACCTGTCATACATTGAATAAACAAGAGTGATCTCATCAGGAATGAAGATCTTTTCAATAAGGAATTCTTTTCTCAACCTTGTTGTGTCATAGTTTTTGACATCCGCCGGATGTCCTGCATATCGGATTTCTGTCTTCATGATATAATAATTAGATATTTAAATGTGATTGAAATATTAAAATAATTATGAATAAAACATCTGAAAATCATACAAAACAAAAATACAATCTTTGTCCGAGAATAAAATTAAAATCCTGTTCATTTAATCAGGAGAATCCCGGAAAAAGATTATTACTTCAATAGTGGTTTGCAACCTGCAACATGCAACATGCAACGTGAAAACCTGTTACCAGCCTGAATTAATATTTAACATCTCTTATGAATTGTTTTTTGGAAGATTGAATTGTTATTCCTATTTTTCGACGTCTTATCAGACTACGTATTTTTTAGCCGTCTTTCAGGCAAATTTTAATTTAAAGATATTTCCAGATGAAGAGATTTATTCATGATGATTTTCTGCTGACAAATAAAACTGCTTCAAGATTATATCATCAATATTCAGCCGCTCAGCCGATAATTGATTTTCACTGTCATTTATCACCGGCAATGATTGCTGATGACAGGCAGTTTGACAACCTCACACAGGCGTGGCTCGAGGGTGACCACTATAAATGGCGCGCCATGAGGACCAATGGTATTGATGAAAAATACTGCACGGGGAAGGTATCCGATCCTGAGAAATTCAGGAAATGGGCCGAGACAGTACCGGCAACTGCTGGTAATCCATTGTACCACTGGACCCACCTTGAACTGGCCAGGTATTTTGGCATTTATGATCTGCTCTCTCCTTCCACAGCTGATGCCATTTATGAAAAAGCCAGTTCAATGCTGAGATCAAAAGAATTCAGTATCAGATCGCTGTTGAAGAAATTCAAGGCTGAAGTCATATGTACTACCGACGATCCTGCAGATTCACTTGAGTATCATAAAAAGCTTAAAGGGGCTTTTGAAATTCTTATACTTCCGACATTCAGACCCGACAATGTAGTAAAGACAGAAGATCCTGCCAAATTCATTGCCTACATTGAAAAGCTCGGAAAATCAGCCAACAGGGAAATTAAAGATTTCACAACCCTTATTGAAGTCCTTGATGAGAAACACAATTTCTTTCATCAGATGGGCGGAAGGTTATCTGATCACGGACTTGACAGGTTTTATTTTACGCAGTTTACGGGAGCTGAGGCCGATAAAATATTCAAAAAGCTTCTGAAAGGAGAGTATCTGTCAGAGGAGGAATCTGAAAAATACAGGACAGCTGCCATGACTGAGCTGTGCAGGATGAATCACAAGCGGGGCTGGACACAACAGTTTCATGTCGGCGCTCTTCGCAACAATAATTCAAGAGCATTCAGGTTACTGGGCCCTGATACAGGATGGGATTCAATAGGGGCACCCCAGGATGCCTTCAGGATGTCGAGGTTCCTTAACAGTCTGGACGACACTGAACAGCTTGGTAAAACAATCCTTTATAATCTCAATCCTGCTGACAATGAGATGCTGATAACAATGGCCGGCAATTTCAACGACGGCTCAACAGCTGTAAAGGTACAGTACGGTGCTGCATGGTGGTTCCTCGATCAGAAAACAGGAATGGAAAAACACATTAAGGATCTGGCAGCACTTGGATTAATGAGAAGGTTTATAGGTATGGTAACTGATTCCAGGAGCTTCCTCTCCTATCCGAGACACGAATATTTCAGAAGGGTGGTCTGTAATTTTATAGGAGAAGAAGTTGAAAAAGGGTCGATTCCTGATGAAGAGGAATTACTAAAACCCATTATTGAAGGTATTTCTTATAAGAATGCAAAGGAGTATTTTGGATTCGGGAAATAAAAAGCATACCGCAAAGAGCACAAAGTACATCGCAGAGAGCGCAAAGGATTACATTAAACGAAACATAATTAACTTTTTAATTAATAACAGATATGAATGAATTAAATATAAAGAATAAAGTGGCAGTTGTAACCGGTGGTGCAGGTGTTATCTGCTCCGAGATGGCCAAATCGCTTGCAGCACAGGGTGTAAAAACAGTTGTCCTCGACCTGAACAAGGAAGCTGCATTGAAAGTTGCTGCTGATATAGAAAAGGAATTCAAAACACCGTGTATCGGAATATCAGCAAGTGTTCTTGACAAAGCCTCTCTGGAAGCTGCCAGGAAAGAGATCCACGAGAAATTCGGAGAAATAGATATACTGGTTAACGGTGCCGGAGGAAATTCACCCTCGGCAACGACCAAAGTCGAAAAGATGGAAGGAAATGAGAATCCCGAAGACACATTTTTCGGACTTCAGACAGAAGGTTTCGACAAAGTATTTGACCTTAATTTTAAAGGAACTCTTCTTCCTTCAATGGTTTTTGCCGCCGATATGGTCAAAAAGAGATCTGGTGTTATCATAAATATCTCTTCGATGAACTCTTACCGGCCGCTTACAAAGGTTGTAGCATATTCTGCAGCCAAATCGGCTGTGAATAATTTCACACTCTGGCTTTCAGTACATTTTGCAAAGGTTGGCATAAGGGTCAACGCGATTGCACCAGGCTTCCTGCTGACGAACCAGAACAGGTTCCTCATGGTGGATGAGAAAACCGGTGGTCCGACACCAAGGGGAAGAAAGGTGCTGAACAGCACTCCGATGGAAGCATATTGTGTTCCGGAAGAGCTGACAGGTACACTGCTGTATCTGGCGTCGGATCTTTCTAAGGCTGTTACCGGAGTAGTTATACCGGTAGATAAGGGGTTCAGCGCTTTCAGCGGGGTGTAGAGTGTTACTCGGGACGGATTGCTTCGCTTCGCTCGCAATGACGGTAACGGGGATCCAATTAGTCGGGAAGGATTGCTTCGCTTCGCTCGCAATGACGGTGCAAATGAGGTTAGTTAGTAGTTTGAATAAATAAAAGAGATGATTTACTACCAGGAAGGTTCGGAAAATACTGTTATTGGACAGAATGAGCTTGAGAAGGGGCTTTACACAGCTTTGGACAAGCTGGGATCAAGGAAAAAGGTGTTGGTCATACCACCCGACTGTACAAGGTTCCATTCAAGAGCAGGAGAAATTACGTCTCTTCTGTATAAATATTATAAGACAGATCTGAAGGATATACTTCCTGCACTTGGGACACATGAGCCAATGACCGGCGAGCAGATCGATGAAATGTTCCCGGGTATACCCGGAGAACTCTTCAGGATACATAACTGGAGAAAAGATGTTGTCACTGTGGGAACTGTCCCGGGAGAATATATTTCAGAGATCACAGGTGGTGCACTTGACTATTCCTGGCCTGCACAGCTTAACAAACTTGTATTCAGCGGCGGCCATGATCTTATATTATCAGTCGGACAGGTTGTTCCTCATGAGGTCATAGGCATGGCAAACTATAATAAAAACCTGTTCGTTGGAACAGGCGGTCCTGAAGGTATCAACAAAAGTCATTTTGTCGGCGCTGTTCATGGAATCGAAAGAATTCTGGGCAAAGCCGACAACCCGGTGAGAAGGATGCTGAATTATGCTTCCGAACATTTTATTAAACATCTTCCCGTTGTATATATTCATACAGTGGTAGGTCGCGATGATTCCGGGAAGCTTGTCATAAGAGGTCTCTTCATAGGCGATGACCCGGATGTATTTACCCTGGCTGCTTCACTTTCCCTCAAGGTGAACTTCACCGTCTTTGAAAAACCTCTCAGGAAGGTTGTCGTTTATCTCGATCCGTCTGAATTTAAAAGCACCTGGCTGGGAAATAAAAGCATTTACAGAACCAGGATGGCGATGGCCGATGACGGTGAACTGATTGTTCTGGCACCCGGACTAAAAGAATTCGGTGAAGATAAAGAAATAGACAGGCTGATCAGGAAATACGGATACAGAGGTACACCGGCAACACTGGAAGCCCTCAGGCAGAACGAAGAGCTGAAGCAGAACCTCAGTGCGGCAGCCCACCTGATTCACGGAAGTACGGAAGGAAGATTTTCAGTCACATATTGTCCGGGAAATCTGACACAGGAACAGATAGAATCTGTCAATTTTAAATATGCCGATCTTAATGAAACAATAAAAAAATACGATCCCGGAAAACTGAAAGAAGGATTCAATACACTATCCGACGGACAGGAGATTTTCTATATATCAAATCCGGCGACAGGGTTATGGAGTTCAAGGGAAAGGTTGAAATAACTGAAAATCTGCCGGAATGATCAATTGGGGCATCATCGGATGTGGAAATGTCACTGAGGCAAAAAGCGGACCTGCATTCAACAAAGTCGGCGGATCCAGACTTATTGCTGTAATGAGGAGAGACATAAAACTTGCGGAGGATTATGCGCGGAGACACGGGGTACCAAAATTCTACAACGATGCCGGAGCTCTTATAAACGATCCGGATATTAATGCAATTTATGTTGCAACACCTCCCGGAAGTCATGCTGAATATGCGATCAGATCGATAGAAGCCGGAAAACCTGTATATGTTGAAAAACCGATGGCAGTCAATCATGCCGAATGCCTGAAGATCATTGAAGCGTCTGAGAAATACAGAGTACCTGTATTTGTTGCTTACTACAGAAGAGCTCTTCCGGGTTTCCTGCTGGTAAAGGAACTTATCAGCAATGGCGCCATTGGCAACGTCAGACATGTTTTCATAAAATGTTTCAAATCACCGACTCCTGAAGAACTGACAGGAAAACTATCATGGAGAGTACAACCTGAGATATCCGGAGGAGGACATTTCTTCGATCTGGCTTCACACCAGCTTGACTATCTCGATTTCCTGCTGGGGCCTGTAATGAAGGTTTCATCACTTGTTCTTAACCAGGCTGGCCTTTACGATGCCGAGGATTTTATTTCAGCATCATTCCTGTTCGCGAAGGATATTGCTGCTACAGGCATATGGTGTTTTAGTTCCTCACCGGAAAATAATTCTGATTTAATAGAAATAACTGGCGATAAAGGTAAACTGACTTTCTCTACATTCAGCTTTGAGCCAATAGTCCTTGAGAATAGTGAAGGCAGGAAAGAATATATTAATGAAAGACCGGAGCATGTACAGTTTTATCTTATCAAACAGGTTGTAAATGCACTATCGGGGCAGGGAACAGCTGTTTCGACTGGAATAACGGCAGCGAGAACAAGTAAGGTAATGGATGAGGTGATGGCAACATGGATGTAACTTAACTATATAATTATGAATAAACTATCAGACATTGGATTAATAGGACTTGCTGTGATGGGTGAGAACCTTGTACTTAACATGGAAAGCAAGGGATTTCAGGTAACGGTTTATAACCGTACGACACAGAAGGTTGATGATTTTCTTGCAGGAAGGGCAAAAGGGAAAAAGATCACGGGAGCTCACAGCATAGAGGAACTGGTCAGGTCACTTGCCCGGCCGAGGAAAATTATGCTTATGGTAAAGGCAGGATCTGCAGTTGATGACATGATCAATACTCTGATACCACATCTCGAAAAGGGTGATATAATTATCGACGGCGGAAATACTCATTTTCCCGATACGAACAGACGTACAGCCCTTGTGGAAAGCAAAGGTTTGCTTTACATCGGAACAGGTGTTTCCGGAGGGGAAGAAGGTGCGCTTCTCGGACCATCAATAATGCCCGGAGGATCAAAAGCAGCATGGCCATTCGTAAAGCCGGTTTTCCAGGCTATTGCTGCAAAAGTTGAAGACGGATCCCCCTGCTGCGACTGGGTGGGTGAGAATGGCGCCGGACATTTTGTGAAAATGGTACATAACGGGATCGAATATGGTGACATGCAGCTTATCTGCGAAGCATATCAGATAATGAAAGATCTTCTCGGAATGAGCGCTGATGAAATGCATCTTGTTTTCAAAGACTGGAATGAAGGTGAACTTGACAGTTACCTGATAGAGATCACGAGGGATATTCTTGCCTATAAGGATACGGACGGGAAACCGCTTGTGGATAAAATTCTTGATACAGCAGGCCAGAAAGGCACAGGAAAATGGACCGGAGTTGCTGCTCTCGACCTGGGCATTCCTCTTACACTGATAGGAGAAGCAGTATTTGCCAGATGTCTGAGCGCTGTAAAGGATGAAAGAGTAAAAGCATCAAAAATACTTCATGGCCCTGTTCCTGCTTATAATGGGAAGAAAGAAGAGTTCATAAATGACCTGAGGGATGCTTTATATGCATCAAAGATCGTTTCCTATGCACAGGGATACTCTCTGATGAAGGCTGCTGCTCTTGAATATAAATGGGATCTGAACTATGGAGGAATTGCCCTGATGTGGAGAGGCGGATGTATTATAAGGTCGGCTTTCCTGGGAAAGATCAAGGAAGCTTATGACAAAGATCCTTCAATAACCAACCTTCTGCTTGATCCATTCTTCAAAGAAAAAGTTGAAATATCACAAAAGGGATGGAGAAATGTAGTTTCAGCCGCAATAACCAACGGGATACCGGTTCCTGCTATTTCATCAGCGCTGGGATATTTTGATGGTTACCGTTGTGAAAGACTTCCTGCAAACCTGCTTCAGGCCCAAAGGGATTATTTCGGGGCACATACTTACGAGCGCCTTGACAGACCGAGAGGTGAATTCTTCCACACCAACTGGACAGGCAGGGGAGGGACAACAGCATCATCGACCTACAATGTATAATTCAGTAACAACCTTAAGAATATGACAGAAACTAAAAAGTTCAGTAACTACAGATGGACTGTTTGTGCATTGATTTTCTTTGCAACAACAGTGAACTACCTCGACAGGCAGGTGATAGGGATACTGAAACCATTGCTGGAATCAGATCTCGGGATTGGTGAGAAAGATTATGCACACATCATTATGGCCTTCCAGCTTTTATACGGGGTAGGAATGGTCATTGCAGGCCGGCTTATTGACAAATTCGGTACCAAGCTGGGATATGGCGTTGCCGTTATTCTCTGGAGTATAGCAGCTATGGGCCATGCACTCGCAAAAGGTGTCTGGGGTTTCGGGTTCTGGAGAGGTTTCCTCGGAGTAAGCGAAGCAGGAAACTTTCCGGCAGCTATTAAATCAATTGCAGAATGGTTCCCTAAAAAAGAAAGAGCTCTTGCTACAGGAATATTCAACTCGGGGACGAATGTCGGGGCAATCGTGGCACCCCTGGCCATTCCAGCCATGGTCGCTGCATGGGGCTGGCAATCAGCATTTATCATCACCGGAGCAATAGGTTTTATCTGGGTGATCCTGTGGTTCATCTTCTATGAAGTACCGGAAAAACACAAAAAGGTCTCTGCAGGCGAACTTGCATACATACACAGTGATGTTGAAGAACAGGCTGAATCCAAAGAAAAAGTGTCATGGCTCAAACTTCTGAAGTACAGACAAACCTGGCTCTTCTTCATCGGAAAAGGTCTTACCGATCCCATATGGTGGTTTTATCTGTTCTGGATTCCCGGCTGGCTTTCAACAGTAAGAGGTACAGGCCTCAGCATATCATCTTTCGGATTACCCCTGGCATTCATTTATACAATGACAACCATCGGCAGCATTGGAGGAGGATGGGTCTCGGGATATATGATCAATAAAGGGATGACACCTTTCAAAGCCAGAAAATATACAATGCTGATCTTTGCATTACTTGTAGTTCCGATAGTTTTTGCATCATCAGAAGGTATAAGCACCTGGGGGGCAGTATGTCTTATAGCTCTTGCAGCATCGTCACATCAGGCCTGGTCGGCTAACATATTTACGACTGTATCCGATGCGTTCCCGAAGAAAGCTGTAAGCTCCGTTACAGGTATCGGAGGAATGGCAGGGGCTATCGGAGGTGCTTTCATTTCATATATCGCAGGTGGGATACTCCAGCATTTTAAAGATCTGGGACATATCGAGACAGGATATGTTGTAATGTTTGCGATTGCAGGAAGTATGTATCTTCTTGCATGGTCTATAATGTTCTTTTTTGCTCCTAAAAATAAAACCGTAGTCCTGGATTAATGAAAAAATCAGGGAAATACTCTTTTGGAATGGGTGACCGCTTCGGTCACCAGGGAAGCGCACAGCTTGCAGCAATAATTGAAGCCGGGAAAAAAGGTATCGAAATCACTCCTGTCTGGAATAAATCCAACAGGGAACATATGATAATCGGCACTGAGCCAGGCGATGTGAGGAAGGAAGCAGATGAAGTAACCCGCAAGGCAGGTTTCAATAAGCCGTATTTCGTTGATGCTGATCATATTAACATGGACAACGTCGACAGGTTCATTGAAAGCTCGGATTTCTTTACAATCGATGTTGCTTCATATATCGGCAAGCTTGCCGGTGAAGAACTTATTCGGAATTTTGTGACCGGAAGCAGTAAATATACAGGTGAGTTGAAAATACAGGGTATAAAACCATACCCTGTGGTGACGGATTCACAAATAACCAATATAGCAAAAAAATATCTTTTTGCGGCACAGAAAGCCGGTGAGATTTACAGAAAAATTGAAGCAGTAAAAGGTAAAGATAATTTCGTTGCCGAGGTATCAATGGATGAGGTGCCTGTTCCACAAACTCCTGTTGAGCTGTTCTTTATCTTAAAAATGCTTGGCGAGGAAAAGATCCCGGCACAGACTATTGCTCCGAAATTCTCCGGACGCTTCAATAAAGGTGTCGATTATGTGGGTGATCCGCTGAAGTTTGCCGCTGAATTTGAAGCTGACCTGATGGTAATTGATATGGCGGTAAAGGAATTCGGACTGCCAGCAAACCTTAAAATGAGTGTTCATTCAGGATCGGACAAATTTGCAATATATCCCTATATCGGATCGATCGTTAAAAAGCATAATAAAGGCCTGCATCTTAAGACTGCAGGTACGACCTGGCTCGAAGAGGTGATCGGTCTGGCTGAATCGGGTGGAGATGCACTTGCATTTGTAAAGGAGGTTTATGCAAAAGCTCTTGAGAAGACCGAGGAACTTTGCGCTCCCTATGCAGATGTGATTGATATAAACATATCTGCACTCCCATCGAAGGATGAGGTATCAGGATGGAACAGCAGTAAATTTGCAGCTGCTTTGAGACATGTTCCCGGCAATCCTGATTATAATCCGAATATGAGACAGCTTATTCATGTAGGGTATAAGCTTGCAGCAATGAAAATGGATGAGTTCTTCAGGCTGCTTGATGCAAATGAAAAAACAGTATCTCAATGTGTTTATGAGAATATGTATAACAGGCACATCTGCAGATTATTCGATATAAAATGACCTTCAATACCGGTGAAACCAGATTGAAGAATAATATGGACTGACAGAATATCCTATATCAATTTAATATTACTGTGATATCATATTTATATAATATAGATATCACAGTAATATCATTTATTCAGGAAACCATTTACAGTTTCGGCAATTATTTTCTGACCTTCGGGTATAAGATGGACACCATCAGATGAATACTTGTCCCGCACGGGCAGGAGAATTGAATAGATGTCAATAAAAGCTGCCTTATTCTTTTCTGCGATCTTTTTAAACTGAGGCTGCAGCAAGGCTACTCTTTCTGCTCCTCCATGGTATTTTTCGATCATTATCTCATCTCTGCCCATAGGAGGTGGTGAGACAACATAAAGGCGGGGCTTACATTTCCGGTAAACAGGATGATCCCTGATCATCTTAAGAAGCTTTGAAAAATTTTCCGGAACCGTTCTGATGCTATCCTTAAAAACTGCTTTACAATCGTTCGACCCAAGCATTATTATAATGTCATTAATGTCGCCCATCTGATCATAAGCATTATCCATGTACCTGATGATATTACGGAGTGTATTCAGGCTCTTCTGGCCGTTGTTGTCAAATCCGATCGTATTTCCCGAAATACAGGTATTATAAATGACATCACCGGATCTGACATGTTCCAGTTGTTCCACCCATCCCTCAGGAAGAGCCCCGTTTGAGTCGCCGATAGCAAGAATTCTTTTTGTTTTGTCATCAGCCTTTTCCTTTCTGCCGGACTTAAACTCAGGTTTGACCGGATTAATGCCAACTTCCTCAGCAACCTTCATCGACCCGGTTATGTCATTCACAAGCGGGAAGTCGACACCTGATCCTAATAATTTTCTAATCTCATCAGGAGAATCAGTGCCAAAGAAATTAATCCTGATACCTTTTTCCTTAAGCCTTTTTGTATAATCAGGTAATGAAGGAGTTATTGGTTGTCTGAGCTGAATGAAATCAGCTTTCGAATTGATTGTTTCATCTACATAACTGGCGTCATCATCCTGCCGGTCCATATTACATATCATTATCCCCGCGACAGCTTCTCCGGCCAGTAGAGCGGCGCTACGGCTGCAGGCAAGAAATGCCTGGTGAAGCCTGTTCTCAGATGCCAGCTTTTGTGCCACCATAACAGGAAGTCTCCCCTCCCCTTTCAGATGGATATTGAGCCAGATATTTACAGGCATGATGGCCAGCACTTCATCCAGTGTGGGTACTCTTGTCTCTTTAAATTCCTGCGATTTCCAGCTTCCGGCATCAAGATCCTTAATCTGATCAAGAGTAAGGTCGGCTACTTTCCCTGTTCCGTTTGTAGTGCGGTCAACAGTCTCATCATGCATCACCACCATATGATTGTCTCTTGTAAGGAAGACATCAAACTCAATCATATGGGCTCCGGCTTTAATGGCTTCCCGGAATGCCGGAAGAGTATTTTCGGGATGAGTTGCCATTGCTCCCCGATGAGCACATAAACCCCTTTCAGGCAAAACTACCTTTTCACTTTTAAAGCCAGTAAGTAACAATAATAATACAGCTATTTTCCACCTCGTTGCTCTTTGCATTTTATCATCGTTTTAAATTATTTTTTAATTCATTTAAAAGCTTATAATACTTTAATATAATCCGTTCCATATGGATACCGCTGCTTTCGCTTCAGCATTGAATTGGCCGGATCGTTATTTGTGAATTTCTCCTTAACAGGGTCCCACATCAGAATTGCCGGTACTTTCATAGCTATATGGCTCAGAAGGCAGACGGAACAGGCTCTGTGGCCGACTTCTACAGGTGATATGGGTTGTTTACGGCTTTTTATACAATCAAGCCAGTTCCCGTGATGTTCGTTACTTTCATAAAGTTTTATTTCAGTATCCTTTATGACAGAAGTGAGAATCCCGGGATCACTTGCATCGAGCTTTTTCTCGTGGGCATGTGAAACGAATATCCATCCCTCCTCTCCTTCATATCTGATACCATACGGATAGCCGGAACTTACAAGCATTGTAATACCATTTTCATACTCAGCTTTAACCATGCAATCTCCATGAACATCCCACAGACCCGATTTGGGAAACTGAGTAACAGACTGAACAGAAACAGGACCGGTATATTCCGTATCCATTCCCCAGGAAGCATAATCGAAGAAATGAGATCCCCAGCCTGTAATCATTCCTGCACCAAACTGTTCACAGCGTAGCCATCCGGGTCGTGAATAGTCGTTCTGCGGATGAACCCTCATCTCTGTATAATATACTTCCGGAGTTGATCCGAGCCACATGTCATAATTAAATGTCGGAGGTATTTTCATTTCCGGAGCTTCCGGTCCGGACGGATCGCCAGGCAGACCAATTTTAACCGTATGTATCTTACCTATACGACCGTTACGGACAAGCTCTGCTGCCCTCCTGTACTGTGGATCTCTCGAACGGCACTGTGCACCTGCCTGAAGGATTGCCCCCTGCTTTCTGACTATATCACTCAGCATCCTTCCCTCAGCAATAGTAAGAGTCAGTGGCTTCTGTAAATAGATATCTTTTCCTGCCAGGGCAGCTTCAATAGCAGGCTGAGCATGCCAGTGATCAGGGGTACTTATAATGACAGCATCAATATCACGATCAGATAAAAGGTCATGGTAATTCTCATATGTCTTAACATTCACATAATTTGAACTGCCGGTCTTCTTTGAATAAAAATCCTCTATGAATTTCTTTCCCTCTGCCATTCTTTTACGGTCAATATCACAGACTGCAATTACCCTTGCATTATCAAGTTTAAGGATATCCGGCAGATTATGTTCTCTGGCAATACGTCCGCAGCCAATCTGACCAATATTGATCAGGCTGCCGGGTGAATTTTCATCATAAAAATGATGAATAATTTCCGGCATTATAATGGCTCCTGCGGAAGTGGTAATAACGTTATTAATTAATGACCGTCTTTTCATAACTATGCATTTTATGGTTTTTCATCCTGTCAGTAAATCCTGTTCTTCTTTAAGATTCTAAGCCTGTCCAGTTCATCGTTTATGAACATGCAGTTTGATAAATTATAATCAGGCTCAATATGATAAGCTATTTTCAGATTACCGTTATTATTGTCTTTCAGTGTCTTATAAAGCCATTCTCTTATTTCTCGCTGATCTTCACCTTCTGACAGTATTTCGGAAGGTGGAAATACATTTATTTCAAAATCATTGCCCATCAGTTCCCTGATCCGGGCGAGCGAAGTATTCGATCCTGTATCAATGATCCTGAGGTTTTCAATCCTGCAAATTGCATTCATTACATGATCGGCATTGCCGCAGCTGTGAAGACGTACGGCTCCAAACTCCCTTCCTATCCTGCTGATGAATGGAGTTACATACTCCAGATAATTAAATTCATCGATCATTGTTCCGGAACACTCACCCACATGTACAGATGTAACAGGCAAATTCCCAAGTTCTGAAAAGAATTTTATGACATGAATATAGACATCTGTTATCCAGCCATGGATACCCTTAACCAGATCAGGTTCCATCATCATCATTGTAAAAATATCCTGACCTATGAATTTCATTGATGTTGTAATGATCCCATGGATTGTTGCTCTTCCTGATGTATCCCAGAAGAATGGAGGGATTATCCTGCATCCGGCATATTCTGACAGGGCTGTTTTGTATTGCTCAGCCAGTTCTTTTAAAAAGGGTAAACCTGTCACCTTGTTTACATCCGGAAGGTCCCGGGGATCCTTTATGTCCCTGAGCGGATAACCCTTCACGTCTGAATCCTTATCTTCGGAAAAAACAAATTCTGCACCGAGTGCGGCGGCAATTATCATATTCGGCTGGATCGCACCCACCAGCATCATATCCGGAACAACATATTCAGCCTGAACAAGATTATCTTCCATATTGTAAACCGGGTAATCGGGGAATCTGCATTTAATGAAAGCATGACATGCTTCATCTTGTTTCATCCTGTAATACGGATCGAGGTAATACCGGGAGTCAAAAACAAATCCCCCGTATTTATGAAGCCATCCTTTTGAAACGCTGGCCTGTACTTTTATCATACTTTCAGATATTTACCGGTTTTATGTCCTTTCAGGGCATAAAACAAAACATAGAAATATAATGGAATAAGTATCAGATATGCAGTTTTAGGATCAACCGCATCTGCAAGGCGGCCATACAAAAGTGGTACAAGTGCACCACCAAGATTTCCGATTATGAGCAGGGACGATCCGATACCTGTAAATCGTCCCAATCCTTCAATAGCAAGCGGCCATACAGAAGGCCATATCAGGGAATTCGCCATTCCAAGCAAAGCAACAAAAACGACCGAACCCATTTTTGGCGAAATGACTGCAGCAATTGTCAGAATGATTCCCAGTACAGCACATATCTTAAGAGCGGTGCTCTGTGAAATATATCGTGGTATTGCTATGATCCCGGCAGTATATCCTATAATCATTGCCACCATTGTCATTGATGTAAAATACTTTGCAATTGAGACAGGTATTCCCTGACTGAGTCCGTAGCTGATAATAGTATCACCGGCAACTATCTCAAGTCCCACATCACAGAAGATTGCAATTACCCCGAGAAGCAGGTACGGGAACTGAAAAATGGATGTTCGTTTTTCTGTTCCATTGTTTACTGATGCTACATTTTTTTTATCCGGATCAAGTTCAGGAAGTTTCGATATTCGAACCATGATCCCGATAAAAGCAAGAATACAAGCCATTCCGATATATGGAATTACTACTCTCCTGGCAAGCTCATCCAGCATTATTGCTCTTTGCTGATCGTCCAGGCTCTGCAGTTTTGCCATCAACGCGTCCCCGTCACTCAGGGCCATCACGCCGAACAATAATGTAGCAACAATACCTGCCGATTTATTGCAAATCCCCATGATGCTGATCCTTTTTGCGCCGCTTTCAAGGGGACCAAGAAGTGTGATATAGGGATTTGAAGCAGTCTGCATTATTGCAAGGCCACAACCCATTATGAACAATCCTGAAAGAAAAATAATGTAAGTTCTTGTGAGAGCAGCGGGGATAAACAATAATGCACCTGCCGACATAATGAACAATCCGGTCATCATCCCCGATTTCAACCCTGTCCGTTTAAGTACCCATGCCGACGGTAAAGCCATAATAACATAGGCTATATAAAAAGCAAATGCAACGAGGTAAGACTGGAAATGATTCAATTCGCATGAGATCTTGAGATAAGGTATCAGAATACCATTAAGCCATGTTACAAAGCCAAAAATGAAAAAGAACAAACCTATTGTCCCTATGGTGATCCACCCGGCTTGTTTTTCCTGTTCTTCCAGACCTTTATTATGGTTCATATTTATTCCTGAAAAAAATCCGCTCTTTTAACAATTAACCTGATTAATCCTAAAATTTAACATCAAACAACAATCTGTATCGGCAAACAGATATTAACGGGTAGCTTGAAAATCAATTTATTTACCCCAGCCCCAGGGGGAGTAAATTGATTTTCTTCGCTCCCCGTGGGGTAGGGGTAAACGAAGAAAATCAATTCATGAATAATGCAATTTAAAGATAGCTATCGTATCAACATTTTCCTTTATTTTAACATATAAAAATTGAAGAAATGAAATTCAGATTAATGACCCTGTTATCATCAGCCATACTGGTTCTTACCTGCCTCTCATGCTCTGAGAGAGTAAGCAATTTTGAGTACAGCTCGGCATATTATAAAATCCGGCTGAGTGACTCCATTCCGTTTATCAGTTATTTCTCTGCAGACGGACTTGGCAGGAATCAGCTGGATAACAATATTATCGGATGGAAATCCATAAGTGGAGACAATGAATTTGAATTAAGGAAAAGATCAGGAACGAAGGTGGAAATAGTCAATAAGGAAAGACCATCTGAAGTTTTGTGGTCCCTGGATTTTGAAGACAGTCAGTTTACAGTCAAAGCCTGTAATCCCGGCAGTCAGGTACAGGATTATCTTGATTTCAGGTTTGACAAGAATAAGAATCATGCCACGTTATTGGGACTGATGCCGGCAAAAGAGAAAACCAGGCTTCCGGCAATACTTCATCTGCCCGATATGGGTACCTTCAGCTTATCTTCAGATAAACCAGGGACACTTGTTGATTATAGTGCAGGCAGGTACCAGGGGAAGGGGCATATTTCGGTAAAAATAGGCAGATCTGAAATTAAATCTGAACCTGTAGCTTACACATTCCGTGTTGTAAATATCTATCCTGGCTTTGAAGGCGTAGAGCAGTCAGCATATGACGGCTTCAGGCGCAATTATCTTAATCTCTACCAGGTTAATCCGGTATTCCGTGTACTTGCGAACAATTCATGCAGCGACCCCGTTGCATTCACCCTGTACATGTCGTCGATGCTGGCACTCAGCACACCGCCTCTTTCAGAGTCACTCACAGCTATGGATCTTGTACGCATGTCTGTTGAACGGTATCTGAACGGGATGAAAGGGTACGGACTGGTTGGTTACGGGAAGGATGACTATGAAGGCACCGAGGTTGCAGCCTGGAATTCGCCGTATAATTCTCTTGATTCATATCCGTCGCTTATCATTGCAGCATGCAATTGTATAAAAGCTTCCGGTGATAAGGAATGGGCAGAAAAGTATTATCCCGTAATAAAAGAGTGGATGGATTCCCAGATGAAAAGGGACAAGGATCAGAACGGGATTGTTGAGTATGAGCTGAGCGGTAATTCGGGGACATGGGATGGTCACATCAGGCCGGCTAACTGGTGGGATACAATCGGATTCGGACATGAGGATGCTTTCAGCAATACAATTACATTCGAAGCGTTGAACCTGATGGCAGGCATTGCCGGAATGCTTGGCAAAACTGAAGATGCTGAAATATACAGGAAACTGGCAGGAAAGATGAAAGCTTCATTTTTCAATAATTTTTACAATCCGGCAACAGGAGTGCTGGCAGGCTGGAAAAGCAAAGACGGGAAGCTGCATGATTACTATTTTGTGATGGTCAACGGCATGGCAGTGTACTATGATCTGGTCCCGAAGGAGAAAGAAAAGGAAATACTGATGACACTCTGGAATAAAATGGATGAAGTCGGGTACAAGGATTTTTCCCTTGGTCTGCCAGGAAATCTCATTTCTGTGAGAAAAGAAGATTATACTCATCCTGATCCCCGCTGGGGTGGTGGTCAGCTCGAAGACGGAAGTGATGCTTTTCAGCGATATGAGAACGGAGGGGCGTCGCTCAACTGGTCATATTTCACCCTTTTGGCATATAAAAAAGCCGGGCTTGAAGAACAGTACAGAACAATTGCCGGTGGTCTGTTAAAAGGCATCAATGAAGGTTCATTCCAGGGATCATGTAAAGAAGGAGGAATGACAAAAGACTGGAAAACATGGGATGGTGAATGCTGGGGTTATGAAGGTTTTCTATGTGACGGGTATCTGGTTATTTCGGCACTTAATCCGGACATAAAGGGTAATGATTAAATAAAAGTAAGCTTTTAAGGCAACAGTGATTCCTAAAAAATCATAAATTGTACTTTATTTTAGATTTTATTGTCAGTCACCATTGAAGAATATGTTTTGCTGATTCCCGGGTGGCTATAAATATGTGACTGACGGGGCAGTGCTATAATTGTATCTGACATTTGGACGTGATGTCCATAATCACCAGAAGAAGAGTAACGAAAAGAAAAAGTGTGGTAACAGGTCGGCATATTCCATGTGCTTGTCATACAAAACATACCGCCGAACGTTAGCTGTAAGGTGAAGCGTGCTGCCAATAAAACCTCAGTTTGTCAGGATTCTGCCAACATCACGCAAGAAGTTTTGCAAATGCTCATACGCAGTTTAATTTTGTAAAATTAAATTGCTTAATTTAACTTAAAATATAAATCATGGATAGAAAGAAATTTATACAGACATCAGGAATTCTGTTTGCTGGAAGCATAATTACAAAGTCTGCAGTCGGCAAAGTCAATTTTTCACATAAGATAGAGAATGGGGAAAAGACTTATCCTCCGGCTGACTTTCCGTTGATAGATCTACACGTTCACCGTTCCAAACAACAGTCTATTGATGATCTGGTAGCAAAATCCAAAAAGACCGGAATAAAATTTGGCGTGATGGAAAACGTTGCACCGTGGGGTATACGCGATAACGAACAACTTAAAACCTATATTGACACAATTAAACCTTATCCCGTTTATATCGGACTGCAACCCATGAGCACAGGATGGTCAAAGAATTTATCACCGGAATTGATCGCTCAGGCTGATTATGTCTCAATGGACCCTCAGGTTGTCCCTGACGGTAACGGTTATGGCGAGACAATAAATGTATGGGAGTATGCTTCCTACATTGACGACCCGGAAGCTTTTATGCAACGTAATATGCAGTATTACCTGACCATTCTTACGGGTGATGAACCGTTGAACATATTTGCATGTCCCTTATTCCTTCCCATCTCTATCCAGAAAGAATACTATCGATTGTGGACCAAAAAACGATTACAGCAGATCATTGATGCTACCAAGGCAAGGAACATAGCCATTGAGATTAACGATCTGGTACGTGTGCCTCATGAAGAATTTATTATAATGGCCAAACGTGCAGGTTTGAAGTTTACCTTCGGTTCTGATACGCGTGATCAGAAAACGGGACGTCTGGACTATTGCAAATATATCGCTGTGAAATGCGGGCTAACGAAAAATGACTTCTATATCCCTGAGCGAAAGATTAGCTAATTTTATTGGCAATTCAATTTGTTAAAGATTCATTCTCCTTCATAGATAAAGTCAATTAGTACATCCTTCATGATCTTCATATTTGAACTCAATATTTTAACAAAGAAAATAGTGGACAATTAGATATGATTAACAAAAAACCCTACAGCTAATACATAGGGCTTCATACGGTGCGCAGCACCCAATAAAAATTGTACCATGCCGCCTTCGCCTGAGTACTTCGTTTAATTTGTGAGTTTCTGATAATGGCTACGGCGGCTAAGAGACGGCAAAAATTGCGCCACGCTTCGCTCCCGGCGGGCTGAGTTAGCCCAAGGCAAAAATCTATCAAAGACATTTCTGCGTTGCTACCACTAGTCGCCGGGCAGCTGTATGGTGTCCGGTAAAGAATACTGATCTGAACACAGGAGTCAATGCTGTAGATACTTTAAAGATCATGCAATTATTGCAGCATTTCAGCAAATTGGTTGTCTTTTGAGAAAAAATAAAAAAACAAATATCATTTCATGATAAAAAAGTTGGTTTTCTTTTCCTTGTTGCTAAGTTCTATCAAGACCATAGCTATGAGTCCTTCTATTGACCAGAATAATCAGTTGTCAAATTCGAAGATCGACTCATTAGCAATTTCTATTATGAATGCCAGGAATGTGCCTGGTTGTGTAATTTCGGTTGTTTCTGATACTTCAGTATTATTTCAAAAGGCATTTGGGTTTTCAGACCTGGGGAAAAAAGAGTTGGTATCCTTAAATACACGCTTCTTCGTAGGCTCTGTATCAAAACTCATTACAGCTACAGGGGTTGTGAAGGCAATTGAACAGGGCTACCTGAAAGAAAATGTAGATATTGCTGAATATGCACCTGATCTACATTTTTCGAGAAACTTTTCAGATCCCATTACAATAAAAAATTTGCTTAGTCATACTTCTGGTATAGACCTTACTTCCATTGGAAGGAAAACAAAAGTACCAGAAGAACTTCCTGATTTGAAAGATTTCCTTAGAGAATTCTTGCCTAGTCAGGTATTACCTCCTAACAAAGAAATGTTGTATTGCAATCAGGCTGTAGCTCTTTCAGCTTACCTTGTTGAAAATGTAACAGGATCTTCATTCCATGAGTATCTGAAAAATAATATATTCAGTCCTCTTCAAATGGGTAACAGTACATTTGAATATAGGGATGATACTCCTGGTGTGAGTAAAGGATATGATAAAGAGGGCAATCAACAATCCATAATTGTTAATAAGGATTGGCCGGCACAAATGCTTCTCACTACAGCACCTGATATGACAAATTTTATGATCATGCACTTGAATGGTGGAATGTTTTCGGGAAGAAAAGTTCTGTCGAATTCATCAATAGAATTGATGCAAAGACAGTACTTTTCTTACGATAGTATTCTACCCGGTGTGTGTCTTGGTTTTTTTGAGGATGATTATGAAGGTAACAGATCGTTATGGCACGATGGAAGTTTTACAGGATTCCGTACATTATGTTATTTAGTGCCTGGGGAAAAAATCGGAATTTTTATCTTCAACAATGGGGAAAACTCTTCATTTAATTGGACAGTTCTTAATATTCTTCTTTCTTCCTTAATATCGGTCAATGAAACTGAACCAATCATGACTGCCACCGAAATCTATGACGGTATAGTTGGTGAATATCAAAGTAACAGATACTCAAGATCGTCCTTTATTAAGCTGGCTGCCCTATTCGAACGCAATGTAGTGAGAATGAAAAAAGATGGCTTTATTGAATACAATGATCAACTCTACTATAGAATTTCACCGTTGCGATACAGATCAACCGAAGGTAATAAGTTTCTTGTATTCGACAGGGCTGAAAACGGAAAGATCAGTGCAATGTATACTGCTTATCCTATGATGAGAAAATTTGAGAAAATATATGGATGGCAGAAGTCGTGGTTACAGTTTGCAATTTTTTCGCTTAGTTTGATTTTTTCTGTTTCCAGTCTTGTTGTTTTGTCCCGTGTGCATGTAACACAGAATAAGCTGAAGGACAAATTCTTTCAGTGGATCACATATTTTCAGCAAAGCTCTCAATTCTTGACTATTATCTTTCTTTTAATAGGTTTTTTAACCAGTAACGAACAAGACTTTACACTTGATCAGCCTCCATTTACAATTTTGTTATCTATGTCTGCTGGAGTTCTTTTATTACTAAGCACGTTACCTCAATTGATTCTTTTCATAATAACATTTAAAAATTACAGTTCTAAACTGAAGCTATTTCTCATCTTCTCAATGACAATTTCTTGGAGTTTCCTTCTTTTTATGCAAAATTGGAATCTTTTAGGATTCAAGTACTAGATTTATTAAACACTCCCTACAGCTAATACGATTACTATGAAACACGTCATCGATTCATTTTTCAGGATTGTCCTCTTAGCGATTATCCTTACTATCTGGTGGTTGGTGTTGAACGTACAACTTTCAAATATTATGAATTTATCAATCATTGTTGGAGGTGTGTTATTAACATACCCCCTTGTTTGGCTCGGCAGGAAAATCCTGGACCGACACAAAACACCAGGTCACGCTGTCTGGACTACGACGTTTGTGCATTTTGGTTTGGGTTTTACATTCGGCGTTCCGATCATACTGGCATTAACCACTCATCATAACTGGTCCGGCTGGGTGCTCCCAGTACCTTCTGTAATCGGATTGATTCTGGTCATTATTACTGGTACAGCTACTTTTCTGACAGTTGTAAACCTTGCCTTAAAAGGATTCGGTTCACCCTTTTTTATTAAGCTCAGTCAGAAGCTGGCAACAGATTGGACTTATGCCTGGACACGCAATCCTATGGTGTTGGCAGCTTTATCTTTTCTTCTATCATTGGGAATCTGGTTTCAGTCAACACTGTTTGTGCTCTGGGTACTCATCCTGTTTGCACCGGCATTGTTTTTTTTCATAAAAGTTTTTGAAGAAAGGGAACTTGAGTTTCGTTTTGGGGCATCATATCTGGAATACAAATCTAAGACGCCTATGTTGTTTCCAAGAAAACCTGGTGTACGTTGAACTGTTATCTACTCACTATAAAGATTGTACCGCACACCCGACTTCTCCGCCAGCTGGCGGATTCGCCGGGGCACGGCGTGATAGCTTTCTGCTCATAATGAGACAATTGCAGCACAAGGACAGATTTCTGACATTTAGAATTTGGAAATCTAGGCAATCTGTAATAACTTTGTAATTACATTTAAATAATCAAGTCATGGAAGTATCAGTAGTAAAAATCGGAAATTCAAGGGGGATAAGGTTCAGTAAGACCGTTATTGAGAGATATAATATCCGTGATACTGTTGAAATGATTCTGGAGAAAGGTCATATCATAATCAAACCTCTTACAAGACCTCGAAAAGGTTGGGATAAAGCATTTATAGAGATGCATGCAAACGGTGATGACAGACTCATCATACCAGATATTTTTGAAGAAGAAAACCTTGAGGAATGGAAGTAAGACAGTATCAAATCATCCTTGTTAACCTTGATCCGACTATTGGTAGCGAGATTAAGAAAACAAGGCCTTGCGTAGTTATTTCACCTGACGAAATGAATGACCATCTAAGGACTGTTGTAATTGCCCCAATGACAACAAGTTCTAAAAACTATCCAACACGAGTCGAGATTAAACATGACAACAAGATTGGATGGATTGTACTAGATCAAATCAGGACTATAGATAAACAACGTATCCTTAAAGACCTCGGAAAACTATCAAGACCTGAAATTAAAGAGGTTAAAGCTATCCTTAAGGAGACATTCGTAGACTAAAAAAATAAAAAGCTAAGGTTAATACGGACGTTAGGGTCAATAAGATCCTCGCCTCAGGCGGAGCAGGTTCTTGTAGTTATCTTATGTTTCCAGGACAACAAAGAACTATAAACTGTAAATCAGAACAGCCCGATGAAAAATAAAAGATCAGATCATGAACAGCCGCTTTCAACAAGTCACTGGGGATGGAAGTACCACCATTTGGGGATACCGACTGATAAAAAGATGACCGGAGAGATATATTTGAGTCAATTTAAATTTTATGTTTCAGGCTTTGACAGTAGTCCATTTGGAATTGAATGGATGAGATTTGAAAAAGATAGCCCTATCAGCAAATTGATTCAAACAGTTCCTCATTTAGCTTTTGAGGTTAAGGACATAGATTATGAACTTGACAATCATGACTTTAAAGTAATTTCAGGACCAGAAGAGAATATTACTCTACGTTCAATGATTATCGATTTCCCAAGACATCTTAAATTGCATCTCAACGAAATAAATGACCTAATTAAAACTCAAGATTAACCACATGATCAATCCTGTTTCATTTGAAAAACATCTTATTGCACCCTGTGGGATGAACTGCGGGACCTGCATTGCATATCTTCGAGATAAAAACAAGTGTCCCGGTTGCAGGATCAAAAGCCCGGATAAAGCAATCTCTGTTAAACAATGTATTGTCACAAAATGTAGTTATCTGCAAAATACAAGATCAAAATTCTGTTATGATTGTGAAAAATATCCATGTCAAAGAATCAAAAACCTCGATAAACGGTACCGTACAAAATATCGGACAAGTTTTATTGATAACCTGACCATGGTAAAGGAAAAAGGATTAGACAACTTTTTGGTTTTTGAATCAAAACGAAGGACTTGTAATAATTGTGGACATGTTTTAAGTGTCCACCGGGACTATTGCATCAAATGTAACCATACAATAAAAAATCATATCGCCTTATAAACAAATGATACAAACTACACAAAACGAACTTGATCACCTTATTAATCGCCATCTTTATTCTAGGATTCAACGGACAATTAAAAGGCCAAAACCTGTCTGAATTGTCTCCGTTGTGCACAATTGAATCTTGACTCTAACACTAGCTGAAAAAGCATAATGATTAAGCATATAATTGTTTTGATTGGATTGAAAGGAAGTGGTAAGACATTATACAGTATCAGACGATATCGCAGACAAAATAAACAGAGATTCATTAAAAGTGGATTTTCAATATGATTTGGTTGTTAATAATGAGAAGTCAACGGATAAAGAAATTGTAGAAAATATTCAAAAAATTATTCAATGAATAATACTCAGCTGAGCACAATGCAATCATACACTAATTAACATTACAACCACAGAATACTATACAGATGAAAATTGCATGCGTAGTACTAGGGACAAGAGGTGATGTTCAACCGATTGTCGCTCTGGCTGATGGACTCCTTAAAAGAGGCCATGAAGTAACAATATGCGCACCTCCCGAGAATGAAGAATTTATTTCCGGTGTTAATTGCAGGTTCGTCCCTTTTGGTCCGAGTCCCAAAAAAGCAGCAAAAGAAGATCCCAGAAAACAAAAGGGAGGAGTTGCAGTAAAAATATCCCCAAAGGAAGGTAAAAAGGTTATTAGTGATCAAATCAATATATTGCCCAAAATCCTTACCGGAACAGACCTGATCCTTGGTGCAGGAATTGTTTTTGGAGTCCATACTGCTGCTGACATTTTGAAGGTTCCATATCGGCTTGTGATTTATTATCCAATTGTTCTTGGGACAACATCTGATGATCCGCTAAAAAGCCGGATAATGTTTGGCTTTGGGAGATCGATGATCAACTTGCTTGTTAAAGGATTTATCAATAAGCATCGTGCAAAATACTACCTTCCTCCAATCAAAGATGTCTGGTCAAACTGGCTGGGAGACAGGGTTATTGTGGCCTGTGATCCAGAGTTAAATAAAGCTCGTGACAACGTCTCTTTTCCTTTTATACAAACAGGATTTATGTTGTTACCCTCAAAAACAGAGTTGCCAGACAATGTATTAAATTTCTGTAATTCAGGGAAACCTCCTGTTTATATTGGATTTGGTAGTAATCCTATAGCAGATACTGAAAAATTCAAACAGATTTTTAAAAAAGTCAGGAACAACACGAAACAACGCCTTATCATCTCAAAAGGATGGGCAGATATACCCGAAAACAATTCTCCGGATATATTATACGTGGATGAACTACCTTTTGATCTGTTATTCCCAAAATTAGCCGCAGTTATCTATCATGGAGGGACTGGTACAATGGCAACGGTTGCAAGGGCTGGAATACCTCAGGCTGCATTCCCCTTTATTGCTGATCAGTTCGCAAATCGTGACAATATTGTTAAATTAGGATTAGGGCCTGAGACCTGTAATTATAAAGAAATGACAGCCGAATCAATATCAACCGCTATTAATGAATGTGTAGTAAACAATTTGTATAAAAATAATGCCTTGAAACTTGCTGATAAACTGAAAAATTCAAATGGAACTGAATTGACTATCCAACATATTGAGAAAGAATTCTTAAACCAAACCATTTACTAACACGGACAAAATGGGTAAGTTGTTTCCCGCCTGGAGGGGGATATCAGTCCGCCGGCTGGCGGGTGCCCCGATGCTTCTTCGAGTAACGCTTACACACTTGTACCGCCCCGTCAGACTGTCTGATAACCCGATTTTACGCTGGTTTATATTTTGTATTATTCCAAATATTAGCAATTTATAATTACAATTTTCATTAAATATGAGGTTATTAGACAGTCTCTCGTTACCTCCAAACAAAATAAAAAGAGTAATTTTGTTCAGAAAGGAGGATGCGAAAATCCCGAAAAGAGTAGCAACAATAAAAAATGACAGTATCATGAAAAATTTAACCATAATTCTGACATTAATATTCTCATTGACAAGCTTAACAAGTTGCGAAAAAGAAACAATCCTCTCAGAACAAGACATTCCAGCTGATATTAAAAGTTACCTTTCAACTCATTTTCAAAATTGCTCTATTTCAAAGGCAATTAAAGAAAACGATGAAAAAGATGAGATGTACGAAATCTCTTTATCATGTGATTGTAAATTAGAGTTCAATAGGCAAAAGGATATTATTGACATTGATTGCATTACAAAATTGCCAGACAGTGTAATACCGAGCATAGTACTCTCTTATGTAAATTCTAATTATCCGGGCAATAACATAACAGGTTGGGAAATTAAAGACAACAGCCAAAATGTAGACTTGAACAATGGTATAACTTTAGTTTTCAATATGCAAGGTGACTTTTTGCATTTATCAGACTAAAATTTAATTGCCAATACAAGTTCTACACAGAAATCGAAAAAAACTGTAAGAACAAATCTGCAAGCAGGTAACACGGATAATAGGTAAGGCAGATCGATATTCCTGTAAATATGACAGTAAAATTTATTACAAACGAAGGGTTGTACAAAGAGGTTATCGAACCAATTTCAGGGGCTAAATCTTTCGTATGGATAGGTACCGCTGACATTAAAGATTTACATATACGAAAAAGTGGATCGATCCAATCCTTTTTAAGTATTCTCAACAGTCTTCTCAAAAAGAAAGTAGCAATCAGGCTTTTACATGCGAAGGAACCTGGTCCGAACTTCAGAAAAAGTTTTGACAGGTACCCTATGCTCTGGGATAGTATGGAAAGACAGCTTTGTCCAAGAGTTCATTTTAAGCACATCGTAATTGATGGTAAATTCGCATACACCGGATCTGCAAATCTTACAGGTGCAGGACTGGGAATAAAAAGTCCTGAAACCCGGAATTTTGAATCAGGTATTATTACTACCGATCCTGACATAATATCATCAATAATGAGTCAGTTTGATGATGTCTGGATAGGTAAGTATTGTAAAACCTGTAAAAGAAAGGACTATTGTGGAGATCCAATTATTTAAAATCTGTCCGGGATGCTGATATCTTACCAGGCTCAGCCTTTGGACCGTTGATTCCCCGGGTCTAATAATGCTCTTACTATCATGCAATCAGATGAAAGCTTCAAACTATTCAATGATTTTTGCTGTCCTTTTTCTTATTATATCAGGATGTGAAAAGGATGACGGGCAAAACAAAATTTGATCTTAATGTAACTTTAACAGGTGTTGGATATGTTTACTACAAAGGAAATCCAACCATAAACTCAAAGATAACCGGTGTAGGCAAATTGATAAATGATAATTAATAAATTGCAAAAATGAGTACAATAAAAACTAAGCCCATCGATCAGGATATTGATGCATTTCTCCTGAGTGTTCAGCCTGAAAAGAAAAGAACAGACAGTATCCAACTGAAGAAAATCTTCAACAGCACAATTAAAGAGAAGTCCAGCCTTTGGAATAACAACATGATTGGTTACGGAAAATATCATTATAAATCCGAACGTAGCAGACAGGAAGGTGACTGGCCTCTGATTGGGTTTTCGCCAAGAAAACAAAATATAGCAATTTACATCATGTCAGGTGTCAGCAATTATAAAGATCTCTTAAGCCAGCTTGGTAAGTTCAAAGTTAGTTCCGGATCCTGTATTTATATCAATAAGCTTGAAGATATCAATCCTTCTGTGCTCAAAAAGATAATTAGCGCCTCAGTAGCGGATATGAAACGAATACACAAGATAGATTAAAAAACGCCTTATTGCAAAGACAATACCACCACATCCGATGAAGAAGACACTTAATAAAATGTCTAACAGGGAATTAAGTCAGCTTTTTCCGATAATTATCTCTGATCCGGATCCAAACTGGACTACTCTTTTTACTGAAGAGAAAATGATGTTTCTGAAAGAGTACACAGAAAATGGTTTTCAGGGGCAGGCATATCATATTCACATCCGTTATTCCGGATATAAAATCCAATTGGATAATTCTTAAATTGTGAGCCTTAAAATTTTGATTATAATCTAATGACAGAAAATCTTCTCCTGATAAAATGTAAAGAATACCTTAAAACTCTTTGTATAAATATATCTGAACGGCCTGTAGGCAGTAATGGTAACAGGCAAGCCACCTGCTTCTTTGAAAGAGAACTTTCATTGTCCGGCTGGGAAACCGAAATGGTTGAATTCGAAGCAATTGATTGGGAGGATAATGGGGCATTTCTTAAATCTGATGAAGAAAATTTTAATGTTCTTGTAAGTCCGTATTCACTCGGATTCAGAGGTGAGGCAGAATTAATATCTGCATCAACAATCGAAGAATTATCAAAGATTAATGCAAAGAATAAGATAATCTTCCTTTCCGGAGAAATAGCCAGAGAACAATTAATGCCCAAAAACTTTGTGTTCTATAATCCGGAGGAGCATAGAAATATTATTTCGCTTCTTGAGAACAGCGGAGCAAAGGCGATAATTAGTGCGACCGGCAGAAACGCAGCATTAGCAGGAGGAGTATACCCTTTCCCATTAATAGAAGATGGGGATTTTGATATTCCATCTGTCTATATGACTGAAAAAGAAGGTTTAAAACTCAGACCCAGGATCGGAAAGATCGTTTTTCTAGAGTCTAAATCAGAGAGAATTCCAGGAAAAGGCTTCAATGTAATTGGTAAAAAGGGTATTAGCAACTCCCAGAAGATTGTGGTTACTGCACATATTGATGCAAAGAAAGGGACTCCTGGTGCAATTGATAACGCAACAGGAGTTATTGTACTTTTGCTTTTATCAGATCTGCTCAAAGATTATAATGGCAATAAACTCATTGAAATTGTTGCATTTAACGGTGAGGACTATTATGCAGTCCCCGGACAGATGAATTACATATCCGCCAATAAAAATAATTTCAACAGAATTCTATTAAACATTAATATAGATGGCGCCGGATATGAGAAAGGGCTGTCTGCATTTTCCCTGTTCAATTTACCAGATGAAATAATTCAGTCCGCCAATAAAGTAATCAATCAATATAGTGGAATAACGGAAGGGGTTCAATGGCCTCAGGGCGACCATAGTATCTTCCTGCAATTTGGTGTCCCGGCTATTGCAGTTTCATCAAAATGGTTCATAGATAATATCGGTGACCAGGATATAACTCACACTCCAAAAGACAATATCGGGATTGTTGATTGTAACAAAATTGTTGAAATTTCTCTGGCATTAAATTCTCTTATCAGATGCTTATAGATCCTGATTTTAAGACTGTTTTACCAATTGATTCTAAACAAGTACCTTTATTTTTCAATTCCAGAAAACCTTTAAAATGAACCTAAACGATCTCGGCTTTAATGAAGAGCTATCATCTTTCATCAGAGAGAATAACCTTACTGACTTTTCTGTCGGTCGGATAACCCAGGAACATCGTGAGAGATATGTTGTCTCAACCGGTGATCTTGAATATGATGCTGAAATTACCGGAAATATGAGATTTACTGCAACATCAAGGAAAGATTTTCCGGCGGTGGGAGACTGGGTCACAATGAATATTTATGATACAGATCAGGCAATTATCCATCATATCCTTCCCAGAAAATCATTGCTTGCCAGACAGGCTATCGGGAAACCAGGAGAAATTCAGATAATTTCAACAAATATTGACTTCGCCTTTATTGTTCAGGCGATAAGCAATAATTTTAACATAAACAGGCTTGAACGGTACCTGACTATCTGCAATTCTTCAAATATTGAACCGGTATTTGTGATAAGCAAGATCGATCTGGCAACCGGGAATGAGATCCGTGATGCTATAAGCACTCTTGAAGCAAGAGATAAAAATGTAAAATACATCCTGCTGAGCAATATATCACACGAAGGACTTGACCAGATAATGGATTTCATTCAGAAAGGGAAAACATATTGTTTGGTCGGATCGTCAGGTGTAGGCAAATCAACATTGATAAATAACCTGTTAAAGAAGGAAGTCCTGAGGACGGGAGAGATCAGCCACAGCACAAATAAAGGCAGACATATTACCGAACACCGTGAATTGTTCATTCTTGAGAACGGGGGTATAATAATTGATACCCCTGGTATGAAAGAACTTGGGATAACTGATGATCTGAAGGGGATCGAGAGTACATTTGAGGAAATCCACAAAATTGCCGGAAATTGTAAATATTCTGATTGCCAACACATTAATGAAAAGGGCTGTGCTGTACTTGAAGCCCTTAAAAACGGGACTATCAATAAAGAGTCCTACGAAAATTACAGGAAGATCCTGAAGGAACAGGAAAGATATCAAATGACAGTAGCCGAAAAAAGAAAACGCGAAAAGGTCTTCGGGAAGATGCTGAAGAACTATTCAAGGGATATGAAAAAGAATAATCCGGAAACATAACCAGAAGTATCATTTCAATTCAACTAATTCTAAACCAGATAGCAAATAGGAATTCTATTGCCCGGATCAGGGAAATATTCTGTCGTTTAAAAATCAGCGAAGTAAGGCAGACAGAATTTTCTCGACCCAGATGATAACAGATTCGAAAAATCAGTACTTTTAGTTGGTCTTTTTTTTACAAGCCAGATTTCACTCCATTGTGCGGTCAGATTATGTTGTTAAAATAATATATATGAAAAGAATTAACTCTCCCGTTACATTTATATTTCTGGTTTTATTCTGGTTTTCAGGAAATACAATTTCAGCCCAGAATCCTTCATGGGTATGGGCAAAAAGCGCAACAGGATCTGAAGAATCCGGTTCAATCGCTACCGATCAGTCAGGAAACAGTTTTGCAGCCGGAAAATTTACAGGCTCATCGGTCACATTTGGTACGCATACACTGGTGAATGAAGATGCGTCAGGATTAACTTCAGATCTGTTCCTCGTAAAATATGATGCTGACGGGAATGTAGTCTGGGCCAAAGGTGCCTTTACCGACATGAATATGGCAGACGGAGCTGCCTCTGTCACAACTGATAATACAGGAAACATCTATATGACAGGTTCCTTCAGCAGCGACACGATTAAATTCGGTAATTTCCCGGTAAAAAATAAGTTTTATACCAAAGACGATATTTTTATTGTCAAATTCAATCCGGCAGGGAATGCTCTCTGGGCAAGGAGTGCCGGAGGAACCATGTATGATTACGGGAGAAGCATTGCGGTTGATGGCTCCGGGAATGTTTTTGTTACAGGCTCATTCCAATGGTCAATGAATATCGGGACTTACCTGGAAAGTGATGATCATACCAACGGAAGCCATAATGATGTTTTTCTTGCCAAATATAATTCTGATGGCAACTTTATGTGGGCTGTTAATGCTGAAGGATCCTATAGTGATATACCTGAGTCAGTTACTACTGATGATAAAGGAAACGTTTATGTTACGGGTCGCTTTAACAGTCATTACCTTACTTTTGGTACACATATGATCACTAACTTCAATGCAAGCGGCACCCCTGAATTTATACCTGAAGATATTTTTTTAGTAAAATATGATGGGAATGGCAATTGTCTCTGGGCAAAAAGTGCCGGTGGAAATAATACTGAAGCAGGAAGTTCGGTAAAAGTCGATCTGGATGGCAGCATATTTCTGACGGGATATTATAAAAGTCCTGTATTTAAAATAGGCAATAGTACCTTAACAAATTTTGAAACTGCCGGAGCCCGGAATGATTTATTCATCGCAAAATTAGATGGCTCAGGAAATGTAATATGGGCAAATAGTTCAGGCGGATCAGGTGATGATTGTGCTTACTCAGTTGCCATTGAAAATAATAATGTTTATCAGGCGGGTTATTTTTCAAGCAGCACTATAACATTTGGAACAGTCACACTTACTCTGAATGATCCTTCAAATTGTTTTATAGCCAGATATGATAAGGACGGAAAAGCATCATGGGTTCTGACCTCCCTTGGGGACAGCCAGATAAAAGCACAATCGATATCATTAGATGCGGCAGGAAATGCATTTATTACCGGGAATTTTTCCGGACCAGTCAATTTTGGAACATCGGGATTAAGCGATAATGGCATTTTCGTCGCAAAAGCTGTAACAGGTAATTTATCGGAAATTATTGATACGGATAAAACATCCACAATAAAAACTTATCCTAATCCTGCAAAATTCAGTATAGGGCTGGAAACATCAGACCAGTCAGAAGTCGAGATTTATAATTCCTCAGGCATTTTTATAAAAAGAATTTTAACAAATAGTTGCAAGACAGATATTGATCTGAGCGATCTTCCTGACGGGATTTATATTTTCAAGATTATTTCGGGAGGGAAAACTGAATTGAAAAAAATTATAAAAGGTTAACCACTAAAACTGATCACTCGTTCCATCCCGGTAGTGATACAGTTGCCTGGTAATTTGAATAATTGTAAAGAGGATTTCTTACCGGCTTATAAAGTTTTCCGGATTTAGGATTATCGCTCTGGGTATAAATCCATAATTCTTCAGGATTCCATACCACAATTTCATCGCGGCAGTCGCCTGTGATATCCAGGACAGCATTACACATATCCGGATGTCCGTCATCGGGGAATTGCATCACTCTTCTGCCCCATCCGTCATAAACTCCGCCTTCTCTGATGTTTGCATTATGGACAAAGTATTCCTCGCCATTTCCTGTCCAGTTCAGAGGCAGGCACATACTTCCGAACTGGTTCGGTTCGAAATCGTGGTAGATCTTTGCATCCTGGTCGTAGAAGTGGATAATCCCCTGATTGCCCCAGAAATTGATAGTAACAGTCTCCAGTCCCGGCAGGTCGTCCCTGAAGTTTGCCACGGCAGGATTCTGGACATGTCCGATAAGATAACGTCTGAGTATATTGCCGGTTAACTCAACCCTGAGATATCCGGCATTACTGGCTGAATACATTATAGCAGGTTCGGTTTTATCGCTGAGGTCAAAGTCGACTACTGCGACTCCATCGGAATGATCTTCTATTTTGTCATCCAGGCACCACAATTGTGTTCCGTCATCATCATAAAGTGAATATCCTATAGCCAGTTCATCCCGGCCATCCTTATCCGTATCAAAAGCATAAGGATAATGACCGGTCTTACAGCTACCCTCCCATAACAATCTCAGGCTGTTGTCCAGTACCCAGAAATTTGTATAACGGTCTTTTATAAGGATATTGGAATCCCATCCTTTTCCTTCGGCATCGAAAAAGAACAGGCAATCCCCAAGTATCTGACTGAAACGGTCATTTTCAATCTTCGATTTTGGTGTCGGTGCTTTTCTAACAGTTTTTCCTGTGGAGGCATCGGCAACAATTATTTCAAAATTCATACAATAAACGACCTCATTATCACCGTCATTATCAAGGTCGATGATCTGGAATCCCACGTCATTCGTCAGATGGTTCTTTTCAGGATCGGGTTTACCAATCTGCCAGAGTATCTTCCCATCAAAAGTCATAGCGGTAAGACAGCTTAATTCGCTGTGACTGTCCCTCGGACATGCATGGTGCATAACCTGTCCTATCAGAACATCAGTAACTCCATCCCCGTCAAGACCTCCAAACCTCAGATTACGTCCTACCCCGAATCCCGGTGTTTTTATCTTCTTCCAGACCACCATTTTTGGATTCGAATCCTGAAGCTTCCGGAATTCAGATTCTATGGCAGCCATTTCTGTGTTAATGGCGTTAACTTCATCTTTTGATGTAAGAACTTCTACCGACCTGTATACAGCTTTCGTATTTGAAACCAGACCAATTTTCCCGTGACTGAATGTATTATCAGTTATATCGAGCTGAATTTTGTCATTAAGCGAGGCACTTATTTTGTTTCCGGTCAGATTTACTGTTGCCGTCAGCTCCTCTCCCGGGGAAAAAATAAATGGTTTTGAATCAAGAACCGTTTCATTAAGCTTGTTGAACGTGAGTCCGTGTTTAAAGAAAGAAATATATGCAATTGAGTCCTTAATACCAAAGAAGTAAAAGCAACGGTCATTTAAATATCTGAAAGCAATTCCTGTATATTGTGAATCATCCTCAGGGGAAAATTTTACAGTCACTTTGTAATCTTTCCACAATGAATCACCTGATATGATCATAGGATGTGTCGACCGGTTGGATTTATTATACATCGTCTGGTACATGGCATTTCCGCTGCCCTGGTTTTTTACCTGCCATGCTGTTCCCCAACCTGTTCCGGATGCAAAGCTGGTGACTTCCCAGTTTCCTCTTTTACCGGCCTCAGCAAGGTAATGATACTCGGTATGAGGACCGACCGGAGCAGAGAAAAGGCCTGTATCAAGCTGTGAGAAATCGTCCCTGAGCAGAACTTCATTAAACCCTGATCTATTACATCCTATGCCAGATAGAATGAAAATGAAAACAAGACAAAGTTGAGTATTATTCATTCTATTCCAATTATAAATAAGTATTTAAGTTAATGATGAAGTTCAATTTTCTCCAATTTTTAAGTAAGAATAAAGAACAAACGAATGAAGAATGCAGAAGTAAGCACTTCTGTGTTCTGATTTCGAATGTTCATAGTTCTTAATTCATTCTATAGATAAGAATTTTACCTGTCCAGTTCTAATGCTGCAAGGATGAACGGAGCAACTCCCTTGGTGTCGTTGTCGAACCGCTTTTCATTAATGTAATATTCGTATGATCCGTCGCGATATGGATTACCGCCAAGTCCGCATCCCCCGCATATATTATGCATTGTCACAAAGCCCTTTTCGTCGACAGTTATAAGTTCTTTCAGGATGCCGTCGAATGCAGATTCAGCGATTTCCCTGTACTTCTGGTCAAGGTATCCCAGCCTGGCTCCTTTTGCGAATACGTATGTGAACATTGCCGAACCTGATCCCTCCAGATAATTTCCTTCCCTCCCTCCGTGGTTCAGTACCTGGAACCATATACCCGAATCCGGGTCCCTGACCTTAAGGAGTGCATCACTTGTTTTCTGAAGGATAGATATAAGTCCATTCCTGTCAGGATGATCAGCCGGAAGGCAGTCAAGTATATCCATTATGGCCATCAGATACCAGCCTGTAGCGCGGCTCCAGGGATAAAGTGATTTTCCGGTCAGAGGGTCACACCATTTTTGTTCCCTGCTCTCATCCCAGGCATGCATCAGAAGCCCGGTTCCGGGATCCAGTGTTTTCTCATAGATCATTATTGTCTGCCGGGTAGCAGCATCAAACCATTCAGGCTGGTTGAATTCCCTGGCATATGCAGCCATAAAGGTCGAACCCATGAATATACCGTCGAGCCACATCTGCCAGGGGTAGATCTTCTTATGCCAGTAACCACCGGAGTTAGTTTTGGGATGTGTCTCAAGTTGCTTTATAAAATTATCCAGAGCTATTTTACATTTTTGCCGGGAGTCCCTTTGATAAACAGTCAGAACATTCCTTCCGGGAAAGATCCTGTCAAGGTTATATTCTTCAAGCCTGTAATCGGTGACTGATCCGTCGTCATGAACAAAATAGTTGACCCAATCCTCCATATACTTTGAATATTTTGGATCTTCATTTCCGAGTCTGTCAATCGCCATTCCAAGGAATGCAACATCATAAGCCCATTTCGGTTTTCCGCTGACGTAACGGATAAGACTGTCTGCCTGCGTCATGACTGTATTAGCCATTCTTACCGACCACTTTTGTTCTTCGGCTTTATTTTTCTGACTTTTTCCTGAACTGCAACCTGCTAACAGTATCAGAAGAAAGGTAACTGACAAATTTTTTATCGTCATCTTAAAGGTTTTTATTTTATAATTCTGTCTCTTAGTCTTTGCGGCGTTGCGGTTTTGCGGCGTTTCGGCTCTTAGTCTCTCTTCCCCTTTTCA
>Ga0209201_1000725_pt1 | contig 43019 bp, 34 predicted proteins | sample AD_UKC055_MetaG_FD_184411 | JGI IMG/M metagenome (GOLD analysis project Ga0209201, IMG submission 184411) | Active sludge microbial communities of municipal wastewater-treating anaerobic digesters from USA - AD_UKC055_MetaG (SPAdes) (version 2) | ecosystem: Engineered > Bioreactor > Anaerobic >... | reverse complement strand
GTTGAAGACCTGGTGGACGTGTCCTTTGATGAAGAAGGCTGGGTGCTTTCCGGCGCCGAGGGCTCTGTCTTCACCATGGACCAATCCCTGGCGCCGCGCTTCGCGGGTCAGGTCTCCGCCGCGTTGACCTCGGTCTGCAGAACCTCGTCTGGAGTGTTCGTTGCCGGTCTTGCCGGATTCCTTGCCTTTGCCCGGCCGGACGAGAATGGCGACCTTGCGTTTTCGGATGTTCTTACTTTTACTCAGTCGGCCCTGCGTGATCTTGTGGCACTTCCGGACGGCAGTGTGCTCGCCGTGGGCGACAATGGTGTCATGCTGGTCTGCGGGGACAATCACTGTGACAGGATTCATTCGAATCCGGCAAGCTTTCTGTATGGCGCGACGACATCGGCCGGTGGTTTTCCGGTTTTCGCTGCCGGATGGGCTGGTGCGATCCTGATGTACGACGGTCAGCGGGTCGTGGACATCGAATCAGGCACGTTCCATGTCTTTTCCTCGCTTGACGATTCCGGGGACGACGGTACCGTGTATCTGGCCGGACTTGGCGGAGTAACCGCCTTCATGCGGCCTCCATCGGACTGACATTCGGATTACGCGTCCGGGGCGAGACGTCCGGCGCTGGATTGTGAAATGCAAAGCGGGTCGAACAGATTCTTCAGCCTGATGTTTGTGGCTTCGCTTGTTCTGGTCGGCGTTCCTGCCCTGGCCGCGGATTCGCTGGCTCCGCCGGCACCTCCCGGCAGGGCGTTTCGTGTTGAGCGGGATTACGCCGATTCGGTCGCCCGCGGCGCGTTCGGTCTTCAGTGGGACACGGTTGCCGAGATCGCCGACGGATGGGAATACAATATAACCGGTTTTGTTGATGCTCGTCGTTGTCCTTTACAGTCTATCAGGGACCTTAGTTGCGAACAGCTGGATTGGGTTCCGTCCAAACTGAAAATCCATCGCGATGGATGGGAGGGCGCGCTGTCCGGTCATCTCGCGGCGAACAGGGTTGTGGCGGTTGACATGCAGTCGGACTCCGCGCCTTTCGCCATCGGTTCAATGCACGGCGTGCTCGTCGCGCCTTCTTCCGGTATCGAGGGCAGGAAGGCTCCCGCATTCGGATGGTATCTGAGCCGATCAGCGGAGTCGGTTGGAATGCGATTTCTGGACGTGTCGGGAGACGGTCTTGAGGATGTGATCTACACATACCGGCAGACGCTGCCCGGAGGAGTCCTGGTTGTTCCACGGGACATCTGGTCCTTCGCGGACATGACGGCGTCAAAATATCTGTCGTCCGGCGAAAAGGTCTCGGGGGTCTCCACCAGTACGTTCGAGGGCGTGCCGGCGATGCTGGTCACCGACGGACGGACCGAACTGGGAAGGTTCGTGCTGAGGTTCGCGCGGGACAGCCGCCAGGGCACAGCCGGCACCACGATCCTGACTGTTGAACGCGCCGTTTTCACCGATGGCAGGGCACCGTCATGGGAACTGCAGGTTCTGGCCGACAGCGGCTCGGGCTGGTTCGATTTCCTTTCCGTCGTCGGGACCCCGCGTGGTGATGGAGATGCCGCCGACCCATGGGCCGCCGGCGCGGGAGATGACGAGGATTTCGATCCGGACTCTGATTTTGCTTCCGCGGACAGGTGCGCGTTCTCGGAACTGCCGGCGGACGCTCCGATCGAGATGCGCAGGGCGTTTCTGGACATCGAAGGGATCTGTCGCTTCATCGATGAACCCGTTCAAGCGACACTTCCCCTGGCGCGCGCCGCGCTGATGTTCTTCAGGGCGATTGCCATGCAGATGGCCGGATACCCGATGATCGCGGCCGTGATGTTCGAATCGGCCGCACAGGAACTGGATGCATCCGGCCTTTCCGGGCTTTTTTCAAGCATCCTTGCTTCCCTTTCTTCGTCGGCGGCGTCCGCGTCGATCTGTCCGGAAGACGGTCCGCTCCCCTGCTGGGCCGATCCTGGTGATGGCAAGCGAGGTCTGGCATCCGACTGGATAGCGGATCTGGCGGAGCCGGTTCTGGCGGCATGGGAAGGGATGATGAACTGGATTGCCGGGGTGGCAGCGGTCGAATGATCGGCGCGCAGCCGGAGGGCTTATGAGGATACTGATCACAGGTGGCGCGGGCTTTATCGGTTCCCATCTTTGCGAGAGATTCCTGGACGACGGTCACGAGGTAATCTGCGTGGATAACCTGCTGACCGGCAACATCTCGAACCTGGATCGGTTTTTCGGCCGTCCCGGTTTCGTATTCATCAAGGTTGACTGTACCGAGTTTCTTCACATTCCAGGGGATCTTGATGCCATCCTGCACTTCGCGTCTCCCGCCAGCCCGTTCGACTACCTGAAGTATCCGATCGAGACGCTGAAGGTCGGGTCGCTTGGCACCCACAAGATGCTGGGCCTGGCAAAAGAAAAGGGTGCCCGATTCCTGCTGGCCTCCACGAGCGAGGTCTACGGCGATCCGCTGGTTCACCCTCAGCCGGAGTCCTACTGGGGCAATGTCAGCACGACCGGGCCCAGGGCCGTTTACGACGAGGCCAAGCGGTTCGCCGAGGCAATGACGATGGCGTACCGGCGACACCACGGTGTCGACACCAGGATCGTCAGAATCTTCAATACCTATGGGCCTGGAATGCGTTCAGGCGACGGCAGGGTCATCCCGGCGTTCCTGACTCAGGCGATCCGCGGCGAACGGCTGACCGTCTTCGGTGACGGCAGTCAAACCAGATCATTCTGTTTTGTCAGCGATCTGGTCGAGGGTGTGGTTCGCCTTTTGAATTCGAACGAGCCCATGCCGGTCAACATCGGGAATCCAACCGAATTCACGATGCTGGAACTGGTCGATGTTCTTGGGGGAGTGTTCGGAAGGCGACTTGAGGTGGTCTTCGAACCGCTTCCGCAGGACGACCCGCGGCAACGTCGTCCAGATATCACCAGAGCCAGGTCGATCCTGGGTTGGGAACCTGTCGTGGGTCTTGAGGAAGGCATACGCATAACCGCGGACTTCTTCCGAGGCATCTGTTGACGGGTGATGTCTGTCTTTGAATTACGTGGCCTAGCGTGACAGGAGTTCGTCCTGAACGAATTCCTCGCCAAGTTCTTCCTTCAGAAAGTCCTTGAAATTACGCTTGATCCGTTCCTCAATCTGGCGGGCTCTCTCGCGGCTGACCCCGAATTTGTCCCCCACCGACTGAAGCGTGACCGGGTCATCCGAAAGAAGTCGGTTCTCCCAGATGTAGATATCTCGTTCGTTCGTCAAACGGCGCCTGAAACCGGATACGGCATCCTTGAGCCTTCCGGAGATCTCGCGCGACTGGGCCTCGCCTTCGATGTCGGTGTCGGAGGCCATGGAAGAAAGGTAGGTCGTCTTGCCATCGGTCCCGTGAGGAGCATCGAGATACAGATCCGGGGCGTCCATCCGCTGGATCATCTCGGTAACGGTCGCCTCTGGAACGTCCAGGTTCGTGGCGATCATCCTGGCGGTCGGATCGAATCCCATGTTCAACAGACGCTGGCGTTCCTTGCGCAGATTGAAGAATATCTTGCGCTGCGCCTGTGTTGTACCGAGCTTCACCATCCGGTGGTTGTTCAACAGATAGTAGATGATGTAGGAACGTATCCAGTACTGGGCGTAGTGCGACAGCCGAACTCCCTTGACCGGATCGAAGTGCTGCACCGCCTTGACCAGGCCGATGTTCCCTTCCTGGATAAGGTCGAGCACCTGCGATGTGAATGAGCGGTATTCCATCGCAATCTTTATGACCAGGCGAAGGTTGGCCGAGACCAGCTGGTAGGCGATCTCGGGATCGCGTGTTTCCACGAAACGCGCGGTCAAGTCTTTTTCCTCTTCGGGCGTCAGCAACGGGTACCGTTGAATATCCCGTATGTACCTGTACAGCAGATCAACCTGAACCGACGTCTCGTCGTCCTGTATACGGGTCGGAATCAGGGATTTCTCGCCACCTCGAACCTCGACCAGTTCGGTCGATTCCACCGGCTCAATCGGTTCGACCGTGTCGTCGCGGTCCTGCGTTTCTGTGCTCAGATCGTCGTCAACCAACTCTGGATTTTCCTCATTGTTCAGCAGCCACCGCGAAACCGGGGCGCGACATATGATAACATCACTTGGCCCGGTTTTTGTCATTGCGACAATCTCGAGAGGTTCAAATGTCAAATCCACCCGTGGCTAAGCGAGCGGGTGCCCGCGCGATTGCCGTACTGGCGGTCGCAATTCCAATTGTTTTTGTTTCCGGTTGCTGCGGCCGGCAGTCCGATCCCGTCGACATGATTCCGTCCGACGCGGATGCCTGGCTGGTGACACGTCCGCCGTTGGAGATGGCGTCCACTCTGACCCCCCTTCTGCGTAAGATGCCCGGACTGGCCGGCGTGTTCGAACTGGTCGAATCGACCACAGGCATGAATCTCGCCAACCCTGAGTCATCGGAATGGATCGATCCGCGACGCGGCCTGATGGTTTCGTCCTGGCGCTCCGGATGGCTGATCGTGGCTCCGATCAGGAAAGCCGGTGTGGCCGGTCGCCGGCTGCCTCTCCAGCTTGCCAGGTTTGGCTTTGTTCAGGGACGCGAGGCCGATGGCGTGCGGTACTTTTCTTCGTCGTCGCGGGGTCCTGCCTGCATGCTGGTCAAGTCCGGGGTTGCGATCCTGTATGCGGGCCCCGACGTGTCCTGCGCCATCCTGTCAACACTGGTGAATCCGCCGACCGAAGGCGGCACGTATCCGCGCCCCGACCCAGTAGGCGCGGTGCTTACCGAGTTGGACATGGCTGGGGCCGACGTGGTCTTCAGCGTTTCGAACAGTCTGTTCGGCAACCAGGTAATGAAAGCGGTGGGTCTTCCGACGCGTGGCGCCGCGGCCATGATCGCGCGCGGGCTGATTGGTGATCTTCGAGGTGCGGCCAGACTGGGCGACGGCATCGTTCTTCGCGTTTCAGCGGGGGCTGCAGGCGTCGGCTTCAAACAGTCTCCAGCCGTGTCACATGCCGGTGCTCCATTGTCGGTCGAGGTGACTGTCGGACCATCGGTCCGCCCGCTGCTTGACGCGGCGGTTCCGCTGGCAGGGAAGAGGGTCAGGGGGCTTGACGCGCTGTTGTCCCTCTGGTCAGGTACCATGAGGCTGGTGGCCGATTCCGCGGCGACGTCGGATCAGCAGACCGTTTCAACGGGGCGGACGTTTGCCACAAGGCTTCTGACCAGGTTCGACGTCAGGCTTTCGGCAGGTCTGAAGACCCAGCCTGGCAAGGCGCTCGAACTGATATCGAAGAGGTTCGGGGTCGTGCCTCCCGCCGAAGGCGCCCCCTCAATGATCGATTTTTCGTACCGGGGGTTCACGGTTCATGCTGCGACTTCGGACGAACGCCTGGACGCGGTAGTGACCGGCGCCCCGTCCGGATCATCCGCCAGTATCGGCGCCGCGCCGGGACTTCCCCCGGCGCCCTCCGGTTCCAGGGTGATTTCCGCGGCCGTCGATCCGGAACTGGTCCTCAAGACGTCCGGGCTCGCGTCGATCGATTACCTTGTGCATCTGGTTGACCCGATCCGGCTGTTCCTGGCCGATGTTTACTACGAGGCGGGAAGGGTCGTCGTGGACGCCAGGGTGGAGGTGCGTTGACGGTGAATGATCCTTGTTGTGAACTTCCGGTTCAGGCGGAAGGTTTGACAAGGGCCTATGTCGATCGAGACGCACCCGGCGGGCGCAGGCTGGCGCTTGATTCCGTGTCGCTCACGGTCGCTCATGGCGAGTTCGTCGCGCTGGTTGGCAGATCCGGTTCCGGCAAGACCACTCTTTTGAACGTGACAGGTTGTCTGGATCGTGACTTCTCAGGGATGCTCAGACTGTTCGGTCGTGACACGTCCAGGCTTGGAGACCGTCAGCTTTCGGATCTTCGCAATCAGCGTATCGGGTTCGTTTTCCAGGCGTTCCATCTGCTTGGACACCTGACCGTCTTTCAGAATGTGATGCTCCCATGGCACTTTTCGGGGACATCGCGCGCCGATGCCGAGTCACGGACAGTCGATGCCCTGAAACAGGTTGGCCTTCCAGATCGGGCCGATTCTTTTCCATGGCAACTCTCAGCCGGGGAACGCCAGCGCGTTGCGATTGCCCGCGCGATCCTGAACCGGCCGTCTTTGCTTCTCTGCGACGAACCAACTGGAAATCTTGACCGCGAGACAGCGGCTTCGGTGACCCGGATCTTCGAACAGATTGTGCGGCAGTCGGGCACCTCCGTGCTTGTGGCAACTCACGATGAGACGCTGGCCGCCTCGGCCGACAGGATCGTGCGTCTGGTTGACGGGAGGCTGGCATGAAGGCGCTCGCCAGGCTTTCGTTCAACTATATTCGACGCAGCCGACGCCATATGGCGTTTGCGGCGGTTGGCCTGACGGCCGGGGTGGCAACGCTCGCGTTCTTCCTGGCGCTTTCGGCCGGGGTCCGCCAGAAAGTGCTTAACCGGCTCTATCCGGTCAATCAGGTTGAGTTCCAGGTGGAGCGGGTCAGCCTTTTCGGCCTCGGGCTGGAAGTTCCCGCCTCTCTGGAACCACCGGTTATCTCTGCGATATCCCGCCTGGAAGGAGTCAGGTCCGTCCATCCCAAGCAGCGTTCGGGGTTCCAGGCAAGGCTGTGGGGCGGACGAGATGTTTTTGGATCGACTCTTCGTGTCGAGGCGTTTTTCGACGGGCTCGACCCGGTCTTGATCCGCGATGAACTGCGTCAGTCCGAGGAGGGTGCGCTCGGAAAGGAAGATACGGGAGTCGCGTGTCTCACGGACGGGGATTGCGGTCCCGGATCTTTCTGCGGATCGCGTCGATGTGTGCGCAGGTCGTGGTGGAACCGTTTCGATTCGGTCGATTCGGTCTACCGATGCCGCTCCGATCTGGCCTGCATCCAGGGCGAGTCCTGTCTGAACGGCGAGTGCGTGATTCCGTGCGATTTCAGTCAGGGCGGGGCATCGTGCCCGTCGGGAACGGGATGCCGGGCCGGGGCGTGCCGGCGTCTGTGCTCGGATACCGGCATGGAATGCCGCGACGGCGAATTGTGCGCGGTTGACGGAATGTGCGCCAGGCTTTCGTGTTCGCTGTCCGGGGCCGATGTCCAGATGTCGGACGGCGGTGACCAGATGGCGGGCACGGTGACCGGCTTGCCTGGAGCGGCATCAAATCGGCCGCTCCCCGAGGTCTGCCCGGGCGATTCCTACTGCGCGGTGCCAGGCGTCTCGTCATCGTCAGGATACTGCGAGCTTCCGATACCGGTTCTTCTTTCACCGTTCATTCTTGACATCTACAACGACGCGGCCGCCCCGGCCCTGGGCCTGCAGCGTCTCGCCGGGCCTGAACTGGCCCTTGGACTGAAGTTCTCGATGATGTTCGGCGAGTCGTATTTCGCGGCTGACCTGCCGTCTTCAATGAGGGTCGTCAGACGGTGCAGGATCGTCGGGTTCTCGCCCAAGGCGCTTGACCTTGGCGTCACGATGCCTCTGATCGACGCGATGCATGCCAACGCCGCGATGCTCGGCAGAGAAAAGACCTCAAGCTACTCCAGTGTCGTCGTCGAGGCCGTGTCCAACGAGGACGTGCCTCGGATCATTCAGGACATGAAGTCGCTCGGACTGGTTCTGTCACCCAGGAGCGAGTCAGGCCGCAAGGCCGCCAACGTCCTGATGGTGCTGACACTGGTTTTTGGCGGAGTCAGTCTGATCGTGCTGCTGGTTTCCGGGATCAATATCGCCCACACGTTCGGCATGCTCGTTTCAGAAAGGCGACGCGAGATCGCGGTTTACCGCGCGGTGGGAGCGACGCTGCTGGACATCAGGCTGATAGTGGCGGGTGAAGCGGTATTTCTTGGATTCGCCGGTGGTATTTCCGGAATCTTTCTGGGGTGGCTTGCATCGCGCCTGGTCAATCTCCTGGCCGCGCCGGTTTTTTCCCGGATTCCGGGCAGCCCCGGCGATCTCTTCAGTTTCAGTCCCGCGATCCTTTGCGTCTGCATGGGCATCTCAATCCTGTTCGCCGTTTTTGGCGCATGGGGACCGGCCCGTTCCGCGTCCCGAACCGATCCGACGGTGGTTCTTTCCCAGGAGTGACATCGCGGCCAGTCCGTTCCGACGTTGCCCTGAAACACTAGCCGACAAGTTGCCGATACAGGGCTCATGCGCGATGAGTTCAGAGCCAGACCGGTGTTCATCGTATTTGGCCTTTTCCTTGGCGGAGTGATCGCCGGGAACCAGGGAAAGGCTGCCGGGATCCTTCTATTTTCCATCCTGATCATGCTGCTGTCCCAGGTCATCCACATGATTCTGGCGCCTGGTCCGTTCTTTTCCCGCAGGAATTCATGCTTTTCCTGTTTGTTTCCATTTTTCACCATTGCGGTCGTTTTCACCGCCGGCGCGATCAGGGTGGAGCTTCCTCCGGAACCGGATTGGGCCTTCAAAGGCATGAACGGCGCCGGGATAGGCGCTGTCGTCCGCATCGATCAGATGATACGGCGCGACGAGTTCGAGACGAGCGCGCTGGTTACGGTCGCAGGCCTGGCGGGCAGTCGGGTCGACGGGACGGTCACCCGTTTGAGATGTTTCGCCCGGGATGGCGGCCGCGGTCAATGCGCGGGAATCGTCGTTGGAAGAACACTGGCCGTGCGGGGAAAGGTTCTGACGCATCAGGGCGGCGCGACGTCGATCATCGTCGATCAGGGCGGACTGATACCTGTCGAGCGTGTCGGCGAACCGTTTCGGGTGGCTGGCCGGGTGGATCGTCTGAGGGCCGCCCTTTACGAATCGGTTTCGGGCAATCTCACGGGACACGCCGCGTGGCTTGTCCCTGCCATCGTGCTGGGCGAGGGAAGAGGGGTGCCTTTCGTGGAAAGGGCCGCCCTGTCCGCCCTTGGCACCTCGCACGTCCTGTCGGTATCAGGCCTTCACGTGGTCGCCGCATCTGCCGCCTGCGGTGTCGCCGTTGCCGTGATTGCCGGCATCCTGGCCGCCTGCTTCCGACAGAGGACCAATATCGCGGCAATAGCCGGTCTGGTGTCGGTCGCCGCGGCCTGGGGCGTGTGCCTCCTTGCGGCATCTCCTCCGCCCGCCGTGCGCGCGGCCGGGATGGCGACCATGTTCTGGTTGACCGTGCTCCTGCGGCGGCGCGTCTCTCCGGTGACGGTTGTTTCCCTGACCGGGATCCTGGAACTCCTGGTGTCGCCTCTCGACGCGCTCTCCATTTCTTTTCAACTGTCATACGCCGCAGTTTTCGGGATTCTCGCCGTAACCGGACGCGTCAGGGAACAGGTCCGGGATCGGGAGTCCGGCAACGCGAATCGCGGTCGCTTCCGCCTCATTCTTCTTCGTCTGTGGCGTCCTGTCAGGACAAGTCTGGCGGTCTCCATCGGCGCCTCGCTGGCGACCACGCCACTCACTGTTGCGTATTTCAATTCCGCGCCGCTGGTCGGACCGCTGGCAAATCTCGTCTTCGTTCCCCTTTTCTCGTTCTTCGCCTTTCCAGGCGCGATCCTTGTTCTGCTTATTTCGCGGATCACAATGTCCGAATCGCCGTCCGCCCTGTTCAACGTGTTGACAAACCTGTACTGCGGCGGCGTGGACATCCTGATCGACGTCGAGGTCCTGATCGCCAGAAATCTGCCGACCTGGATGGTTCACCAGTTCTCGCCTGTGGATAACCTGATTGCCGGAGTGGCAGCAGGCCTCCTGGTATCGTTCATGCCTGGCAGCAGGCGCCTGCGCATCGGATCGGCTGTCATCGTCGGAGCCTTCGTGATGGTCGCGGTCGGTTGGAATGCGCGACCCGAACCGGGAGTCACGTTCCTGGACGTGGGCAAGGGCGACGCCGCGGTGGTCCGCTGCCCTTCGGGCGAAACCTGGCTGGTGGACACCGGCCCGCCGCCCGCGTCAAGGGATTTGCTCCTGGACGCGCTTGCACGCGCGGGAGTTTACGATGTCGACGGAGTGATTCTGACCCATGCCCACGATGACCACTTCGGTGGCCTGGTCACGCTGGCACGGTTCTCCGGTCCTTTCGAACTGGCCCTGTCCGAACAAACCCTGAGCGGCATCGCGGACCTCGCGGAACTGGTCAGGACCATGGGAGGTTCGATTCGCGTGCTTCGGGAGGGGGACAAGGTTATCCCGGGATGCGGCGTCGAATCGGTCGTTCTTCAGGCTGGGACGGCCGGCCATTCCGGGGCCGCCACGAACCCGGGCGAAAACGATTCCTCGCTCGTCTTCAGGCTGGGGCCGCCCGGAATGGATGTTCTGTTCATGGGCGACCTGGAGTTCGCGGGCGAAGATGTCTTTCTGGACCGCGGCAATGTCCCAACTGCGCGAATTCTGAAGGTTGGACATCATGGAAGCCGCGGATCGACCTCGCTCGAATTCCTGGCGGCGGTCAGGCCGCGCCATGCCTTGATAATGGGCTGGCCGAACGGACCCAGGGTCGGTCCATCCGATCTGCTTCTTGAGCGGTTTATTCAATCAAAATCTATGGTTATCGCGACATCGCTGGTCGGCGACGTGACAGTCGAAATTGGAAAAAATCGATCGGAAAAAATGCCACTATCTCCAGTATTCAAGCCTCGAGCTGGCATCCCGCAGGACTTTTCCGGCGTTAATAGTCTATTCAGAGATACTAACAAAATGATTAAAAAGTCCTCTGGTGCCCGATAGAACTGGACTTGCGCTTTTCCATCCAGATCCAGTCCGAAGGTGTTGAGAGGCTCTTTTTCCTGCCTTTTGCAGTTTTCTTGACGGTTGCGGTGTTCGGGGTTATGCTCGGGTCGTATCGTACAAGATATTGTAATCACGATATAATTCGGTCAACTTCCGTTTCGTTGGTTCTGACCCCTTTTCAATCCGAAAGTTTTGGAGGATATTGGCCACTGATTGGACTCCCAGTGGTTCGACTGGCCTTTGGCGGGACGGTGGAGTATGGCCATCAGAAAAGTCAACGACGACCTCTTCGGCATGTGGGAAGCGACTCTGGACGTCAAAACAGGACGTTTCCAGGTCCCGAACGAGGTTTACCTTTATTTGCGCAGCAAGGTCTTTCTGACTCTCGACCCGCTTGACAGGTTCGTCGAGGCCAGATCCGAGACCGGGTTCGCCGAACTGGTCGAACGCATCACCGCTGCCGAGAGCAGTCTGCCGGTCGAGGTTGTCGCGGCCCTCAGGACGGATTACCTCGGCTACTCGGCTGAAACCGGGATCGACGCGGCGCTGCGTCTGCTCGTTCCGCGCCGCATGAGGGACACGCTTGACGACGGCGACTTGATTCTCATCGGCGCCAAGGACGTCCTTCAGATATGGCCGGCCAAGCGCTACCGCGCCACCCGTGGCGAACGCATGGCCGCCATTGCCAAGCACTACCCCTCGTACCAGGCGCTCATTCTCGGTGTTCCGATGCAGGCGTCGGTTCCGGTCACTGCGCCCCAGACCCCAACGGCTTGTGATGATGGAGAAGCCTGATGCCCGACGTGGCCCACATCAGCGTGATGCAGGAGGAGGTCATAACACTCCTGCGCGGCGCGCGCGCCGGCTGGATCGTGGACGGCACGGTCGGTCAGGGTGGGCACTCCAGGGCGATCCTGGCGGCCACCCCAATCGAACTTCGAGTCCTTGGCTTTGACAGGGATCCCCAGGCAATCGCGGCCTCGCGGGTGCGTCTGGCCGAGTTTGGCGATCGGTTTGTGGCGGTACACGCGGGATACGAGACGATCGCCGCCGTGGTCGCCTCCATGGGAATTTCCCCGGTAGTCGGCATCCTTCTCGATCTTGGCCTGTCCAGCACTCAGCTCGGTTCGGACAGGGGATTCTCGTTTTCAGGCGACTCCTCGCAGCCTCTCGACATGAGGTTCGATCCCGGTGACGGCGTGACCGCCGCGGACGTGATAATGGCCCTGCCGATCAAGACCCTCGCCGAGCGGTTCCGTGAGCTTGCGGACGTGCCGATGGCCGGTCGTCTTGCCCGAATCCTGAAGGAAGAGGCCGGAAAGGGGCGCATGCAGACTGTCGGCGAGTTCGTCGACGTCTGTCACCGGATCTATGGACCGCGTATCAGGCGGCTCCCCAGCCCGACGCTTCCGGCGCAGGCGCTTCGCATGATGGTAAACAGCGAACTCGAGCGACTCTCCTCCTTCTTCGATGCTGTCGATGGCGTAATGGCTCCCGGTGGAACCCTGGTGGCCATTTCCTTCCACAGCGGCGAGGACCGGATAGTCAAACACTCGATGCGGCGGATGGCTAAGGAAGGGTGGTCGCTGCCGTTCGTGAAGCCCATGCTTCCGAGCCCGGCGGAATGCGAGACAAACAGCCGTTCAAAGTGCGCCCGCCTCCGGGCGGCCGTGAGGTGCCAGGCGATATGAGCATGCGTCACCCCGGCAGTCTGAACTGGCCCTACGTTTTTCTCGCGATTGCGATCGCCGGCGCCTTTCTGTTCGCGGGATTCAAGATGGTTCACGACTCCCGGATGCTCGTGGCGCAGCGCAACGAGGTGTTCAGGGAGGTTCGCACGCAGAAGCAGCTCGAGGACGAGCGCAAGCGGTTGCTTAACAGGCTTGCCCCTTTGATGGCGGCCACCAGGCTGAAGCTTGAGAGTCTCGAGCTGGGCCTCACGGTGCCTGACGAAAGGCACGTAATCGTGATTGAACCGGAGGCGAAGTGATGGGACGGACTATCCGATTCGCATTGTTCCTTGCTGTCAGCCTGGCCCTCTGCTCCTGTGGCAGGACCATCTCGCCCGACGATCAGCTCGCAAGTGAATATCATTATAAATTAGCGCGCAACTATTATAATGATCACAACATAGCTATGACGCAGCGCGAGCTGCATGAATCACTCACGCTCGACCCGTCGAATGCCGAGGCGCGCCACCTGAAGGGCTTCCTGATGATGGGTCTTCGGGACTGGGAGGGCGCGGCCCATGAGTTCAGGCTTGCGCTTCAGTTTCAGCCGGATCTGCGTGAGGCGCGTAATAATCTTGGTGTCGTCCTTATCGAACAGGGAAACTATGAAGAGGCGATCGAGACGATCGAGCCCCTGATCTCCGATCCGCTTTACGGCACGCAGTACATAGCGCAAGGCAACCTGGGCCTTGCATATATGAAACTGGGCGATCTCGAAAATGCCCGCAAGCACCTCGAGATGGCGGTGTTCCTTCTGCCGTCATTCGTTCTCGGAAACAACAATCTCGGCATTGTGTACATGAAGATGAACCGCACGCGCGACGCGCTCGAAGCCTTTGAGCGCGCGCTCAAGCACGCTCCCAAGAACTACGCGGAACCGATGTACTGGATCGGCGTCATCTATCAGAAGGCGGGGCGCTACGAGGAGGCAGTCGCCTCCTTTACCAGGTGCGCGGAGATCCTGGGTGACACCCCTCTTGGCAAGCGTTGCGCGGCGCGCGCGGCGGGTGATCTGCTGGAGTAGGAGAGCTCGATGAACCACGGGACGGGCGTCAGCAAGCTGGTAGACAGAACCCTGCGAAGGGTTACTGGCAGCGCCTCGTCCGAGCAGCGACGTCCATTGATTGTGATGGCGGCGATCGTGGCCGGCTGCATGCTGGCGCTGTTGCTGTTTGTCGCCGTGGCGGGACGTCATCAGCTCGGCAACCGTCTGGAAGCCGAGATCGCTCTGCGCAAGGCCGTGACCAGGACCAGCGCTTTCAAGGGCACGCGCGGAACCATCTACGATTCGACCGGAAACCGCGTTCTCGCGGTCTCCGTGGAAAGCTCTTCGGTCGGCTATTACTGCGGCGTACCGGACGGGACATTCCAGAGGATCGCCGTCAGTCTTTCAACCGCGCTCGGCATGGGTATCGAAGATGTGACCGCTCTGATGCGCGAGGGAAACCGCAAGGGTTCCGTCATATTCATCAAGCGGCATATCTCCGAGGAAGAGGAACTCCGAATCCGGGAACTGCAGCTTCCGAACGTCTCCATCCAGCCCGACTCCAAGCGCATCTATCCTCTGGAGCACTCGATGGGCGTCCTGCTCGGATTCGTCGCTCCAGACAGCAAAACCTGGGGCGAGTATGTCGGCAGGATGGGCGTGGAAGCAGCGTGGGACAAGGTGCTTGCCCCCACATCCGTTTCGGTTCGCCGCGGACGCACCACCGACATTGGCGCCTGGCGGCCGTGGCGGGGCGCGGCAAAGGGAACGACGTACTCGTCAGGCAGGACCATTCGCAATGCGAATGAATCATGTCAGCACAGAGGTGTCGATGCCTGGCAGCTCGACGGAGCCGATCTCGAACTGACCCTTGACTTCGACCTGCAGATCATCCTGGACGAGGCCCTGCTGGAGGCGGTCATTCGCGAGGAGGCCGATGGCGGGATGGCGGTCATCCTGGATGCTCGGAATTTCAACGTGCTGGCGATGTCCTCGTATCCGTTTCTCGATCCGAACAACTACAAGGAAATGTGCGCGATCGACGGCAAGCGTGAATCTCAGGTCGTTCTGGACGATGTGACGAACCCCTGCCTGAACAAGGTGCTCGCGTTCCCGTTCGAACCTGGATCGATCGCCAAGCCGGTGGGACTCGCCGCAGGGATGGAACTCGACAGCAGCATCACTCTGAACAAGTCTTTCGACAACGGCAACGGGGTCTGCTTCATCGGCCGAAACCGGGTATCCGACAAGATACGACTTGACAGCCCGCCGATGTGGAAGGTGATCAAGTACTCGTCCAACTGCGGCATGCAGGCTATGGCGTCGACCCTCGATCCCGAGGAGATGCGTCAGTTCTACATCAAGATGGGCCTGGGACAGAAAAGCGGGATCGACGTGGCCGAGAGCATCGGCCTTGTGCACAAGACATGGCCGCTGTACCGCGCGCGTTCCGCGTCGTTCGGATACAGCTTCCGCGCCACCCTCCTGAACATGGCGGTCGCATACGCCACGCTGACAAACGACGGCGTCAGGCTTGAACCCAAGGTCGTGAAAACGGTCCGATGGCCGGACGGATTCGTCGAGAACGTCGTTTCGGCCGATGGAGTCAAGGTGATGTCCGCGGAACACGCCCGTGACGTTCGCAGGGCGCTCGTTCATGTCGTCATGGACGACAAGGTCGGTGAAGAGAGAGCGGGCACCGGGGCCAAGGCAAGACCGAGGAATTACACCGCAGGCGGAAAGACCGGCACGGCGGAAACCGAGGACGAATCCGGCGCGGTCATTGACCTGAAGTGCTCGTTTGCAGGCTTCGCGCCGGCGAATGATCCCAGAGTCGTGGTGGCGGTCACGCTGATTCGTCCAAAACGAAATAAGTCCGCGGCCATGACGGCGGCTCCTGTGTTCTCGAAGGTAATTGACCTGGTGCTGCCGGTTCTGGGGGTCAAACCGGATCGTCAGCAGTCTCCGGTGGCAATCAGGAAGGAAGACGTCGAGGTGCCGCGATGACCAGGATTCAGGAGCGGCTTCTGAAAGATATGGGTGTCATCGCGATTCACGGTGACGTCGCATCGGTCCACATCGACAGGGTCAGCTGTGATTCCAGGACCGCCGGACCCGGGTGCGCCTGGGTGGCGATTCCCGGAACCAGGGTCGACGGCCACACGTTCATCAACAGTGCGGTTGCCGCGGGAGCGTCGCTGATCGTCTGCGAGCGGATGCCGGAATCCTCGAGCCTTCAGACGCCGCCGTTTGTGGTCGTTGAGGACTCGCGCGTGGCTCTGGCATTCCTGGCCTCGGCCGTCAACGGTGATCCGACGGGCTCGATCGACCTGTTCGCGGCCGTTGGAACAGATGGAAAAAGCTCGACAACCATGATCGTGGAGGCGGGACTTCAGGGGTGCGGGTTTGCCGCCGGTCTCCTTGGCACGCTCGTTTACCGCTATCCCGGTCGGACGCTCGAGTCGTCGTTGACCACTCCCGACCCGGTAACCCTCCAGGAGTTCTTCAGGGACATGCTGGCCGCCGGGATTCGGCATGCCGTGATGGAGGTGTCCTCGCACGCGATTCATCAGCGTCGTGTAGAGTCATGCCTGTTCAAGTCCGCGGTCTTCACCAACCTGACACGGGACCATCTCGACTATCACGGCACGATCGAGGCATACCGCGAGGCGAAGGTCCGATTCTTCACCGAGGTTCTTCCCCGGAATCCATCGGCCACCGGCGTTGTAGTCAACGACGACGACGAGGTGGCTGACGAGATCAGAAGGCGCTGCCCGCTGAAGGTGATCGGCTGGACCATGCAGGGCAGGGAGTCATCCGAGGTCCGCCTGATCGATGTCGACTATTCGTTGGACGGGACACGCTTCTCGTTCCAGACCCCCTGGGGACTGATCAAAATCGAGTCTCCTCTCATTGGTCGACACAACGTGGCCAACATCATGTCGGCCGTGTCGCTGGCAGGGCTGAACGGCCTCGATCTGAAGGCGTTCGTGGCGGGCGTGCAGAGCCTGGCTGTTATCCCCGGTCGTCTCGAACGGGTCAAGTCATCCAGCGGCATCCGTGTTTTCGTGGACTACGCGCACACTCCGAAGGCCATCGAAAGCGTCCTCGCAATCCTGCGTCCCATGGTCAAGGACGGCGATCTTCACATCGTTTTTGGCGCCGGCGGGGATCGCGATTCGGGCAAGAGGCCACTCATGGGACGGGCAGCCGTGATCGGGGCCCGGTACGCGACCATCTGTAGTGACAACCCGAGATCAGAACCGGAAGAGTCAATTCTTGAAGCTATTGTTTCCGGTGTACGCGAGGCGGAACAGGAAGGTGTGGCCAGGGCGTCCTGGCAGGTCATCGCCGACCGTCGAACCGCGATCATGACGGCCATCAGGCAGTCCAAACCTGGAGACGTGGTGCTGATCGCCGGCAAGGGTCATGAGCAAGTGCAAAAGTTCAAGGATCACACGGTGCATTTCAGTGATGTCGAGGTCGCTTCGGAGGCACTGGGAGAATGACGCGGACGTCGAAATACGAGCTCTCGGGCGAAGGCATCGCCGAGTTCACCGGGGGAACCCTGCTGTGCGGCGCGGGGCTCTATGCAACCACCGGCGCATCGATAGACACCCGGACCATGGTCCAGGGCCAGGTCTACTTCGCAATACGTGGACCTCGTTTTGACGGACAGGATTTCGTCGAAAGCGCCTGCGAGAAGGGCGCCGCGGGCGTTGTTGTCTCAAGCTCCGCGGTCAATTCCGACGCGGTTCGAAGGGTGATCGCTTCGGGACGCTGTTTCGTGGTCGAGGTGTCCGACACCACCGAGGCGCTGATCTCCTCGGCCAGGAGCTGGCTTTCGATCCTGTCGCCGCGCGTGATCGCCATAACCGGTTCGATAGGCAAGACGACTACAACCGCGCTTACGTTCGCCGCTGTGTCTTCAACGTTCGTTACCCATGTGACTTCGGGAAACTACAACAACCGCCTCGGGGTGGCCTTGACCTGCCTGGGCCTTCGGCCGCGGCACGAGGTTCTGGTCGTGGAGATGGGCATGAACGCACCCGGCGAAATCGCCGAGCTGTGCACCATCGCCCCTCCGGATGTGGCCATTGTCACAACGGTTGCACCGGTTCACCTGGAAGGCCTGAAGACGATCGAGGGCGTTGCGGCGGCCAAGGCGGAACTGGTCGACGCGCTTGACGAAGACGGTGTCGCCATTCTGAACACCGATGACCCGCTCGTGGCCGCGATGGCTTCGCGCAGCCGCGGAAAGGTCGCATGGTTCGGTCGGGATCCGCGCTCCGAAGTCCGCGTCCTTGACGTCGGATGTGCCAGCGATGGCGCCACGATAGTGAAGTATGGAATTGATGGCGTCGTCCGGACGGTCCGGCTCAAGCTGGTTGGAGTGCACAATGCGATGAACGCGGCCGCCGCCATCCAGGCCGCCATTCAAGTCGGAGTGGATCCGGAGATCGCATGCCAGTCACTTGGCGGTGTCGAGCCGGGTCGCCATCGCATGCAGCTTTGTGACCTTGGAACCATCCGGATGATCGACGACTGCTACAACGCTTCGCCGCGCTCCATGCTGGCCGCGCTCGACGCGCTTGTGATGTTGTCCGCGTCACGCAGGAAGGTCGCCGTGCTTGGCGACATGCTGGAGATGGGAGAGCAGACCGAGCAGGTTCATCGCGAGATTGGCCGAGCCGTTGCCGAACGCGGTGTCGCGTTGTTCATAGCGGTTGGTCGCAACGCGGCCGTTCTGGCCGAATCCGCGATATCGGCCGGGATGGATCCCGCGCGGGTGTTCGAGGCTCAGGACTCGCTCGCGGCAGCCGCGCTCGCCCGCGAGATGCTTGTTCCCCGGGATGTCGTCCTGGTCAAGGCGTCACGCGGGGTCGGTCTGGAACTGGTCACCGATGCGATCCGTGCTCGATTCGAATCCCGGGATGTGGAGGTCGGCAACTGATGGCAGCGGGAGTCACGACGAAGTCGATGGTCGGTACGGACCGTAGCGGCGCTGAAAGCGAATCCGCCCGTGTCGTCCTGGCCGACTCCCCCGACGTGACGCTGTTCAAGGGCCGTTGGGACATCACGCTGCTGGCTGCCGTGCTGGCACTTTCTGTCGTGGGGCTTCTGTTGATTCTGTCGGTGACCATGCATGCCGCCCATGACCTGTCGGCCACCGAGCGTCTGAGCGAGTTCAAGACGCAACTCATGGCGACCGGAATCGGGATCGCCATGATGTTCGTGATGCGTCACTTCAATCTGCGCCTGCTGTGGCGGCTCTCGATAGCCGCTCTGGTGGGCCTTTTCATCATTCTGGTTCTGATGAAGGTGGGGCTCCTTGGCAAGGGGCACGGCGGCTCGAACCGCTGGCTCTTTGTCTTTGGCGTGTCGATTCAGCCGTCGGAGTTCGCGAAAGTGGCCTGGGCGATATTCCTGGCCGGGTTCCTGATCAAGGCAGAGGATGTCGGCGCAAGCTGGAAGATGCTGCTGGTGACGGTCGCGCTGGCGGCGCCCTTCCTGGGTGTACTGGTGCTGATGCGCGACGTCGGCTCCGCCGTTATCATGGGCGCCACGATGTTCGTCATGCTTCTGGTCGTCGGAATCAACTGGAAGCAGGCTCTAACCCTTTTTGGCCTTGGAGTTGCCGGACTGATCGGCGTCTTCGTATGGGACCCGGTCAAGCTGGCCCGCCTTCTTTCCTGGTTCTTCGACGACTACCTGAAGAATGGCGTCGGATTCCAGGTTGCCCGAGGCGCTCTGTCGATCCAGAGCGGTGGCTTGTCCGGAACGGGCCTCGGCAGAGGCGTCGTGCACGCCTGGAGTTCGCTGCCCGAGGCGAAGAACGACATGATCATCTCGGTCGCGGCCGAGGAACTCGGATTCATCGGTCTGGTCGGAATCTGTCTGCTGTACGCGGTCATCGCGTGCAGGGGATTCGCGATCGCAAGGTCGTTCGAGAGCCGTTATCGAAGAAATCTGGCGTTCCTGATGACGTTCCTGATCATTCTGCCCGCGGCGATGCACATGTGCGTCAACGCTGGAATCATCCCGGCGAAGGGACTCGTGGCGCCGTATTTGTCCGCAGGTGGAACCGCGATGCTCATCAGCTGGATCTGCGTCGGCATACTTCAGCGCCTGAACATCGAGGCCACGGCGGAGATCGTCATTTCCGAGGACTTTGTTGATGAATACCAGGCCGGACCGGCGCCGGAACCGCCCCGGGAGGAACCGGCCCCCGGACTGATCCTTGAGGACACCGTCGGACTGGAGGAAGAACGATGACCAGTCGGAATCAGGACAAAAGGATCCGCGTCGCGCTGGTCGCGGCTCAGACTGGCGGCCACCTGCTTCCCGCGGTCGAGACCGCCAGGGTTCTGGTTTCCAGGGGGTGCGAGGTTACGCTGGTCAGCAGCGGAGCCGCGGTTGAGAAAACGATCCTCGCGGACGCGGGCATTCCCGTCATGACTCTGGCGGTCGGCCAGATCAAGGGGATGGGCATCGCCAGGAAACTCCGCGGACTGTTAAGCATCCCCGGCGCGCTATTTCGCGCTGCCCGGATGGTTCGCGGGCTGCGTGTGGACGCGGTCGCCGGATTCGGTGGGTACACGGCTGGCCCGTTCGTGCTCGCGGCGGCAATGACCGGCGTGCCCACGGCCATCTACGAGGGGAACTCCAGACCCGGTCTCACGAACCGTCTGCTTGCGAAGGTGGCCAGGAAGGTGTTCGTTAACTTTGTGTCGGCGATTCCGGCGCTGGGCCGCAAGGATGCGGAGATAACCGGAAACCCGGTGCGCAAGTCGATTCTCCACATGAATCGCGCTGCCGGCGTCGGCATGAAGCGAAGGATTCTTGTTTTAGGCGGATCGCAGGGGTCAAGGTTCCTGAATGAACGCATGCCCCCGGTATTCGCCGCGATGGCCGATGTTCCCGGCGGTCTGGCAATCAGGCACCAGTGCGGCCTGGGAAACCAGGCGTCCGTCAGCGCCTCATATCGTGAACTGGGAGTCGAGGCAGAGGTGAGCGACTACATACGGGACATGGCCGACGCCTACTCCAGCACGGACTTCATCATCTGCCGCGCCGGGGCGGGCACGGTGTCCGAGGTGGCCGTGGCCGGCCTGCCCGCGCTTTATGTGCCCTTTGCGGCGGCCACCGATGACCATCAGGCCGCCAATGCCGCCGACATGGTTACCGCGGGCGCCGCAATGATGATTCGCGAGTCCGAATTTGACACCGGCAAGGTCGCGGGCCTCGTGACCGAGGTGCTGAGTGACCCTGTAAGGCTGTCCGCGATGTCCTCCGCGGCCCTTGCCGCCGCACGTCCGGACGCCGCGGACAGGATTGCCGAAGGAATTCTTGGAATGGTGGGGAAATGAACGGGTGGGGGCGGCTGGCCGCAACAGTGTCGTCGATTCCCGGCGTCAAAGTCCGGGAAAACGAACCGATGACGCGGCACACCACACTGCAGACAGGCGGCCCGGCCGACCTGTACATAGTCGTCGAGCACGCCAGGGCGCTTGAATCGGTGCTGGGCGTCCTGACCAGCGAGGGGTGTCCCTGGCTTATAGCGGGAGCAGGCTCAAACCTGCTGGTGATGGATGACGGGATTGAAGGTGCGGTCGTGACGCTCGGAAACGGTCTGGGCGGCCACTCAATCGTCCCGGGTGATCTGCCCGTGGTGAAGGCCGGTGGCGCGATGGCGCTGGGCGCCCTGCTGGCGGCGGTCGAGAAGGCCGGGATGTCCGGTCTTGAATTCCTGACGGGAATCCCCGGAACGGTCGGCGGGGCGGTGGCGATGAACGCCGGAACCCGTTACGGCTACGTCGACAGCATGCTCGAGTCGGTGGATCTGGTTTCCGCCGCCGGGCCGGTCAGGGTTGAGGCTTCGGAACTTGGCCTGGGATACAGGACGTCGTCCATCCCCGCGGGAAGCATTGTCGTGTCCGCGACGTTGCGACTCAGGACGGGGCGCTGGCCGGAGGGCGAACAGGTCGCCGCCACGCTGTCTGAGCTGCGCAGGAAAAATCATCCTCCAGCCAGCGGTACTGCCGGCTCGTTCTTCCGGAATCCCGATCCGGCCGCGAACCTGTTCGCCGGTCAGTTGATCGAGGAATGCGGACTGAAGGGTTACCGGGTGGGCGGAGCGATCGTGTCGCACAAACACGCGAATTTTTTGATGAACGGCGGAGACGCGACTGCCGCCGACCTGCTCAACCTGGCAAGGCATGTGGTCGATACCGTCCGCACGATGAAGGGTGTGACGCTGACGCGTGAAGTAAGGCTGGTGGGCCGGGGCGCCATCGAATGGCAGGAACTGGTGCCGTAGCACCCGCCGGGAGGGGACCGATGAAGAAGAACCGCAGGAAGATGACGAAGGAAATGGTCGTCCGCGGCGTCCGCGAGTCGGTCGGAAACGCATTCAGGTTCCACTGGAAGCTGATGCTTGCCGTTGTCTGCATAGTGCTGGTGGCTGGTGGTGTGGTGGAGGCAACCAGCCTTCTGAGCCGCACTCCGCACTTCAGAATGACAGTGGTCGAGGTCTTCGGCACCCAGCGGATGGACATCGCCGAGGTCGCGGACGCCTGCGGCCTGGTTCCCGGTATGACCAACACCCTGACCGTCGACCTGGGCGTGGTTGCCGAGACCTGTTCGCTGGACCCGCGAATCGAGTCGGTGATCGTCAAGAGGATACTGCCGGATACGGTTCGGGTAACGATTCGCGAGGTTGACCCGAGGCTTCTGCTGGCGACCGAAACCGGATACACGGTGTTCGATGGCGCCGGAAACCCCATTCCGGGGCTGTCCCCCGACTGGGAGCCCGATCTTCCGATACTCACGGGATTCGAGACCGCTCTGACGCCGGTCATTCTGCCTGATCCGCTCGACGACTCCCCGGGACGGCTTCGCGAACGCAAGGCCGAACAGGATCGCCAGAACAGGGAAAAGCTGGAGATGGTGGGACGCAGGGTTCGCGAGGCGCTCCTGCTGGTCGCTTCGATGGAGTCGGTGGATCCGTCGTGGCTTGACGAGGGCGTGCTGGTGGCGTTCCGCGGAGAGTCCGGATACGAGCTCAAGGCTCCGGGAAGGCCGACGCTGGTCATGGGAAAGGACAGGTTCCCCGAGAAGCTGAATCGTCTGGGCCTGGCAATGAAGGCGGCGTCACTTCGCGGGGCGGAACTCGAAAAGGTCAGACTGAACAACGAAAAGAACCCGGACAGCATCCTGGTCAAGGTCAGGAAGAACGCTTCCGAAGACGCGGAAAGGTCGGTGTTCACGAGGAATGTTGAGATCAGGTAGTTGAAAGGTCAGGAGGGCATCAGGATGAGACGCGAAATCATTGCCGTGGCAGACATCGGATCCGGAGAAGTGAAGATTGTCATCGCCGAAATGATGGCAGGCGAACTGAAGGTACTCGGCTGTGGTCGCGCACGCTGCGAGGGAATCGTGGCTGGGAGGGTCTCGTCCATCACCAACACCGCCGAGGCAATCAGGCAGGCGTGCCAGGACGCCCAGGCGATGTCGGGCTGTGAACTGTCCGAGGTCATGGTTTGCTTCGGCGGCCGATACATCGGCAGCATGAACAACACCGGCTCGGTTTATCACCGTCGTCTCGCCCCCGCTTCCGTGTCGGATGTCAACACCGCCATCGAGAACGCGACACACGTGAAGATTGAGGAAGGCGCCGAGATCGTGAACGTGATTCCGCGCGGATTCTCTCTCGATGACGCGGACGGCATCCAGGATCCGGTGCGCATGACCTGCATGAACATCGAGGCGGACGTGAATCTGATCCTCTCGTCCAAGGTAATCCTTGACAACATCCAGCGGGCGGTTGAACGCGCCTCGCTGAGGGTCAGGGAATTCGTGGCCGCTCCGTACGCGTCTTCGCTGGCGGTCCTGGACGATGAAGAGAAACGCATGGGTGTGCTTCTGCTGAACATGGGCGCGGGCACGACCTCGTTGCAGGTCTGGCGGGGCGGCGCCCTGGAATGGACCGGAGTCGTGGATAACGGCGGCAACATGGTGACTACCGCCATCAACCGCAGTCTGAAGACGCCGTTCGATATCGCCGAGAAGACGAAGCTCCAGTTCGGCAGCGCGATTTGCGACGGGATCGACCAGAGCGAATGGATCGAGGTGCCGACCGTCGGCGGTCGCCAGCCGTGCAGGGTGAGTCGTCTGTCGCTCGCCGAGGTGATCATCGGACCGACCGTTCGAGAGTGGCTCGGCGGTGTCGCGGACTTCGCCGCGCAGAACGTCGACTTCAACGACCTGCACAGCGGGATCGTGATCACCGGCGGCGCGGCCAGGATGAGAGGCATGGTCGAGTTGACCGACGAGATCTTCAACCTTCCGACCAGACTCGGTCAGCCGCACGACGTGTCGGGCCTGCAGTCGATAGTCGAAGGCGACCCCTCGATGTCGGCCGCGTGGGGCACGATTCTGTTCCGCGCCCTTTCAACCAATTCGAAGAATCGGTCTCCGATGGCGCCGCGTTCGCTTCGCGAGCCGGCCGGAAAGGGTTTCAGCTTCGGTTCGCTGCTTCGCAGTGCGATGGGGCTTTCGTGGTGATTGTTATGGGCAGCCCTGACAGGGCTTGGTGGGTATTGAATACAACGGGGTGGCATTATGAGCAGGCTTGAGTTCATGGACACGGTCGAGGCATCGGTCGGTGCGAGGATAAAGGTCGTCGGCGTTGGAAGCGGCGGCGTTAACGCGGTCAACACCATGATCGCACGCGGGATCTCCGGGGTCGAGTACGTAGCGGTCAACACCGACCTTCAGCACCTCAATCAGTCCAGCGCGGACGTCAAGCTGGCCCTCACCGGATCAACGAGGGGGCAGGGCACCGGAGGCGACCCGGTCAAGGGACGTGACGCCGCCCTTCAGCAGCGCCAGGAGATCGTCGACGCGATCAAGGGCGCCCACATGCTCGTTATTCCCACCGGTCTTGGCGGTGGAACCGGCACCGGAGCATCCCCGGTAATCGCCGAAATCGCCAGGGAGATGGACATTCTGACCGTGGCGGTCGCGACGATGCCATTCCAGTGGGACGGCTACGTCAAGCGCATGCGCGCCTACAACGGTCTGCGTGAACTGAAGGAAAAGGTCGACGCCTTCGTCACGATTCCGAACGACAAGATGATGAAGATGTCCCCTGGACGCCCTTCGCGCGAGGCGCTGCAGGCCTTTGACGGCATCCTCTGCGATGCCGTGGCCGGCGTGGTCGAGCTTGTGACCCGTCCCGGTTATATCAACCGCGACTTCCAGGACGTGCGCGCCGTGCTGCACAGGTGCGGCCAGTGTGTCATCGCCACGGGCGTCGGAGAAGGTGGCGACCGCGCGTACAATGCCGTCATGGCGGCGTTGAACAACCCCCTGCTCGAGGACACCCCGGTCGAGGAAGCACAGAACATCCTGGTCAACATCGTTCAGGGCCCGAGCGGCACGATGGACGAGGTCGGCGTCGTGATGAACCTGGTCAACGAGCGCCTTACGATGAACGGGAACATCAGTGGTGGAATGGCCGACGACGACTCGCTCGGCGAGAAGATCAAGGTGACGATCATCGCCTCTGGCATGCCCGAAATCGACGAGGTTCCGCCGCAGCTTCCCAGGTTCAAGAACGAGGAGTCGCCCTTGACCAGAAGCGGATCGGCCTTTCTTGAGACCGCCCCGGTTCAGTCGACTTCGGTCAGGACCCGCAGCTTTCCCGCGATAGATGCGATCGGCATCGGGAGCAGGACGACTCAGGAAGAAGTGAACTCGGAAGGCAGGATGATGCTTGGTTCGGTCGGCGGAAGCGAGTTCGAACGTCCCAGCGTCACGAGAGTCGACAGCGGCCTGAAGGCTTTTGGCTACTACCCTGGCAACGGTAACAAGACCGACCTGCGTTGATCCGTCCCCGGAGATCGGGCCCCGACGCCCATAGGGGTCCGGCTCAAGACTTCAACCACGCAGCCTTCATCACCCGCATCGCGTTTCCAAAGAGGATCTGGTCGGTCTCCTCGGCGGTGAAGTGCTGTTTCATCGCGTGGATGATCCGATCCATCTGGTTTGGCTTGAAGCAGTCCGAGAAGGGATGTGTCATGCCGTCGAAATCGGAGCCGATGCCGATGGCCGAAATGTCTCCACAAACCTCGCGCATGTGAAGCATGTTCCGGATGACGTCGGGTATCCCGTCGTTTCCGGAGTAGAACCTGGTCTCGGGATCGACCAGCCATCTGCGGGACAGGATAAGGCCGACCACGCCTCCGAGCGCGTGGACCTGACGCAATTCCTCGTCGGACACATTGTATTCGTGGTCGAAAAAGTGCTTCAGTCCGACGTGGGACAGAATGACTGGCCTGTTGTACTTGTGCGCCAGTTCATAGACCTTCTGGCGGGCCGCTTCCTGCGTATGAGACAGATCGACGACGAATCCCTGCCTGAACAGTTCGTTGAAGAAGCCTTCGGCCCCGTGGTCCGGGTCGTCCCATGACCAGTCGGCACGGTGCATCTTGAAGAAAGTTGAGTCCCTGACCGCCACAACCCGACCGCGAACCTTTTTCGGGATGATCTCCGTGGCCTCGGTCTGCGGCGAGTATGGGTTGTCGAAGAAATGCGAAGGGCAGATGCACGCCACGCCGCGTTTTTTCAGCAGCGCGAGTCTCTTCGAGGTCTCGGCGAGGAGTTCCTCGCGTGGCAGCTTCTCAAGTCCGGACCCGATTGAGTGGGCGCCCTCCACCGCGTGGACGAAGCCGATCTCATCGGCCTGCAAAGCTTCGACATCGGCGAAACTGGTGCAGATCCGCAGCTTGTGCCCGACCATCGGCAGCACGAGCCGGTTGGTCTGTTCAACCGCCACATTCAGCGCGTCGATCATCTTCTGGAGCGTGCGCCAGGGGTCTGCCAGGCGAAGCCCGCCGTAGTACGTGGGCGCGAAGGCCCAGAAGGCGTTCTTTGCGGCGGTGGTGAATCCGTTCTTCAGAAACTGGTACTCGATAACGTAGTGGGCGTTCATCATCACTTTTACCGGGCTGGCGTTCAGGTTCGCGTAGCGCGTCCTGAACTCGAACGGATTAAAGTGAGGCCCGGAGTAGTAGGGCGCGGTGTGGAACGTCCTGGAGATCCAGGGAAGGTAATGGATTCGAAGGCTCGGGTGCGCGTGAAGGTCGAAGATTCTGTCTGGTGAGTTGTCCATTTATTCCTGTGGGACGGCCGTATCCGTAATCGCAAAACTCAGCGTCTGCTGCAGACCGGTCAGCTGCTCGGTGAGAACGACCGTCACGTTTCCGGGCTTGACGAACATGATGTTCAGCGGCGTGGCGCTGCCCCAGACGCCATTCTCGTATACAGCGTCGAGGTTGAATACGTCAACCACCGCGTCGGCGGGAACCGCCGCGTAATCCAGGCTGATATCGCCGACCAGCGTGTTCCCGTCAGCATCCACCGGCTTTCCAATGAAAGTGGCCTGGGAGTAAAGCGGGACTTGAACCGGCGTCTCGTTGTTCCGCACGAACTGGTCCGCCTCCGGCTCACGGACAAAGGTCACGACATCGATGCCCTCGGCATCGACGAAATTCAGCACGATGTAGTCGATCAGGGTGGAGCCCAGCCACGACTGCAGTGTGTACTCGCCGGCCGTGGCAACCGTGAAGATCGCGTCTCCGATCGACTCAGTAGTCTCGTCCGTGGTGATTGTCACGCCGTCGGACGGCGCCAGGATATGCGTGATTTTCGATGGATCGCTGATCTCGGCGTCCTTGGATGGCGTTACATTGATCCGGTGCGTGACGCCCGTGATCAGGTTTACGTCCTCAAGTGAACCCTCGACGACCGCGTAGTCTGTGTGCAGCGAGTAAACCAGCTTGCCGAGATTGCCCTGGTTCGACACGACATCGCCGCAACCGGCGGCCGCAGCGGTCATTACCAGCGCGAGCATGACGGTCATGTTCAAGTTCCAGCGGTTTGATTTCATGACGTTTTCCCTCAATACGGTGATGTGTGCCGGGTCGAATCGTGCCGCGATTCGCCCGGTGGATGCACCATTATCGTGATCAATCGCCAGATATTTCAAGAGAACTGCTGACGCGACCCGATAACGATGCCGCTGCTCAACGGTATTTCTCCTGGATGAAAACGTTGATATCGCGGCGCGGTCCATTAGTTGCCGTGTCCCAGTAGGGCGATATCTGGCGGAGTCTGGAAATGACCTCGGGAACGACCTCGATCACCTTATCGATTTCCTCATCCGTCGTGTACATCGAGGTGCTGATACGCAGGCTGCCATGTGCGGCAGTGAAAGGCACATCCATCGCCTTGAGCACATGCGACGGGTCGAGAGAACCGCTGGTGCACGCGGAACCGGAGGACACGCAGATACCATAGTCATTGAGCGCAAGCAGGATGGATTCACCCTCGACGAACTCGAACGCGATGTTGGTCGTGTTCGGAAGCCTGGGGGCGCCCTCGCCGTTAATGAACAGGTTGGGAACCTTCGCCTTGATCGATGCCTCCAGACGATCACGCATGCGCAATGCCCTGGTCGGGTCGTCGTGCGCCATCAACAGTCTTGCCGCCGTTCCAAGACCGACGACCGACGCGACGTTTTCGGTGCCGGCGCGACGGCCACGCTCCTGGTGGCCCCCAAGCATCCAGGGCCGCCATCTGGCCCCACGCCTGACGAACATGGCCCCGACTCCCTTGGGCGCGTGAATCTTGTGGCCGGACAGGGTCAGCAGGTCCACGTCCCGGAGGTCGTCTTGAAGATTGATGGACATCTTGCCCGCGGTTTGAGTCGCGTCAGTGTGGAAAACAACCTGTGAATCGACTTTTTTCGTCAGCGTGGCAAGGCTTCCAACAGGGAAGATCACGCCGGTTTCATTGTTGGCGTGCATGATCGACACCACGGCGGTGTCATCCCCGATCGCCCTTACCAGGTCAGCCGCGTCCAGTCTGCCGTGACGATCGACCGGAAGGTAGGTGGCCCGGTAACCCTGACGCTCCAGTTCCCGGACAACCTCAAGGACGGCCGGGTGTTCAACAACGGTCGTGATGATGTGGCGACGATCGGGGTTGGCCCGCAGAGCGCCCAGGATCGCGGAATTGTTGCCTTCGGTCGCGCAGCCGTTGAAGATGATCTCGGATTTGCTGCCGGCGCCCAGCAGCCTGGCGACGCTTTCCCTGGACGCCTCGATCGCGGCGGCGGCCTCCTTGGCCTGCGGGTATGTGGAACTCGGGTTGAAGTACTGTTCCCGAAGGAACGGCATCATCGATTCAAGGACTTCCGGAGCAATAGCCGTGGTGGCGTTGTTATCGAGATAGATCAGCTTATCAGCCATTTTTCACTCCCCGGTGTTTCAAATCGAGATGATCTCGAGTTCGGCGTCGACCTTGGAGCGCAGAGAATCCTCGACCACCAGTCTCAGCGTCTGCGGGGCGCCGCTGCACCCCTGACAACCGCCGAGCAGACGGCAGAACACCTTCTTGCCGCGGATCTCGACTATCTCGATATCGCCCCCCTGCTTCTGAAGACGCGGCCGGATGTCGCTTTCGACCACCCGGTCGATCTCCCTGGAAAGCTGGAAAGGCGTGCGCTGCATCGAAGAACTGGTGGGCGGAAGAGGCTGCGGAGTCATGGTCGACTGATCCTCCCGGCCCCAAATGTCATCGAGAATGTCCTGCAGACCGCCCGGTTCATGGTGGCAGGCTGTACAGGCGCCCCCCGCCTTGATGGCGTTGGTGATGTCGGCGATTGAGTGAAGGTTCAGTTCGCGGACCTTCCGCCGGATGAAAGGCTCGGTCAGATTGAAGCATCTGCAGACGATCCTGCCTTCGTCATCCTTCTGAATCGTCGTGTCGAGTCCGAGTTCCTCAAGGGGAACGCCGCGCTTGGCGGCCCAGTCGGCCACCGCCGCCTGAAGCGCCTCGGCGCCCATCACCGAGCAATGGAGCTTCTGGGCCGGCAGACCGTCCAGATAGTCCACGATGTCGGCGTTTGTGATCTTCAGCGCCTCGATGGGGGTCAGCCCCTTTTCCTCGATCAGGGCGCAGAGCGCCTCGGACGACGCAATGGCAGAGGTGCAGCCGAATGTCCGGTACCTGGCCTGAACGATGCGGTCAAGTCGCGGATCCTGGTTCCTGTCGACCTTGAACGCGAATTCGAGTGCGTCACCGCACGAGAGTGAACCGTGCGAACCTATCCCGTCCGGGTCTTCGATTGCACCCATGTGGGTGCCTGCCTTCGAGGCCATCGCGTCCCGGAACAGCTGAAGTACCTTTTCCGAATAATCCCAAGGCATTTTTCAAATTCCTTCAGTCTGGATGCGGCCGTCAGCGGCCGTCTCTCATTCTCAGGTAAAATAAGTCCGAATTACGGACGTGTCAATGACGACCGCCCTGGCCTTAACGAAATTGGAATTCTGGAATAATATCTGCCGGCCTTTGTGGAGAGTGGAGTTTTGATGTCGGATTCGATTGGCACTGTCGGCCTCTGGGTGGGATTCCTGGTCTTCGTCATTCTCATGCTGGCCGTGGACCTTGGTCTGTTCAACCGAAAGGCACACAAGATTGGGATGCGCGAGGCAGGGCTGTGGACCGTCGTCTGGATCTCCCTGGCCCTGATTTTCAACGTCGGGATCTATCACTGGTTCGGGACCCAGCACGCGCTCGAGTTCTTCACGGGTTATCTGATGGAGAAGGCGTTGTCGATGGACAACCTCTTCGTCTTTCTCGTGTTGTTCAATTTCTTCGGAGTACCGGCACAGTACCAGCATCGGGTCCTGTTTTTCGGGATTCTCGGCGCGCTGATAATGAGGGCGATCTTCATCTTCCTCGGCGTCGCGATCATCGAAGTCTTCCACCCGATCATGTACGTCTTCGGCGCCTTCCTTCTGTTCACCGGCATCAAACTGGCCCTGTCGAAGGGCGAGCAGGTTCACCCCGAGAAGAACCTGATGCTCAGGATATTCAGGAAGGTGGTCCCGTCGGTGCCGGATTATCACAAGGAGCATTTCGTCGTCAGGATCGACCATCGCTGGTATGCCACCCCGTTGCTCGCGGTCCTGGTCGTGATCGAGGCGACCGACGTGCTGTTCGCCGTCGATTCGATTCCCGCGGTGTTCGGCATCACGCGTGATCCGTTCATTGTTTTCACCTCCAACATCTTTGCGATTCTTGGCCTTCGCGCGCTGTACTTCCTGCTGGCCGGCATCGTCGAGAAGTTCCGTTACCTGAAGTACGGCCTGGGAGTGATTCTGGCGTTCGTCGGAGTCAAAATGCTGGTCGAGGACCTGCTGGCCGGTATCGGCCGTGAGATCCCGATCGCCATGTCCCTGGGCGTCATAGCCGGAGTCCTGGGGCTCTCAATCGCGCTTTCCATGATCATCCCCGACAAGTCCGTCGATGGCGGCAAGACCCCGTAGACCATCTGATTCGTGCTTGATTGTTTAATTATTTCATGGATAATCAGGCGTTGAAGTCAAAGACTCCTTACCGTTTCAGACGGGGCAGGGGACAGCGCAGCGGCCTTCGTGTCGTTACGTTGTGCCGTGTCTCCATCACGGCACCTTTCTCGTCGTCGATCTATGTCGGCGATGTCTGGGGTGGTCATGAAAGAAGAATTCGGTGGTTCCAACAGGTCGTCCGTTGAGGCGAGGGGCGCCCGTCTAACGTCCATGGACGTGCGCGGGCTGGATGGCATAAGCGAGTCCGAGGCAGCCGCCAGACTGTCAGCCGAGGGTTTCAACGAAATCCGGGCGTCCAAGGGCGGTGGGTTGCTGGCAACCATTCTGGATGTGGTGCGCGAGCCGATGTTCCTGATGCTGGTCGCGGCCGGTCTGCTTTACCTTTTCATGGGTGAATTGACCGACGCGCTGATGCTGATGGGATTCGTCGTCGTGGTGATGGCCATCACGATCGTCCAGGAACGACGAACCGAGCACGCGCTGGATGCGTTGCGTGACCTCTCCAGTCCCAGGGCGCTGGTCATCCGTGACGGCGAGCGGCGCCGCATCGCCGGTCGCGAGGTCGTGCGCGGTGACTTGATCGTGCTTTCCGAGGGTGACAGAGTTCCGGCCGATGCCATTTTGCGGCGCGGGATCAATCTCACCATCGACGAGTCGATCCTGACTGGCGAGTCCGTGCCTGTTCGCAAGGTGGCGTCGGACGATGCAATGTCCCTGGACCGCCCCGGCGGCGACGACATTCCTTCGGTCTATTCGGGCACTCTGGTGACGTCCGGACAGGGCATCGCACAGGTTGTGGCAACCGGCGGTTCCACCGAATTCGGCCGAATCGGGCGATCGCTGAGCGGCGTAGGCATCGAGTCGACCCCGCTCCAGAAAGAAACCGGGCGCCTGGTCAAGACATTCGCGATCATAGGTATCAGCGCCTGCGCGATCGTCGTGGTCGCATATGCCCTGACACGCGGCTGTACCGCGGAATCCTGGAAGAACGGGATGCTTGCGGGTATCGCTATGGCCATGGCGACTCTGCCCGAAGAGATACCGGTGATTCTGACGGTGTTCCTGGCGCTGGGCGCCTGGCGCATCTCACGCAAGAACGTTCTTACCCGACGGATGCCCGCTGTCGAGACTCTTGGCGCCGCGACAGTCCTGTGCGTTGACAAGACCGGAACCCTGACTTGCAACAGGATGTCGTTGCGCGTACTTGGTGTTCCGGATCAGGAGATCGGTCTTGATGAAAGCACGGATGGGCTTCCCGAGGACGTTCATCGTCTGGTAGAGAACGCCATCCTGGCCAGCCGTCGCGAAGCGTTCGATCCGATGGAGCGGGCTTTGCACGAGGTGGGAAACCGATTCCTCGGCGACACTGAACACCTCCATCCGGACTGGACCCTGGTGCGCGAGTACCCTTTGTCGCCTGAACTGTCCGCCGTCAGTCAAGCGTGGCGGCGCACGGACGGGTCGATGGTTGTTTCCTCGAAGGGGGCGCCCGAGGCGATCGCGGATCTGTGCCATGCCAGCGAGGTCGAGTGTATGCAGATTGCCGACCGCGCGCGCGAACTCGCGTCCAGGGGACTGAGGGTTCTGGCCGTGGCCGAGGCGGTGTCCGGCATGTGTGAACTGCCAGTGAACCATCACGACCTGGAGTTGAGGTACGTCGGGTTGCTGGGCTTCGAGGATCCGCTCAGGACCGACGTTCCGCCGGCGGTAGAGGACTGCCACACCGCTGGTGTCAGGTTGATCATGATTACCGGCGACTATCCGGCCACGGCGATGGCGGTTGCCCGAAAGGCGGGAATTGCCACCGATGGCGGCGTGATCACGGGACCGGAACTCGAAAAGATGAGCGACGACGAACTGGCCGCACGAATCTCGGACGTCCAGGTGTTTGCGCGGGTTGTCCCGGAACAGAAGCTGCGCATCGTCAAGGCGTTGAAGGCGCGCGGCGAAGTGGTCGCGATGACCGGCGACGGCGTCAACGACGCTCCGGCCCTGAAGGCGGCGCACATCGGCATCGCCATGGGCGGTCGTGGCACGGACGTCGCGCGCGAGGCCGCGGATCTGGTCCTGACCAACGACAACTTCTCGTCCATAGTCGACGCGGTTCGCGTTGGTCGCCGGGTTTACGACAATATCCGCAAGGCGATCTCTTTCGTCGTTGCCGTGCATATTCCGATCATCGGATTGTCAATGATTCCGGTGTTTTTTGGTTCCTGGCCCTTGTTGCTGCTCCCGATCCACGTCGTTTTCCTTGAACTGATCATCGATCCGTCCTGCTCGCTGGTCTTCGAGGCCGAGGAGCCGGAGTCGGATGTGATGCGACGCCCGCCTCGTGGCACCAATGACCGCCTTTTCTCGGCGGGTTCACTCGGCTGGGCGGCGCTTCAGGGTTTGAGCGTGCTGCTGGTGTGTCTTGGCGTCTGGATTGTGTCCTCCGCCACCCACGATGAGAACGCGGCGCGTGCCCTGACGTTCGCCACGATGGTCGTTTCTTTCCTGACCGTCATCATGGTCAATCGATCCTGGTCACGAACGATGTGGACCATGCTGAAAGAGCCGAACAAGGCGCTGTTCTGGGTTATCATGGGAACGGCCGTGATGCTTCCCGTCGTCATCTTTGTCCCGTTCGCGCAGGGCCTTTTCCACTTCAAGACACCGCACATGCCTGATGCATTGCTTTGCATCGCTGCTGGAATCGTCAGCGTCATGTGGTTCGACCTGGTGAAGCTGTTCCGGCGGCCCAAGGCTAAGTAGCAGGCCACGGGACGCACAGGCGGCTAGAAGTAGTACCAGATGGAACTGTAGTCCGACGGCTTCTCGCCGACAGCGTTCAGGCGTTTCAGGTAGTCGAGAATGGGCACGTCCTCGCCGACCCAGGTTCTGCTGGGGGCGATTTTCTTCTCCCACGGATGGAACTCGTAAACCCTGGCGCCGTTCGGTCGGACCGAGATCAGGTCACGGTGTTGCGGGGAATTCAGGTAGTTCTTGCCCAGCCCAGGCACGTTGTAGACCGCTTCATCGGTTCTGGCCAGTCCTGGAAGCAGACGTGCCTCCTCCTTCTGTTCCTGAAGGATCCTGGCGATCGGCACGCGGTAGTCCACGGTCTCCTGTTTGCCCTTGGGATAAAACGTGTAGTACGGGTCGACCCCGCAGCGCCGCAGCAGACGCCGCAGTGCTGCCGCCTCGAAGCGACGCGAAACGAAGAACGTGTAGACGAGCTGGTTGTAGACCGGAATCCCCTGGCGCCTGAGCAGGTCAATCGCCTTGACGAAGTCAGGGGTGATTTCGGTCGGATGCTGGGCGTGCGTGACAACGCAGATCTCCCTGACGCCCGGCACGCGGTATGACCCGAGAAGCGTCGCAAGCTCGGGAGTGATTCGCATCGGCATCGTCAGCGGGGTTCTGGTTCCAATCCTGATGCGTTCGACATGGGGCATCGCCGCGATCCTGTCCAGAATGCGCTTGATGGCGCTATCGGTCATCATCAGCGGATCGCCGCCGGTCACCAGGACCTCCTGAAGTCCTGGATGATCTCCGAGCCAGTCCAGCGCGGCCTTGACGCGATCGCTTCCAACGATGGCCTGCTCGGAAAGAGGCTGACCAATTTCCCAGTTGCGCTGGCAGTACACGCATATCTGCGGGCACGAGTTCCAGGGTTTCATTATGGCTATGGCCGCGTATCTTCTGGTGACCAGATCGACCGGGGAAGTGTCCGACTCAAGCATGTAATCCGACGGTCCGCATCCCACTCCATCCGCCTTGAACGCGTCGATGTAGCTTTCCGGCGGGATGACCTGTGCCCGCAAAGCCGCATCGCGGCCGCCGGTTGTCCGGTCGTCAAAAAGCGAGGCGTAGTAAGGGGTGACTGCCATGGGAATCCTGTGTTCCCTGGCGCGGGAAATGCGTTTTATCTCGGAGGCGGAGAGACTGGCCATCGCGGCAAGTGTCGTTTCATTGGTCGCAAGATGTCTCATCTGCCAGCGCCAGTTAAGGAATTCCTCTGGTCCGGCCCCCAGTTCCGAAGCGATTCGTCCGGCGGCGATACCTCGCCGCTCAATCATCACTGGATCGAGCCCGCCCGCGAACCTGCCCATCGCGGCGTTCATCTGATCCGCCAGCCGATCGAGTTCGTCCGATCTGACCGTGGCCGCCTCGCGACCGGTCAGACTGGCCGAAGCCGGCAGCGCGTCCGAGCCGTGCAACCTGACCTTCCCCTCGATTCCGCGAACTAGATGACAGATTTCGGCCCAGAAACCGTCGGTCAGATCCGGCCGATCGAGTCCCGCAGAGGCATCGATCAGCGCTTGAAGCACGCTGAAGCCGGCCAGACTCTCGCTGCGGGGATGCAGTATTCCGCGCCAGGCCCTGGCGCAGTCGCGCACTACAACGCGATCCAGGTCATGCATATCGTCGGTTGAACTGTACGTCTCGAAGTGCTTGAGATTGACGCGATCCAGAATGCGCCGTCGGATGGTCTCGGAGTCACCGGGTGAGGCAAAGAGCGCGAGCCATTCGGACGCCTCGTTAAAAAAAGCGTCCGGCATCCCAGCGGTCGGCGAATTCTGTGGCGGATTCTCGCATTCCGTTGTGGTGTTTCGATGTCATCCTGCTCCTTGTAATGAGCTGTGTAGTCCGTCGGAACCAAACCCATTTTTTCAGACGCATGGACTCTGTGTCAACAATAGTCTTCGAATTTGTTGGATTTCGGCGGGTTACCCGGGAGTGCACACGCCTTCGCCGGCAGTGGCGCCGACACAACTGAATGACCAGGGACACTCGGTATCGCGCAGGCACGGTGAGCCCGATGACCCCGGAAACTGGCCGTCCAGACAATCTTCAGGACAGTTGCATCGGTTCTCTGGCGTCTCACAGGCCCCATCACCGCATTCGCTGCATGAACCGGCAGGCCTTTCGGTGTCGGTCACGCAGGTTCCGTCCGAATCCATGACCGCCCGCAATCTCACCAGTCCGGCACAGCACTGAAGGTATCCATCCTCGGGGAGCGGGTTGGTTCTGGTCACGCATCCCCGCCACCTGCCCGCACAGGTCATGGCCGGGTTTTCATGACATGTCCACAGCCCCTGGTCGCAGGAACAGAATGGGGTGCTCCTTCCGTCGGGGCATACCAGCATGCCATCGTCCATGGAATGGCAGGACGTGTCGCCGCACGTCTCGTCGATGGTCGCGCACGACCATGATGGCGCGCATACCGCCCATCCCAGGAATGAGCCGTCGGTCCCAATCCAGCCCTCGGATTTGCTGCCGATCTTCACGCACGCCGCGGCATGTCCCCGGCATCCGGCATATTCGATCAGACCGCCGCCGCACGGGTCGTACCAGCCCTCGGACCTGGTGCCGATCTCGCGGCAAACCGGCCTGCATTTCGTCGGCTGGCATGTGCACCAGGGACGGTTTGTCCCATCGGGGCAGCCAATGTCTATATTCGTGGATGGTCCGCACAGAGTGGGACACTCTTCCTCGATGTGTTTCATGTAGGTGACACCGGCATCCGAGCAGCGCCCAAATGCTATGATGGTGCCGTCCGGACATCCGTAATCGAGATCCTCGAAGGACAGGCACCCGCAAACACAGTCACCCGAGTCGGTGCACGTCGGATCAGGACACAGGAAACCACCAAGATCGGCACAGTCGGCGGCGCTGGCACATTCGCGACAGCGGCACAAGGGGCATCCGGCCGGGTCCGTTCTGTATCCGGATGGGCAGACAATATTGCATTCGGTGTCGGCGCACTCCATCGTGTCCAATGGTGAACTGCTGTCCTCGTCGTGGATCTCGAGGACGTCCCGGTTCTGGATCGCGTCGACCGATGCGTCGTCATAGCCATCGTCCTTTACGTCGTAAAAGGTTTCAGGCGTTGAGTCAGCGGCAACGGTGTCCCCGGGTATATCCAGTGGGAATGGGGGCCCGTCCAACGTCTCACTGATGGCGTCGGAATGTAAAATCTCAAATGTGTCCCGATCGAAATCTTCCGATGCGACCAGGTCTGCGGCGATTGTGTCGGACGTCAGGGAGTCGCTTATGTCGGCATGTGTCAGGTCTGGCCGCTCGTCACGGCTGCCGCAGCCGGCCATGGTCATCACGCCCGCCAGCAGAACTATTGATATCCAGTAGCCGCGCATCGTGAACCTTTCCATCCCGGTGGATTAATGCCCAGATGATAGTCGGATCGATGAAGGAATTGGAACCGGTCTCATTCAACAGGTGTTTTCTGCGCGAAATTCTCCCTGTTGCGCCTGCCCTCGGGGCATCTGAAGCAGGCTCGGCGCCGTCTCTGGTAGACGTCCGCGTCCACGAAGTCCGAGAGACACTTGTCCAGCGATACGACCATCCGTCGACTGCGGCATTCGAAGGTGTCGTGCAGGCCCAGTTCTGCGGCTTTCTGGCAGGAGGTCTTCATAACGAACCCTCGTTCAAGGATGACTTGTCTATGAATAGTCGGATCGCTCACGTATTCGTGGAATTGGTGACTGTGCTGAAATTCGGGCAGGAGCATTGCCCTATGAATGGGTAGGAAAATTTCCTAGGCGATGTTCAATTCCTGTACCCAGAGCACCGCCCGCCTGAGCAGTTCCTGGGCGTCGGGAATGTTCAGTTTCTTTTTGATGTTCTCGCGGTGCGCGTCTATGGTCTTGACGCTGAGATTCAGTTCACCCGCGATCTGGCGCGACGACATTCCCCTGCCGAGCAGTTCGAAAACCACCAGTTCGCGGTCGGTCAGTCTGTCCATGGGCAGTCGGTCGTCGCCCCGGCCCTGACCGGCGATGGCAGCCAGAAACTTCTGGGAGATCTCGGGACTGAAGAAGAAACGACCAGCGGCAATCTCGCGTACACCCTGTATCACGCGCGCGGCGCCATGATCCTTCATGACGAAACCGCGCGCGCCCGCGCGCAGCGCCCTCTCGGCGAACAGATTTTCATCGTGAACCGTGAGGATCAGAAAAGCGGCGTCCGGATTCACCGCCCGTATGTCCTTGAGCGTGTCGAGTCCCGAGCGTCCCCTAAGCGAAAGATCCAGAATAATCACGTCTGGAGCGGCCGACCCCAGAATCGCAAGCGCGTCCCCGGCGCATGCCGCGCCCCCGGCAAATATCATATCTTCCTCGGCCCCGATTAACTGTTCCAGGCCCTGGCGAAAGATTTCATGGTCATCAACGACCATGACTCGAATGGCTCCCCCTTCGTGCTTCGCGCAAGACCTGTCCGGCCGAACGAACCTGTCGGATGTTACCATCACGGCCCCCCGGATCGTCTGTCTGACCGGTTCATACTATTCCAAAGCGGAAAAATCGGAAACAGGCAAATCAGGCGGGCCGGGATTGGCTTGCGTGAAGTCGGACTTCAAACGATGATTTCCAGCTAAGGAGTCGTGATGGAATCGATGCAGCCCGACATGTTTGAACTTGTGGTCGTGGGACCAGCCTTTTTCGAGGCTTTTGTTCCATCGATCCCGTTTCCGCCTCCGGGTGAGGAGGCGTTCGTCGACGAGATAGGCCTGGGTCTGGGGGGCGCCCTGAATGCCGCGAGCGTGGCTGCGGCGCTCGGAATCAGGACCGCGTTCATGCATCCCCGCACCGGCTGGGAAGTCGATTCGATGGTCGCGCACTGCTGCAAGGTCACCGGGATTATCGACATGCCGTGGGGCGATGGCGGTCGCCCATTTGTTTCACTGGTCAGGTCGGACAGCCGGAACAGATCGTTTCTGAGCTGCGCCGACTGGAGCCTGTTCGATGCCTGTCCGCCGATTCCGCCGACGCTTCACGTCCATGCGGGAGGCCTTGTCGAATTCGATTTGATTCGTGGCACGCTGGAAAGGGCTCGCGCCCGGGGTGCGATGGTCAGTACATGCGCGGGATGGAATCCTCCGGTTCTCGCCCGATTAGCGCGCGAGCACTCCTGTCCGCTGGACATCCTTTTCATGAATTCCGACGAGGCCACGTGCATGTGCGGAGATACCGCCCGCGCCCTTGAGTTTCTTCCCGGAAGGGTCGCTGGCCGGATTGTGATAACGCTCGGAGCCGACGGTGCCGTGGCGTCGTCCGGCAACGACGTGGTACGGCATCCCGCGCCCACCGTAGATGTCGTGGACACAACCGGGGCCGGAGACGCCTTCGCCGCGGCGTGGATTGCCTCGATGATCCGGGCGCGACGCATGGACGTCCCCCCGGACGCGGTCGAGGCGTTGAAACTGGCGTGCGATGTCGCTTCCCGTGTGGTCGGAATAAGGGGCGGTGTCGTGATGTCGCGGGATCAGGTGACTTCCAGGTAGCGTTGTTCCAGATCCTTGCCGCGTTTCACGCCACTGACGCTCGCGCCGGCCGCGATCGCTCCCGCCACGATGGCCGAGACAGCCTGGTCCGCCTCGCGGTCCACATTGGTCTCGAACAGAACCTTCACCCCGGACCCGTCATGCAGCGCGGTCGCGCCGGTTACCCCTGCCAGGGCCTGGATGCGCTGAAGGATGGCCTCGTTCAGGTTTCCGATGGTCAGGACGACTTCCTGGTTGCGTGACGTCAGTTCGTCCATCGGGCCAGCCGACACGAGACGTCCATGGTTGATGATCGCCGCGTGAGTACACAGATCCTGGACCTCTGCCAGGTTGTGGCTGGACACGACAACGGTCGCGGTCCCGGCCAGTGCCCTGATCATCTGGCGAATCGTATACGCGTTTCTGGGGTCCAGTCCGGCGGTCGGTTCATCCAGAAGCACCAGGTCTGGACGGCCCAGGAATGCCTGCGCGATTCCGAAGCGTTTCATCATGCCGTGCGAAAGATGACCGCCCTTCATTGACCCGGCGTTCGTCAGATCCACCTTTGCCAGGAGTTCTTCAGATTGTCTGGCCGCCTCGCTCGCGGTCAGTCCTCCCAGTGTTCCCAGAAAGATCATGCTGTCGAACACCGTTCGATCCGGATAGAACTTCGCGTCCTGGGGAAGTGCCGAAAGCCGGCCCGAGGAGAAGGGGAATTCCTTGACCGGGAAGCCGAGAACCGTCACCGAACCTTCTGTCGGCCGGACGAATCCGCAAATCATGGAGAACGTCGTCGTCTTGCCCGCGCCGTTCGGGCCGAGCAGTCCGAAGATGGAACCGGTCGGCACCTCAAGGTTCAGATTGTCGACGGCGACGAGGCTGCCGAACCGTCTCGTCAAAGAGGTCGTGACCACCGCAAGTGACTCTTTCATACGTCCCTCCTGACGATTCGCTGCCACGCCGCGGCGAAGAACAGAAGCCCGAATCCGAGGTATGCGCCCAGTCCGGTGATGATGTTCGCCGCGTGCGGGTACCAGAGCTTGTATCGGTACCACGATGGAGAAATCCAGCCGATGGAGTCGATTCCGCCGATGATCGACAAGGTGATCAGGCAGGCGAAGGTTACCAGAACGGTCACGGCCGCACCGTCGACCAGGGACGAGACCAGGGCGGTCAGTCCCAGGTAACAGAAGCCGAAGACGATCGTGTAGCCCATGAAGACCAGTGCCTGGGGAATGGCCGCCCCCACGTCGAATCCGGTGAGTCTGATCGAAACGTAGGCCAGGAACACGATCCACGAAAGAATGGCCGGCACGATCAGCAGAACCAGGTGTGACATGACCTTGCCCAGGACGAGGGAGGTGCGCGAAGCCCTGAGCAGCACGAATCGCGCGGCCCTGGTGCGGATCTCACGGTTGAGCACGTCCGAGCTGATCACGGAGATGAGCATTGGAAGGAACGTCTGCGTCAGCCAGAAGAACGCCATGACCGCGAAAGGAATCGAGGCCAGATAGTCCACAAGCGAACTGTCCTGACCAAGCTTCGTTGTCAGAAGTTGCTTTATCTCGTCCCTGGAGCCGTTCAGTTGTTCGGTCACGCCAGGTTCAGCGGTTACCTTGTTCTGAATGAAGGTCCAGATCACGGCGACCAGCAGCGCGAGGCCGACGTACACGACGATGCTGATGAAAGCCTTCTTCGTCTTGAGGGCCGTCACCAGGTCGAAGCCCGCGATTCGGAACGCCTGGTTCATTGTTGTGTTCAAATCGTTGTACCTCGGAAGACGCGCGGATTCTAGCATAGTGCCGATGAACCGGTGACTTTCTGTGCCTGGTCGGATGGTGGGGGACGGGTTAAGGCTGCGCTGGCGCGCTGGCAGGGATTTCGACGCGATCCAGTTCGTTTCCGTCGAGGTCCATGAAGCGCACGGTCATCTGGTCGCAGCCGGTCTCGACGATGGCGAAGTTATGAACGTAGTTGTACGTCCACGGCTGCGGCAGGCCGGGGTCGGGTTCGCAGAACTGGTCGAGCGAGCCGCCGAGGCCGCCCGGGAGCAGAAGGTTCACGTCGTCCAGCACACCGTATTCGTAGCCGTGCATGTGACCACTGAAGATGGCCTGGATCCCGTTGGCCGTGGCCAGAGCCATCAGCGTGACCCTGAGGCAGTTTTCGCCGTTGTAGCCGTCGCAGCTTCCCCAGCCCTGGCACCACGGTGGTTCATGAATGAAGAACAGGCGCCACTGAGCCGTCTTGAATTCCTCGGACTCGAAACGCTTCTTGAAGTAGGCAACCTCACCGAAGTCAGCCTCGGGCGGCGAGAAATAGAAATCGCGAATCCAGCCACCGCCCATCCAGACGTTGCCGATGCGGTGATCCCAGTATCCTTCCCCGAAACCGACTTCGACTTCTTCCGGACTGCCGATTGGACTGACAAATGTATTGAAGAACTCGTGTTCGCGGGTCGTGGAACTGAGGCCCGTGTCATGATTGCCTATGACGGTCCAGACGTTCACGCGGCTGCCCAGGTTCTGCAGTCCCAGCATCGTGTCGTCATACTGTTCTACCTCGGGCTCGCGCACGAAGTCTCCGACGCCGAAGGCGAAATCGACGCCTTCGTTGAGCGCGACCGCGGTCATCTTCCGCAGATTCTCGATATCGCTGTGGGCGTCCGCGAACACCGCGAACTTCATGGGCGTCGGCGTGTCGGGCATGGTCCTGAAGGTCAGATCCTTTGTCTTCAGTTCGCCGACGCGCACGGAATAGGTGATTTCGGTGGCGGCGGGCAGCGCGTCCAGCACGATCTCGTACTGTCCATGTTCGTCCGGGGTTCCGCATACGCTTCGATTCTCACTGCCGACGATGAAGTCGACACAGCCTTCGTCGGTTGAAGGCGTGGCCGTTCGCCACATCACGGTGACCGTGTCGCGGTCCGACATCTGAATGAATGGCCCACGCTTGAAAGTCGAGTCCTCGATCAAGGTCCATGTCGCGCCGGTCGGCGTGCCCGTGCATCCGGATTCCCAGTGGAATTCGGTCGTTTCGCTGCCCGTGTCTTCAAGGTTCCGTGCGTCGTCGGCAACATCTTCCGCCACTGCGACGTCCGCAACGTCGGTCGAAGTCGCGTCGGCGACATCCGCAACGTCAGTAACCGTGGCGTCCACCACATCCCGCGCGCCCTGACCGTCGCCGCAACCGGCGGCGCCTGCCGCGGCGGCCAGCGCCAGGACGATAAAAGCCAGTCTTCTCATCACGTGTCCTCCGGAGAGTCAAACAGAATGGAACAGGCCGGGGTCGTTCCGTCGCGGATTCTAGCAGAAACGATCTCGTTGACGAAATCTGATGTCCGGTATAGACAACGTCCAGAAAAGGAACAGGAAAGTTATGCGAAGGGTTGTCTCCGGCTGCTTTGATGCGGGAATCAATTGCGTTTGTAAAGCGACTTCACGTCGTCTCGCGCTGGCCGCCGTGATGCTTTTTGTGTCGGCGGTCATCCTGTCTTGTTCGGGCGGTTCCGATACCGGGGACACAGGCCGTCTGGACGTCGACGTCAGGGACGCGGTCGACATGGACGCGAACCCGTTGGATACCGGTGACGCGGATGTGTTCTTTGAGGATTCGTTTCAATCCGATGCCGACCCGCGGGAAACGGTGGACACGACTGGCGATGTTGACGATGCGTCCATGGTGGAAGTGGATTCCGATTCATCCGACGCAGTCGATCTGGATGTGTCCGATATCGACGCGCCTGGCGACGCGGATGCGCACCTCGACCCGCCTGATGCGCTGGCGCTTGGATGTCATCCGGGCGATGGGACCGTGCCCGAAATAGATTGCGGGCACATGCGGCAGGCCGGTGGGATCTCGCATGAGGTCTGTACCGTGGTTCCGGAAGGCGACTGTCATACGTTCTGGATGG
>Ga0209201_1000724_pt1 | contig 43039 bp, 37 predicted proteins | sample AD_UKC055_MetaG_FD_184411 | JGI IMG/M metagenome (GOLD analysis project Ga0209201, IMG submission 184411) | Active sludge microbial communities of municipal wastewater-treating anaerobic digesters from USA - AD_UKC055_MetaG (SPAdes) (version 2) | ecosystem: Engineered > Bioreactor > Anaerobic >... | reverse complement strand
GGACTGTGGCCAGCCAGGCCCTTTGTGGGTATAATCAAGCCGGAAAAAGGACGGCCTTGGGGGTGCGCAATGGCACAGACCGACGATCTCGCGCTCTACACGCAATGGCGTCAAGCGAAAGACCGGGAAGCATTCCAGGAATTGGTATCGCGCCACACTCCAATGGTCTATGGCGTATGCCGGCGCATTCTCACCACCCAATCCGAGACGGAAGAAGCCACTATCGAAGTCTTCCAGATGCTCGCCCATGCGCCTGCGGGGCCCCAGACGCATCTCGCAACCTGGTTGCACGCAGCCGCCACCACCCGCGCCCTCCAACGAATCCGTCTCCAACGCCAACGGCCTCCCGTCGAGCCCAAAGCCCCCCCCAGCACTGAAGTGAACTGGGAAACCCTCCAAACCGAGATCGACTCGGCCCTGCTCGCTGTCCCGTGGCAATCACGTATCCCGCTCGTCGGCCAATACATAGATGACAAGACTCAGTCCGAAATCGCGGAGGAAACAGGACTCGACCGCCAGCGTGTGATCGCCGACGGGGTGACGGGCCTCGAGGCGCTGCGAAAAGAGCTGGGAAACCGAGGGCTAGCCCTCACCGAGTCCCGCCTGAAGGAGTTGCTTGCGACGCACATGATAGAGCCTGTTCCTTCCACGCTTGTTTCCAGGCTCTCTGAACAGGCCATCGCGGAACCCCTTGCAGGGCGCCGTCTTGCCGCCGGCCTAGAAGTCGATGAAACCATCAAGAGAAAGTCTGCTGCCGCATGGGCGCTCCCGCTTGCTGCTGCCGTGGCCGTCATCGCGGGCATTGCCATATGGATGGCCGGCCGCGGCGCGCCCGAACCCCCCGTGAAACCTCCAGAGACGGGCCGCGTCGAGACTGCTGAGGCGCCATCCCCCGGCCCGGAGAACCCGTCCGCCGCGGTTCGGCCAGGGGCGATGCCCGGAGAAACCCGGACACCGGAAAACCGCGGGCCGCGCACCGCATCAACAACGCCCACGGAAGCCGCCCAGCCGGTCACGTACCGGGGGTCCGTGCGCGATGTCAAGGGAAATCCAATAGCGGACGCAAAGGTTTTCCGGGGGTCCCTGCCGCCTTCCCCGGAGACCGCTGACGCCAAGGTGAAGACCAGCCCCACGGGCCAATTCGAATTGGCGGATGTGCCCGCGGACACACGCCAAATCAGCGTGTGGCACGAGGACTACAAACCTGCCACCGTCCCAGTGTCCAGTGAAACCGCGTCACCACTGGAAATCGCGCTCACACCAGCGGCGCGCGTGACAGGGATAATCACCTACATTGGCTCTCCTGTTCCTGAACAGACCGTCGAGTTGGTAAACGCGGCGGGCAAGACTATTCGCACCGAGACGGGAAAGAACGGAGTCTACACCTTTTCCGGCGCGGACCCCGGCACAGTCCAGTTGCGTGCGCAACTGGAGGCCATGGAACCGGTCAATCGCCGCCGCACCATGTACAGCACGGCGGTCCTCGAGACCGGGCTGACCACCAGCGCGGATTTCACTTTCGGCGCTCTTGATGCGGCAGCGGAGGGCACGGTGACGTTCAATGACGAGCCCGTTCGGGGCGCAAAGCTCGTCGCGCGCGTCCAAACCCCCAGCGGCGGCGAAGAGCATTTCGACGCCTCCGTTCAAAGCGATGGCACGTATCTCGTCGAGTCCTTGCCCGCAGGGCCCACTATCCTGCAACTCCAGGGCCTTCGCGTTGGACGCACCGAACTACTGCGAAGCATAAGCGTGCAAACCCGAAGCGGACAGACTGCTCCTTGCGATTTCGTGTTGTCCGGCGATTCGACTGTCGTGGTGCAGGTTTCCGGCGTCGTTCCGGGAGCGACGGGCATCGTTGCGGCAATCGAACCGGGGACAAGCCTCCTCGATTTCGATTGGCCGGATTACGAGCTTACGCCGGTGAACCTGCTGGCCCGCATACCCTTGACGCAGGACGGCGAGTATACGCTGGAGGGATTGGAGGCTGCGGGATGCACCATCTGCGCCTACGCGAAACCGCCCGCCCCGCCCCCCGCCACGGAGACCCCCGGAGCCGGACAAGAGACACCGGCGCCCCTCTACGACGCGGCCGGAATCACCCTGCAGGCGGCCTCCGAAACCGTTATCGTGCTCCAGCTTCGGTAAAGGCTACTTGGCCGTGTACCCGGCGTCAACCGGAATTGTCGTCCCCGTGATATAAGTGGAGGCATCACTTGCCAGGAATACGATGATCCCCTTCAGGTCGGTGTCGCCCGCAAGCCGGCCGAGAAAAGTCTTGTCGCTGTATTGGCGCACAAACGGTTCGGGGTGATCCGGCGTCCGGTATCCTCCCGGCGCGATACAATTGCACCGCACGCTTTTCAGTCCATAGTAGCTCCCAATGAACCGCGTGAAATTGACCATCCCGCCCTTGTGGAAGAAATAGTCGGGGGCCCAGCCGCTCATGGTTGTGCCCCGGTAAATGGTCGGGTCAGGCGCGATGAGCCCCTGGATCGAGCCCACGTTGATGATCGAGCCGCCGCCTTTTTCGGCCATGATATCGCCAAACGCACGGGTTATCACAAACAGCCCGGTCGCGTTTACCGCCATGCTGTGAGCGAAGGTCGAGGCGTCGCTCTGGTATCCGTTCTTCATGGGCCGCGCAACCGAATTGTTCACGAGAACATCAATCGTCCCCGCTTGCTCGAGGACCTGATCGCGCAACGCGAGTATCGAGGCCTCATCGCCCTGATCGTACTGCAAAGCGGTCACGTCGTAGCCCTGCTCACGATGCGCGGCCGCCACTTTCTCGAGAGCATCCCGGTTTCGCGCGGCCGTAAACGTCTTTGCCCCGGCTTCCGCCAGGGCCTCCACAATCTGACGCCCGTAGAGACCCGCGCCGCCGGTCGCAAGCGCCACTTTGCCCTTCAGCGAAAACATGTCCAAGACGTTCATGACTCATCTCCCTTCACGCTGCTTCCGGAGGTACCTGGCTTCGTGCTCCCGGAAACCGGCCGATATTTGCTGATAATACTGACTCAGGGCAAGCACATCGGCGCCCAGGTTCACAAAACGGAACCCCATGTCAATGAGCTCCTGAAGATTTCCCAGGCCGCCGACGGTCCCCGCGACCTTGCCGTGCTTGTTGGCGCACTCGGCCACGCGCCGCCGCGCTGCCAGCAGGTCCGGATGATCAAATTGCCCCGGCGCGCCAATGCCATGACTGAAATCGCCCGGGCCGAACAGGATGATGTCGATGCCGTCCAGCGCACAGATGGCGTCGAGCTCGTCCATCGGTTCGGGATCCTCGATCTGCACGATGACGAACCGCTCCTCGTTCGCCTGCTGCAGATACTCGACAAACGGCACATTGCAGTATTTCCCGTCCGCATTGCCGCCGTCGACGGGCCGCCGCCCGACAGGGTGAAACCGCGTCATGCGCACAACGTTCCGGGCGTCGGCAAGACTCATGACATGAGGCACCATGATGCCCGCCGCATCCAGTTCGAAGGGCCGGACATAGTCGCTGTAGCTGCCGCGGGCAACCCGCACCAACACATCCACATCGTAGGCTTTTGCCGCGTATATCTGCTTCTCGATGTCCGAGAGATCGGTCGGCCCGTGTTCCATGCAGAGCCAGAGACAGTCAAACTCGAACATGGCGGCGATTTCCGCGGCGCGGGCGTCATACAGGTTCATTTTTGTACAGCACGCGATGCCGCCATCGCGAAGCTTCTTCAAAACACGGCTTGGCCGTATGCGCATTGCAGTTTCCTTTCACGAATACGCCGGTGCTTCCGGCTCATTTAATCTCTTCGAGAGGTATTTCCCGTCCGCCCTCTTCCCGGCTGCGGATCCCCGCAATGACGAGCTTCATCAGTTCCTCCGTCTCCGAGAAGGGGAAAGGATATACACCCGAGCGCAGGAAATCCACGAACGCCACGAGCTGCGCTTTGAAACTATAAAACGAATCCATGCTCTTGACATACGCCGCGCCGCGGGTCCCGCACAGCATGAGATCGCCAAAACTGCCGTACATGTCCCCCGTCGCAATAACCACCACGTCCACTCCGCGTTTGTGCTTCAAGTGCGCCACGTTGCGGTCGAGCGTACCCGTATTGCGCACGGATGCAAACCCCGGGCCCACGATGGGGTACATGCCCTCGAGGGCATGGATGCCGTAGCGCTCCCACGTCTTCGGCGTGGTGATCGTCACGTAACGCAAAGCGCCCAGATTATGGGTCGACACCCGGTAGGGCATGTACTCTTTACAATACCGCATCGAGCTGGAGGACAGGATAGGGCGGTTCTCGTTGATGACCCACCGCCGGAATTGCTGAAGGTCCGGCTCGTTATCCACCAGTGGCTTGTCCACGAACACCGGCAGTCCTGCCTCAACAAACGGGCGGCACCGGTCGACGTGTTCGTGGCCCTTATCCGTCGCCACAATAACGGCATCAACCTCGCCGATGACGTCTTCCGCGCGCTTCACGACGTTCGGAACGCGGGAAGCCGCCGCCACCTTGGGCGCGTCGGCCGGGTCATCGGTCCACACATGGGTAACCTTCGCTCCGGGAATGCTCAGGTTCTCCTCGGGCTCTTTGGAAAGGTAGTCCGGAATCGTCGGGAAGGGGCACTTCGCCATCTCCTCCGCTTCGAATCCGTTAAATATGGCGCTCCACGAATACGGATGCCCGTTCCCATCGACCATGCCCAGCATGGCCAATCGCAGTTCTTTGCTGCCCAATCCCGAAAAGGTTTTCATGGTTCCCCCTGTCACTTGCCTCTCAAATCCCGAGTTTCCTGTATTCGTCGTGAAAATACCGCCGAAGATTCTCCTGCACCTGCCCGGGCAGGGGGGATTCGCACTCCGACGTCAGCGCGGCCGCCTTTTCGTGCGCGCGCTCGAGCAGTGACGGCGTCTCGTCGTACCCGCCCCCGAAATCAAACAGCTCATGCTGGAAGAACTCCCCACCGCCCATCAGCGACAGCGTCACGTCGTCCGTGAGGAAGTTCGCGCCGGGTCCCGCAGCCGCCAGGCGGTCAAGAGCCAGGCTCGCGTCATCCAGGGGAATGCCGCGCAGCAAGTGCTCGGCTGCGCGCAGCCACGCCTCGTGAATCAGCATCATTTCGGCCGACATGCCGTTGGCATTGTGGCAGGAACCGATGCCGGCAAGGAGGTCTGCGCCCGAGGCCCGCGCCGCAGCCATGAACAGAATGCCCTCGGCCCCGTTCTGCTGGTCGTAACGATACGTGAGCGAGCCGCCGCATTCCGCCGAACACGGCAGTCTGTACGCCTTGGCAAGCTGTACCTGAGCCGCCTTCCACAGGACTTTGTCCAGCGTATAGTACAAATCGTGCCCCGACCGCATGTCTGTCACCGACGGCCCGAACACATAGAGAAATGGCTGGCCCGGCTTGACGGCCTGCGACAAGGCCGCCATGAATACGTTCTCCGCGTTCCCCAGAAGCAGCGTTCCTGCGAGCGTATATGGCGACGTCGACCCCGCCATCGGACATATCGTGGGCACCACGGGAAAATCGTATTCACACGCATGAAGAAGCAAGTCGCCGTTCATCCCGGCCAGGGTCAACGGCGACAGGACCGCCACGCCGGCGGAGATCAGCCGGCTGCCGCGCAAGTCGCGCCCGTCAGCCACGATCGCACCAATCTCCAGCCACTGCTGAAAGCTATCCCACGTGGCGGCCAGGACACAATAATGCTTCCCGAAATGAAGAACATGCTCCTCGAGCGCACGCAGACTGGAATGCGGGCCTTCGACGTCGGCCACGGGGAAATCCATGCGGCTGGCCGCCACGACGCACTCCAGCTTCTGGGCGATGACCGTATGCTTACGCAGATCCGCAAGAACAGGCCGCCGGGGACGCTGAAGGCCGTAGTCGATGATCCAGGGGTCCGTGACGATAGCCAGGCAATGCGGACTGCCCCCGCCGTACGTCACGCGCGTACCGTCTTGCCATGATACGTCAAACGAAGACGGGGCCTGAGCCAGCAGTTCGCGCAACAGTCCCCTGGGGAACCGCACGCGTTCGGCCGCATCCTCCACCCGTGCGCCCGCGGATCTCGCCCTGGCCCGCAGAACAGGGTGGGTGACGCGAAAACCCGTCTTTTCCAGGAGGACCTCGGTGGCCTCCCGGACCCGCGCAACATCGCCCTCGCTGAGCACATCGAACGCTAGTGGAAAACGTTTCATGACCGTCTCTGAATCCCGCCTGAACAGTGGGCAAGGCGCATACGATAGCCGATTGACGCCTCAAAATTAAAATGCCGCGACTCGGAAAGGGCCGGCGCCGCTTCGCGCATCCGAAGAGCCCCCATGGACGCCAAGCATGGCCGAAGGGGCATTTAACCTGCCGGTTATGCTACCCTTGGCGTGCTCGGGAAACGGATTGGGCGCCGCTTCCCGGCCACACGGCGAGGAGTACGGCTTCAATGGAAACCCTGACCCTGGCTCTCGGAGACCGGGGATATCCGATCCACATTGGCGAGAATTCCCTGAGCCAGTTGCCCGCGGAATTGGCGCGGCTGCGGGCAAAGGGCGCGGTCGCCGTGTGCACCGACGCCAATGTGGCCGAAATCCATGGAGAGCAGGTCCTGGGCCTCGTGCGTTCGGCCGGGCTCGCGCCGGTGTTGTGCGTCATGCCTGCCGGAGAAGAAGCCAAACAGCTCGCACGCGTCGAGGAATTCTGCGGGATGTTCCTCGAAGCAGGGCTGGACCGGTCGAGCGTCGTGATAGCCCTGGGTGGCGGGGTGCCCGGCGACGTGGCCGGGTTCGCGGCCGCAAGTTTCATGCGCGGGGTCCGATTCATACAGATCCCAACGACCATCGTGGCGCAGGTCGATTCCAGCGTAGGCGGGAAAACGGGCGTCAATCACGCCCTTGGCAAGAACGCCATCGGAGCGTTTCACCAGCCGTCCGCCGTGATCATCGATCTGACCCTCCTGAAGACCCTGCCGGAACGGGAACTGCACGCGGGGCTCGCGGAGGTCATCAAACACGGCATGATCGCCGACGCCAGCCTGTTTGAATACCTGGAGCGCCAGGTGGCTCCGATTCTGAACAAAGACCTTAAGGCCCTGATGCTGCCGGTCAGGCGCTCGTGCGAAATCAAGGCCGCCGTGGTGGCCCAGGACGAGCGCGAACACGGCATGCGCGCTATCCTGAACTATGGGCATACGTTTGGTCACGGAATCGAGGCTGTAACGGCGTACCGCCGGTTCCTTCACGGCGAAGCCGTTGCCCTCGGCATGCATGCCGCTGCCGTTCTTGCTCGCAACCTCGAATTGATCGAGCAAGACATTGTTGACCGGCAACGGGCGTGCATTGAAGCATACGGCCTGCCCATCCGGTGGCCTGCTATCCCCGTCGATGAAACGCTCGCGGCCATGAAACACGACAAGAAGGCGCGCGCCGGCACGCTTAAATTCATCGTGGCCGACCGGATCGGCCACGTGGTGCAACGGACGGATATTTCGGAGAACCAGGCTCGCGCGGCCCTCCTCGCCTTGAGGTAGAATACAGACCCCGCGGGAGCGGGAAAGAGGATTACCCATAATGGCATTCGGCGGCGACAATGCGGAAAGCTACTACGACGACGGCGTCACGGCCAGCATGAAAGGCGACCTGAAACGCGCGGCCAAGTGCTTCGAACTCGCCATAAAAAAGGACCCCTCCTTTATCGTAGCCTACCATCAGTTGGGCAAATGTTACCTGCGCATGGGCGCCACGAAACAGGCGGTGACCCTGCTCCAGCGCGTTGTAAACCACATGCCCGACAAAGCGCCGTTTCGTCTCGACCTCGGCCAGGCTTATCTGGCCGGTGGCGAGCACGAACGGGCGCGCGAACAGTTCGAATACCTTCTCGCGTGGGATGCTTCCCAGGCACGCGCTTACCTGGGCCTCGCCCAGGTGTCTTTCGCCATAGGCCGGTTCGACGAATCCGTCCACCATGCCCGAATGGCCATCGAACTCGGCGGAACGAACTTCGCAGCCCTCTTCATCCTGGGCAAAGCCGGTATGGTCTCGGAGGACCCCTCGCTCGCCCTCGAATCCCTGGACCGCGCCGACAAGCTGCTCGAGAAATCCCTCGAGTTGAACCCCGATCAGGTGGAGGGCTACTATTTGCGCGGCGAGGTCGCCTACGCGCGGAAACAATATTCTTCCGCCTTGGAGCAATACCGTGCGGCAGACGCCAAAGCCCAGCAAGGCGCATACTATTCAGCATTCGGCGAAAACTTCCGGTCTATCGATATCCTGGCCAAGATGGGTCTGTGCTATCGTCAACTGGACCGTATAGACCGGGCAAAGGAGCTTGGGGCTGAGATCTTGGCAATCGATCCGGAGCACAAAATCGGGAAAGCACTAAGCGCGCTCTAGAACGGCGCGCCGGCCGGGTACGAGGGGCCGCGAGACGGAACATGTCATGGCCGATGTAAACCTGCAACTGGTGCGGGAGTTCTTTGAACTCAACATGTTTGCCGTGCTGACGAACTGGCAGCGCGAATCGCTCCGCCAGCGCGGCGCTGACAGCAGCCTTCAGGTCTTCGTCGAAAACGTCAACCCCGCCCTCCCCCGTGAACTCGATTTCGTATTGAACCCCGCCGACCTGTGCGCGCTTGAGCGGGCCCTGGTTGAAGTGCGGGCCTGGCATGCCGACAAGTTCTATCCCTCGGTGATCGAGTCCAGCCCTGTGCTGTGGCAATTCGTATCAGCGGAATCCCTCGCGTTTGCGCGTGAAATCTTTGGCGCCCGCCCCTTCGAGACCATCCTCGTGATATCCGAGCTCCCGTCTTCTCCGGACCCGCGCGCCCGGTCCATTCAGCTCTTGCAGGACGCTGGTATCGGCCACGTTCTCGAGTTCTCGAGCGTGCTGCGAGATCTCCTTGACAAAGTCAGCATGCACGAGAACTACGCGACGTCCCCCACCCTGCAAATCCTCCGGCTCATGAAACGCTACAAACTGGTGCGCAACCAGCAGCTCGAATTCGCTTTCCTGAACGAGCCCCCCGTTGCGGATTCCGCCCCCTGCGTTGAAACCGTTGCCGAACCCGAGCTCCTTCCGCCCGACGACGGCGCAAGCTGACTTTCTCGTTCGCCCCGTTCAAGGCGCTCGGAAAAGCGCGAGAAGCTACAAGTTCGACACTGTCACGCCGTAGACGTGAACGTCCCGGTACTTCTCATGGAGATAGAGCGCTTCTCGCAACGTCCCCTCCCGGGAGAAGCCGCAGGATTCCAGAAACCCCTGCAAAGGCGCCTCATAGTCCGCGGCCGGGACCGTGATCCGCCGCAATCCTTGCTGCTGAGCAGCCTGCTTCAGCAAGAAGATCAACCCCTTGCGAATGTCGGGAGACGCATAATCCGCTTCCTTGCGGAAATACACCCACGCCGTTGCCGCATCGAGACCCTTTTCCGGGCGGACTTTCAGAAGCCCGAAAGGCGTGCCGTCCTTGCGCGTCAGGACCATCTCCTGGTCGATGGCTTGCGGATGCATGGCATCCATCTCGCGTTCGTATTTCGTGGCAATAAACGCCCCCCTTTCGTTGAAAAGAAAGTAAGACGACGCATTCCAGTTCTCCCAGCGAACCAGCATCTCGGCGTCCGATTCTTCCACGGGACGCATCCGGATAGTGAGGCTCATGGCCGCCCGCAACATGCTGAACATGGACAGGCCGGGAGGCTTGCCCGCCGCCGGCGTCAACGCTTGATAGATGCGCGTGAAATTGACTCCTTCAGAGGAAAGCATATTGAACGCCGACACCGCCGCGGCCATCCACGACCGTTGAGCATCGCACCAGGGTTCGTGCGGCTGATGAAAATCACCGCTCAGCGCATCATGCACCGCGGCGCGGCCGCCACCGCACAGATGCCGGGCCCAGCACCGCAAACACGGCCCCGTGGTCGGCACGCCCATGTCTTCGTAGCGTTTTATGCCCGCTTCGTCCAGCGCGCCCTCCTGCAGCGAGCCGTGGCGAAACTGTTCTTTGCCAAAGACCCGCCACGAGGCGTAGACGACGCCATTTCTGTCAACCCCCAGCTCGTTTGTCCCAATCGGGTCGGAGCGTTGAATCGGCTGGCCCTCGTAAATCCGGTAAAACAGCGGCGCGATCGGGTCCAACCGGAAATAATGGCCTTCCAGCAAACGGCGCGCATAATAGACTGCGCTCGAGCTCAGCGCCGGCAACATGTCCGCGGGAGCCATGTCCGGATGCGCGACGAATGCCCCGTCCAAATCGAGCTCGATGACCTTGAAACCGGCCTCATCCAGGGTCCGGACCGCTTCTCCGAAATCCGGCGTGTCGGGACGCACAATGACGCGCCCGCCGGATTCTCCCCCGCCCGGCTGAAGAGCCTTGGCAAGTTGCGCCAGCGAGAACGTGCCCTGCGATGCCAGCGGCCTGAGACATCCTGCAACGCTGTCCGGCGCCCTCATTTCGAGACGTGCGCTCACCGTATGCCCGCGCAGAGCGTCCGGCAAGGGGGCGATTGCCACACCGTGCAGACGCACCGCGGCCATGAGTTCCTTCCCGGCCAGCCGGGCCGCGCGCAGCGCATCCCCGCACAGGGCCGCAACGGTCCCGGCGTCGCGGATGCGTCCGTGTTCCAGAAACTCGAGTTCCAGCGTCTTCTGATTTCCCGAACGGCCAAGGAGAAGATAGGCGGCGTCGCGCCCAACGGAAGGGACTCTCCCAAACGCTTTCTCGGCATCGCGCCGGAACCATCCCCGCTTTTCCGACGAGGGTTCGGAAGCGGCCGCGTCCGGAAGTTCCACCGTCAGGCGCTTAAGACCCTGCTCGATATCGTAGCGTTTCTGCAGTTGTTCGGGGGTCAAGCGGGGCAGAATCGATTTGACGTTCCGTAACCACTCCAGCTCGCCCACGACCTCGTAGATCTCGTGCTCCGGATGCTTGCCCTTGAGTTCGTATACGATACGGCTGATCGTCGCGCCGGGATACAACGCCAGAACGTCCCAGCAAACGTCGTCACACTCGAAACAGAAACAGGTCTCAGGATCGATGGCGTAGCGTTTGCCGTCCAATTCGAATCTGTGCAGCGCGGGTCCCGGCATCAGTAGGCCCCCAGAGTGCCCTTGTCCCGGCTCCAATTCTCGAGTATCCGGAAGCATACAATGCCGATGAAGGTCCACACGATACAATTAAGGATCAGAAAATAGAAATTGGGTTGCATATAGACGGAACGGTAAGTCCCCCCGATCTCCTGTCCTTTCACCAGCACATACTTCAATGAAATCGCGGCGTCGGTGATGGGAATGCAGTGCGCCAGAGCCCGAAACCAGACGGGAAACCGCTGAATCTGTTCGGAGCCAATCGCAATCATCAACAGCACCAGCCGAATCAACATGGCGACCTGGCCCGTTTGCTTGAACACGAGAACCAAGCCCCCCACCATGAAACCGAAACCGATCAGGTTGAGGTACGTCAGCGCAAGAACAACCACCGTCGCGAACGGATCCCAGTAGATCCCGCCTTCCAGGCTTGCCGCCAGCAGGCTCAGCAAGATCGTGTACGTCAGAATGCTCATGACCGCGGCCACAAGAGACCGCGCCAGGAAATTGGTCACCAAGCCGTGCGGACTCATGCAGACCTGCTCCAATTCTCCGGTCCGCGCCATGCCCTGAAGCCCCTGGGTGAACATTCCCACCAGCCCCATGGCAAGCATCCCTACCAGGAAGCCCACGACCTTGTCGAAGATGGACTCCGAATAGGCCGCCAGCATCTGGGGGTTCGATACAAAGGCCAGAATGAGCAACATCAGGAAACCATAGCTGATGATGAGGCCCGTGAGCGTGGCGAACCAGTAGCGGCGCATGATGATGAGGCCCCGCACAACTTCCGCCTTAAGTACCAGGAAGAAACCCATACGCGCGTCCTTTATACAGTCGAATCCCCGGTAATCCGAAGGAAGACATTCTCGAGATTCTGCTGGCGCAAATTCACGGACCGCAGCTGCACCCCGCTCTCGCGAAGCCGTCCAATAACCTCATATATGGCCTCGGACCGCAGCGCGTAATCATGCTCGATAGACACCACGCACAAAACCTCCTCGCCCTGTTCCTCTATCGAGACGTCCAGCACGCCTTTGATGCCGGGCAGCGTGCCGTTCGGAGGCGTCCGGTCAAGCCGAAGCTCGTATACCTGTTCGCTGAACAGGTCCAGCAGTTCATCCGTCGGCTTGCAGGCCGCCAGTTCGCCGCTCTTGATGATGCCGATCCGATCGCACAGCTCCTGGGCGACACCCATGTCATGCGTCGTTACCAGGGCCGTCTTGTTCTGCTCACGGGTCATCTGGATAATGCGGTCCTTGATCGAGCGCGCGCTCTGCACATCCAGTCCGGTCGTAGGCTCATCCAGCAGAATCACCGGCGGATCGGCAATCAGAGCGATGCAAATCGCGAGCTTCTGCTTTTGCCCGCGCGAAAGACGGCGCACCTGCACGTCCTTCTTGTCGCTTAATCCGATGAAATCAAGCAGTTCATGCGACCGCTTCTTGAGGATCTTTCCGGAAACGTCCTTGAGGTTGCCGAAATAGGCCAGGTTCTCGAGGGGAGTCAACGGCCAGATAGACGTGCGCGTCCCCTCGAGCACTACGCCGATCTTCTTCAATACCTTCAAACGGTACCGTTCAACATGCAGGCCGTCCACATACACGTCGCCCGCCGTAGGCCGTATCAGGCCCGAAAGCATCTTCACCAGCGTGGTCTTCCCCGCCCCGTTCGGCCCGAGTAATCCGAAGATCTCCCCGCGCTGAATGCTGAACTCCACTTCTTTGACCGCATGCACCCGCCGCTTCTCGTAGAACTGCCGTTTGCCCAGTTCCTCGTTCTTACTGAAGAAATGGCGTGTGAAGAAGACCTTGTCGACCTTGTCTGCGCGTATTATCGGGTCCATATTCATGCCAAGTCCGATTGTTGGGACAACACGGAGCGTTCGACCTCTCGCAGGGCTTGTTGTTCATCGCCGAGTTCCTCGAGTTTACCCAGAAACTCGATATAGGCAATTTCAATATTCCGAATCGCATGAATCGCTATCACGAAGATGAGGCTCCCCGTGCTCCAATACAATACGCCGATCAGCACGGCGAATAACACAAACTCGAGCGATTGAGAAAAGGAGTTGCGGAAGAAATGCGCATGAACCACCGAGAACAAGACCGCCGTGAGCACGATCCCCGCCCACGCATGTCCAAGCAGGGAGACAAAGCTGCTTTGCGCCGTTGCACGGTAGATGATCTCTTCGGTGATAGCCACGCCCACGTAACGGCTCAACACCAACGGGCTCTCGATGACGAAACCCCATATCGCGCCGAAGCCCAGTAAGACCTCGCGGGCGTCGCTCACGCAATGGTGAATAACTAAAAGCGAAACGACGAAGATCACATGCCCGGCAAGAAGCCCTCCAAAAAGGTATGCCGGATTCAGCAGGCTTCTGCCCAGCGCGCCGCCTTCATAGGCGATACAACACGCAAAAACAAACAACGGGATCTGGATGATAAGAAGGTCGGCCCGAATCCTGCTCCGCCTCTCGGATTTGCCGCGTCCGTTCTGAATCAGCGAATGGGCGACGTGCAGACCGAGGAAAACCAGAAACGCGATCTTCACCCGCCAGTCTCCTCGTCTTTCCCGTGGAGAGCCTCGATCATGTCCACGAGCGATTTGCCCGTCATGCGGCCCTCGAGGCTTTCCCGCAATTCGTTGAACTCCCGCCGCAAGAGGCCGTAACAGTACATATCGTACAATTCCCCGTCGCGAACCACATGGTCCTTGAGCGTCAACTCGCGCTTGGCGTTGCTGCGCTCCATAATCCGCCAGGAGGGCGAGTTGAACGAGTAGATGTACGCACTCACGCGATGCAGGTTCAGCTCGTCAAAGCAATATTCCATGATGCGGAAAAACGCCAGGCCAATGACGATCCCTTTGCGAAGGTTTTTCTGGCCAATATAGACGTCCAGGCTGCACGAGCGATTGCGCCAGCTCACATTCTGCAGCAAGACCAGCCCCACCGGCCCGTCTGTCTCCGATTCCAGAATGAGCTGAAACGCCCCCGGCATGGTGTGTCCCGGAGCACGCCCCAGCAATCCCACAATCTGCTCGCGGATCTGCCGCTGCGAACGCGTCACATCGCCATAGAGGAACAACTGGAAATCGGGATCCTCCATCCACTCGACAATCGTGTCCAAATCCTCGCGTTCGGCCCGCCTGATGAAGATATTGCTGCGCAGCGCCATCGGTCCACCTAATCCTTACTGTCCGACGCAAATAAGGAGAGCGTCTCGTTGTTGAACCACCGTCCCTGGCTGAATAGTACCTCACGGGCGACCCCGTCGCTCCGAAAACCGTTCGCAACCAGGAATCCCCGCAAGGCCCCCTCGCTGTCCAGGCAATGCACAATAATCTTGGTGAGGCGGCGTTCCACGAACGCTTTGTCGCGCAAGAACGCCAGCGCCTCGGCGGCCATTGGGCTGGCCAGATCGGCTTCGTCCAGAAACATAAGAAGCATCTCGCCAAAAAAAACGTCCTGCCGCCCCGCCCGCAGACTGCAAAAGCCTCGGACCCGGCCGGTCTTGTCCTCGACGGCATAGTATTCGCCGAGAAGCTTGATGTCCTTGTTCGCCAAGAGTTCCCGCAATTCGTCGGTGGTGGGCTGATGCGGTTCGCGGCGGCGGTCCAGCGTGGCCGCGCGCGGGTTCGCGGGGTTATACACGAGTTTCAGGGTGGGCGCATCCTCCGGCTCCGCGGCGCGAATAACGCAGTGTTCGCCAAATATCACCGCTACCCCCTCGTGAAACGACTGTACAAAAACACCCTACGCCCCCGCATCGAATGAGGGCCCTATCCCACATGTCAGCGCGCCCAAGCCACAAAAATGAGTGCCGGGACCTCCCATTACAGAGCGCCCCGGCATGTGAAATTCATACTGCGTACTAGAAGGATTCGTTCTTCTTGGCATAGACGAAATTCGACCATGCGCGCGATATATCATTCAGGAAGTCGCTGAATGCGTCCGCCCGCTTCGACGTAATCTTTCGTATGTGTTTCATCCCGGACCTCCTACTTTTCCTCTCGCAAACCCCGTGCTAGCAGCCGGATACCCTTTCCACTCTCTCCTGAAACTTCAAACGGGCGAACACTGGCATTGAACATCAGAGCACATCCTCTCCACCCCGGCCTTGCGCTGGCAAGGTACCGGCCCCAGAGCGGTTCATGCCCCGGTCTCATCGGTTTCCTTGCTCTGAGTGAATGTAAGAACGGCTGTCAGAAATCCTTGAATCAAAGTCACAATGTTGATAAGTGTAGGGATATCCTGGGCCTCAGCCGGTCTTCTGGTCAACGTCTTAAGGTGCTTCATATTCGAAATTCCCCTTTCTGTGCCAACTTGTTCCTGAATACAGACTCTTCGCGCCCGCTCCCTACGTGGAACACGTCAGCGAGCGCATTCTACTATCCCCACCAGGGGTTGTCAAGTTCCCACACAGTGCCAATTCGTTCGTACTTACGGACTTGTGACCGCCAGTGCTATCACTTGACAGGACTTCTTGTTGCTCCTCTTGATCGTACCGGTGAACAGCGGCTTTGTTACACCTGACGCCTCCAGAATCCAAACGCATATAGCGGCGCGGAACATCAGCGCACGCTCTGTAAGCAACATGCACTCCGTTATTTAGGCCAACACGTATGTACACCCGAGGGCATCGTAGCCGTGTGAATTGGCGCTAGCCAGGTCCGACCTGCCCATCAAAGCAATATCGACCGAACGAGCCGCTTCACGCCCCTCGTGAATCGCCCAGACGACCAGAGATTGCCCGCGGCGCACATCCCCCGCAGCGAAAACCTTCGGGTGATGCGTCCTGTATTCTCCGTAACCGGCCTTCAGATTGCCGCGAGAATCCTGTTCAAGCCCCAATTGCCTGGCAACAGCGTGTTCGGAGTGCACAAACCCCAAGGCCAGCAACACTGCGGCCCCGTGCAGTCTATCCAGACCAGGTCCTCGGGCAGACGGCCTGTGTTGAGGCCTACAAACGCCCGTGGCACCGTCCGATAACACACGGGCGCATGCGCCCGTTTGCGCCGCATTCTTGGAATCAGACCCCTTTACCGAATACCATAGTTCTGGCGAAACGGGAGTGGCGCGTGGCTGGATCCAAGCGGCCGTTCCCCGTGACGGCGCCACGCGAAATCCCGGCCTGCGCACAGCAGACTATCCTCGGACCAAAGGAGCCCAAACAATGACGAAAACCGTGATCAAAGACCGGGGACGGGTAACGACAGACGCCCCGGACGGCTATCCGAGCCGGGCGTTTCCCGGCATCTGTGTGCTGCCCTCCGGGCGCTGGCTATGCGGTTTCCGGGGCGCGGTCACCAAAGACGCCGTAGACGGACAGAACGCTTTCGTAACATGGTCGGATGACCGGGGCGCCACATGGAGCACCCCGGCCCCGCCTTTCCAAGCCCCTGACCTCGATGGGAGGTCCGGCCGGTTCCGCGCGCTCTTTTGCACGCCGCTCGATGGCCGCGTATTGGCAACCTTGTACTGGGTGGACGCGTCCGAAGCCGGACGGCCGTTCTTCAACGAGTCCACCGAGGGGCTTCTTGATAGCCGCATCTTCCACTCGGTTTCGGCGGACGGCGGGGCCACGTGGTCCACGCCCGCGCTAATGGATACAACACCCTATCACCAGCCCGCGCCCATCACGGGACCCGCCCTGGTCATGCCGGATGGGTGCTGGGCGTGTCAGTTCGAGCTGAATAAGCCATACACCGACCCCGCGCCATGGCGGCACGCCTCCGTGATGATGTTCTCGCGCGACGGAGGACGCACATGGCCCGAGAGCGTCGAGGTGTGCCCTGACCCCGAAAACCGCGTGTTCTACTGGGACCAGCGGCCGGCTCTCCTGCGGGATGGCTCGCTGCTGGACGTTTTCTGGACCTATGACCGCAAAGCGGGCGCATACCTCAACATTCACGCAACCCGTTCGATTGACGGAGGGCGCTCGTGGTCCCCCCCATGGGATACGGGAGTGCCGGGCCAGCCCGCGCCAGTTGTCGCGCTCGACAACACCGTCCTGGCAATGGTCTATATGGACAGAACCGCCAGGCCAGCGCTCAAGCTGCGGATAAGCCGCGACAGCGGGGCCACCTGGCCCGCCTACAGTGAACGGGTGCTCGAGGATTTCGCGGCCCTGTGCTCCCAAACGGGCCATGCGACCATGCAGGACGCGTGGACCGAGATGGGCGCCTTCGCGTCAGGGCTGCCCGCGACATGCCGAACGCCGGACGGCGAGCCACTCGTGGTCTATTACGCGGGACCGCATACTGACCGCACCGACATCCATTGGATGCTGTTGGATAGCGCCGCGCTTCAGGAGGAAGCAAGCGGATAAGCGGGCTATGGCCCCTTTACCGGCATTTGCCTTCTGCACGGCAAAAAGGTACCGTAATAGGCGGGTAATGCTGAGGTTTTGGCGCGCCACCTTTCACGAAATGGGGAAGACCCCGCGCGTGTAACCGCAAAGACGTTGGAGTGGAGGAACACCATGAGTAAAAACGATAGAGCCGTTGGCGAAAACCGTTGGATTGGCGATTTCCCCAAGATCGGCATCCGCCCGGCAATAGACGGGCGGCGCAAAGGAGTACGCGAATCCCTCGAGAACCAGACCATGGGCCTGGCCAAAGCCGTCGCCAGGCTGCTGACACGCAAACTACGGTACCCGAACGGCGCCCCGGTCGAGTGCGTAATCGCCGATTCGTGCATCGGCGGCGTGGCGGAGGCAGCACAGGCCGCCGCCAAATTCGCCCGGGAAGGCGTGGGCGTCTCCATAACGGTCTCCCCGTGCTGGTGCTACGGCTCCGAGACCATGGATATGGACCCTCTCACCCCCAAAGCCGTTTGGGGATTCAACGGCACGGAGCGTCCCGGCGCGGTCTATCTCGCGGCGGTTCTGGCCGGCCATAACCAGAAGGGCCTCCCCGCGTTCAGCATTTACGGGCGCGACGTTCAGGATGCCGGCGACCCCTCGATCCCGGCCGATGTACAGGAGAAGATGCTGCGGTTCGCGCGAGCGGGCCTGGCCGCGGCCATCATGCGCGGCAAATCGTACGTATCGCTCGGCAACGTATCCATGGGCATCGCGGGCTCGCTGGTCGATCAGAGTTTCTTCGAAAGCTACCTGGGCATGCGCGTCGAAACCGTGGATATGTCCGAGTTCGTGCGCCGCATGGACGAAGAAATCTACGACAAAGCCGAGTTCGAAAAGGCCCTTAGATGGGTGAAGAAGAACTGCAACGAAGGGCAAGACGCCAATCCCAAGCACTTGCGCCTCAGCCGCAGGCAGAAGGATACCGTCTGGGAAACCTGTGTGAAGATGTTTCTCATCGGGCGCGATCTCATGGTTGGCAACCCCAAGCTTGCCAAGATGGGCTGGGGCGAAGAGGCCCTCGGCCGCAACGCGCTTGCGGCGGGGTTCCAGGGCCAGCGCCAGTGGACCGACCACTTCCCCAATGGCGATTTCATGGAGGCTATGCTCAATTCATCGTTCGACTGGAACGGTATCCGCGCCCCCTACATCATGGCTACCGAGAACGATTGCCTCAACGGCACGGCCATGGTCTTCGGCAATCTCCTCACGAACACCGCGCAGGTCTTCGCCGACGTGCGGACCTATTGGAGCCCCGCCGCCGTCAAACGCGTAACCGGCCACGAACTCGCGGGTAACGCCGCCGGCGGGCTTATCCATCTCATCAACTCCGGCGCGGCGGCTCTCGACGGTTGCGGGCGCCAGACCGCGAAAGGAAAGCCTTTCATGAAACCGTTCTGGGAAATCGAGCCCAGCGAGGTCAAGGCGTGCCTGGCAGCCACTACGTGGTATCCGGGCAATCGCGAATACTTCCGCGGAGGCGGGTTCTCTTCGTGCTTCCTCACCAAGGGCGGGATGCCCGTCACGCTCATTCGCCTCAACCTGGTGAAAGGCCTCGGGCCGGTGCTCCAGTTGGCCGAAGGCGTCACCTGCGACCTGCCGCACGAGGTGCACGCCAAGCTTAACGACCGGACCGACCCCGGCTGGCCCACGACGTGGTTCGCGCCGCGTGTCAACGGCAAGGGGCCATTCAGCGATGTCTACTCGGTCATGTACAACTGGGGCGCCAACCACGGCGCCTTCGCGTTCGGCCATATCGGCGCCGACCTCCTGGCTCTCGCGTCCATCCTGCGCATCCCGGTTTGCATGCACAACGTCGACGAAGCCGACGTGTTCAGGCCCAGCGCGTGGACAGCCTTCGGCGCACACGAGCTGATGGGGGCGGATTACCGCGCCTGCGCCAATTTCGGTCCCCTGTACGGAAAATACTAGACGGCCGCGTGTTCTCCGGGGGGATCTTCCGTCGGGAAGATTCCCCCGGCCGTTTTTCTGGTGAGACGCGCATTGCGGATGTCCGTGCGGTTTGATAGCGTCTTCAGAGACTCCACAAAACAGGAGCCCGTTTCCAAAGAGGATTCACCATGCGAAGATTCTGGGTCTGCTACACTGCGCCGTTGATCGTGTGTGTCACCGCATCGGCAGCCGATTCGCAAGCGGTACAGGGTTCGGGGAACGGACACCCCTCCGCGCTCCGGCCGTTGGCGTTGCAGCCGTTTCCCCTCGGGGCCATACGGCCCGCGGGCTGGCTGGAACGCCAGCTCCGAACCCAGGCCGACGGCCTGAGCGGACACCTTGACCGGTTCTGGCCGGATATCCAGGGCAGCGGATGGATCGGCGGCAAAGCCGAAGGATGGGAACGCATGCCCTATTGGCTCGACGGGACCGTACCGCTGGCCCACCTCCTCGACGACCCCGAACTCAAGGGCCGGGTCAACGGTTACATCAACTACATCCTCGAACACCAGCAGGAAGACGGCTGGCTCGGACCGGAACAGAGCGTCACCCCGCAACAGAGATACAAGCCCCGCGACCCATGGCCCGTGTTTGTCATGCTCAAAGTGCTCACGCAATATCAAGAGGCCACGGGCGACGAACGGGTCATCCCCGCCATGCAGCGGTTCCTCCGGACACTCGACAAACAGCTCGATGAACGGCCCCTGTTCGACTGGAATAAATCGCGGTGGCAGGACCTCGTCGTGAGCATTCACTGGCTCTACGACCGCACCGGCGAACCGTGGCTGCTCGAGCTCGCCGCACAAGCCCGCGAACAGGGACAGGACTGGCTCGCTCACTTTCAAGATCTGCCGTTCAAGGAAAAGGTCGAAACATGGCGGCACGAGAGCCACGTCGTCAACAATGCCATGGCGGTCAAAGCCCCGGCGGTGTGGTACCGCCAGACCGGCGACCCCGCCCTCGAAGGCGCTACGCGGCACGCAATCGCAGAGCTGGACCGGTACCACGGGCAGTTCTCGGGCATCTTTACGGGCGACGAGTGTTTTGCAGGCAAGATGCCCTCCCAGGGAACGGAATTGTGCTCGGCCGCCGAGTACATGTTCTCTCTCGAGACAGCCACAGCCATTCTGGGCGATGTTTTCTTTGCCGATCGGCTCGAACGCATCGCTTTCAACGCGTTTCCGGCGACCTTCAAACCCGACATGTGGGCCCATCAGTACGACCAGCAGGCAAACCAAGTCGTGTGCAAAGTCAGCGAAGACCGCATCTACACCACCAACGGGCCCGACGCGAACCTGTTCGGGTTGGAGCCCAACTACGGGTGTTGCACGGCCAACATGCACCAGGGCTGGCCAAAGTTCGCCACGCACCTCTGGATGCGCACCCCGGACGACGGGCTGGCGGCGGTCGCCTACGCGCCTTGTGAACTCTCGGCAACGCTCGGCGGGGCGGAGGTAAAGGTTCGCGTCGAAACCGACTACCCGTTCCGTGATGCCGTGGCTATCACCGTCGAGACCAATACACCGGTGCAGTTCCCCCTGTGGCTACGTATCCCCGGCTGGGCGAAGAGCGCCGAGGTGCGCGTTGGAGATGGCGGCACGCAGCATGCCGAGTCCGGCACGTTCCACACGATTGCCCGGGAATGGAACGGCACGACCGCCGTCGCGCTGCGTTTTCCCATGCAGGTCCAGCTCGAAAGGCGCTATAACGAGTCCGTCGCCATCGAGCGCGGTCCCTTAATCTACAGTCTGAAGATCGGCGAGTACTGGAAATACCTGCGCGGCGAGGAGCCTCACGCCGACTGGGAGGTGTTCCCAACCACGCCCTGGAACTACGCGCTGGCGGTGAACACCGGCGATCCCGCATCGTCCATCACGTTTGAAGAGCGGCCAGTGGGCGGCCTGCCGTTCTCGCCCGAGGGCGCGCCGGTCGTTGCCACCGTGAAAGGCCGTATGCTGCCGGAATGGCTGCTCGAAAAGAACGCCGCCGCGCCGCCGCCCCAAAGCCCCGTGTCCTCCGTGCAACCGATGACGAATCTGATCCTCATCCCCTACGGGTGCACCAATCTCCGGGTCACGGAATTCCCGCTCCTGGCCGAATGATCCCGAAGATATGCAAGCAGTCAGGAACTGACGACGGCCTATGACGCACGACCAATGGAACACGCTGGTGTCCGTGGTGAATGGCGAATCGCTCGATGCGCCGCCCGTGGGGTTTATCATCGACAGTCCCTGGCTCCCCAACTGGGCGGGCATGTCCATTCTCGACTATCTGACCAGCGAGACCATGTGGTTCGAGGCCCATATGCGGGCCATCGAGCGATTCCCGGCCGCGCTCTTCCTGCCCGGCTTCTGGGCGGAATACGGTATGTGCACTGAACCCTCGGCTTTCGGCGCGAAATGCGTCTTTCCCGAAAACGAGTTTCCCTTCGCCAAAACAATGTTTGACGATGTCTCAAGAGCCGCTTCGGTCCGGAAACCGAACCCCAAAACCGACGGCCTTGCACCGTTTGTGCTGAAACGGCTGCAACACCTCGAACCGCGCATCCGGGAAGCCGGCCACGCCATCCGTTTCGCCGTCGCGCGGGGACCCCTGAACATCGCAGGATTCCTCCTCGGCAACACCGAGTTCCTTATCGGCCTGAAGATGTATCCCGGCGAGTCCCACGCCCTGCTCGATACGATCACGTCCTATATTGAGGATTGGCTGAAACTCCAGGCCGCGACCTTCCCTACCATTGACGGCGCCCTGATTCTCGACGACTTGGCGGGATTCGTCGGACCCGGCGACTTCGAGGAATTCGCCAAGCCCTATCTCAAGCGCGCGTTCGAGGCCATCGACGCCCGGGTCCGTTTCTTCCACAACGACGCCGAGGGCATGATTTGCGCACCTCATCTCGCGGACATCGGCATCAATCTCTTCAACTTCTCCCACAACCATCCCCTCCGGACTATGCGGGCCGCCGTGGGGGAACGGGTCGCGCTGCTCGGCAACATCCCTCCGAGAGACGTATTGGCTCAGGGCGCCCCGGAACAGGTGTACGATGCCGTACGCCAGCTGCTCGAATCCGTTAACGGCACCCGCGGGCTCATCCTGTCCTGCGGCGGCGGCATGCCTCCGGGCGTGCCAAGTGAGAACATCGACGCGTTTATGGCCGCGGCAACCGCGTAACCACAGCGGCCCGAGCCAAAGAAGCTTGAAAATGCCGCATGTCCAACGCATCATGAGATTGCCGGAAGAAAAGGGCTGTATGCGCCGTCGGTTTCATAAACTGATTTCGGCGCGGCCAGACTGGTTTTTGCGCATTTCCATATAATCCCAACCCCATGCGCATCCGCATGCCATCCCTGTTGGGGGCTGTCCGGAACACTCGTATCCGGTAAGGCGCGAGAGAGGAGAAGCAGACGCGATGGACCAGAAAGTTCAACAAAGGAAGAGCGCCTTTTCCATGAACCCGCAGATCGAGCGCGACCGCGACATGCTCGTCCTCGCCCGCAAGAAGGGCAAAGGCGCCCTGGTGGGCGCATTCGTGCGGCTGTCGGGTCCCGGCTGGTTGCAGAGTGCCATCACGCTCGGCGGCGGCTCGCTGTCGTCAAGCATGTATCTGGGCATCTTGGGCGGATTCGCCTTCCTTTGGCTTCAACCCCTTGCTATGGTCGCGGGCATCGTCATGCTCAGCGCCATCTCTTATGTAACGCTGAGCACCGACGAGACGCCATTGAAAGCTATCAACCGGCATGTAAACCCCGTTCTGGGCTGGGGCTGGCTCGTAGCTTCAATGACCGCCAATATCGTCTGGTCAATCACGCAGTACAGCCTGGGGATCGCCTCCCTGCAACAGAACCTGTTCGAGGGAATCCTGGGGGAAGGCGGAGCGCTGGGCGGCGCAGGCAAATATGTGGCCGCCGCCATAGTCCTCTGCGTGGCCGTGTCCGCAAGCATGCTGTACAGTTTCGGCGGCAGGGGCGCCAAGACTTTCGACATCCTCGTGAAATGCCTCGTGGGAACAACCGTCGTCTGCTTCGTCGCCGTGGTGGCAAGGTTGCTGTGGACCGGCCAGATTGCCGTGGGCGAACTCCTCAACGGGTTCCTGTTCCATTCGAGACTTCTCATGCAACCGGTCGAGGCCTTTTCGGACAAGATAGCCCAAGTGGCCCCCGCATACCAGGATTTCTGGTCGAATATAATCGTCAGGCAGCAACGGGACGTTATGATCAGCGCCGGCGCAACCGCAGTCGGCATCAACATGACCTTTCTCCTCCCCTATTCGATGCTGCGCAAGGGTTGGGACCGGGAGTTCCGCGGTCTCGCCATTTTCGACCTGGCTACCGGGCTTTTCTTCCCCTTCGTGCTGGCCACGAGCTGCGTGGTCATTGCGGCCGCCAGCCAGTTCCATGGCGTCGCCGCGCCCGGCCTGCTCGGCGAGAAAGACCCCCACGGAAACCCCGTCATGCCAGCGAAGAACCTCATCGGCCCCTTCGACGAGCTGCTCGCGCAGCGTGTAAAGGCCGAGCTCGGCAAGGAAGCCTATAACGCCCTCAGCCCGGATGAACAGCAGGCGCGCAAGGACGCCTTGCCGGAAGCGGACCGCAAGGTCGCGGCTATGTTCGTGAAGCGCGACGCATTCAATCTGGCGGCGGCATTGGCCCCGATCACGGGCGACCGCTTCGCGAGATATGTTTTCGGTCTGGGCGTCATGGGTATGGCCATGGGCGCTTCCACGATGCAGATGCTCATTAACGGCCTGTGTTTCTGCGCCCTGCTCGACGTCCCTGCGAAGGGCTGGCGACAACGCGCCGGCATGCTCATGCCGGGTATCGCGATCGTTGTGCCGCTCTTCTGGAAAGGCGCACAAATGTGGTTAGCCATTGTCACCTCGGTTTTCTGCATGACTCTCTTGCCGTTTGCCTACCTGTCATTCTACCTGCTCATAAACCACAAGAAATATCTGGGCACGGACGCCCCGAGCGGCGCGAAGCGTATCCTGTGGAACGTGCTCATGGTCCCCTCGTGCATATTGGCGTGCATCGGCGCGTTCTGGAGCATCTACTCCAAGCTTGGCGCGGCATACTCGGCCCTGGTGATCGGCGCGTTTCTGGTCCTTGTCGCCATCGGCCATGCCATCCGCGGCGTCATCTACCCGGAAACCTCCGCGTAAGGCCCTTCTATAGAGCTGCGCCTCGGGCAAAGCCCCCCTCGCCCGGCGCAGGCGGGCGGCATCGGGCGCGAGACGTTTCCCGAGCCCGGCTTATTCACCGCCGACAATTACCCCATACAGTTCGGGGCGGCGGTCTTTCAGATGATTGTCGTCAGTGGCCCGGCTCAAATCGATGTCGCAGATCAGGACGCCCCGCGAACCCTTTTTCTGCGCTACGATTTCACCCTTGGGTCCGGTGACCAGGCTCTCTTCGGGATGCGCGAATGCTATGAAACACTGGTTCTCGAACGCGCGCGTGCGCATCATGGCCTCGTTCAACTCGTTATGGAAGCCGTACGTGGGGTTCAAAATGAGCTTGGCGCCCTGCAGCCGGAGCACGCGGGCCGTCTCGGGCCAGCGTCGATCCGCGCAGATCATGATGCCCAACGGTCCCCATGCCGATGGCCACACGGGCAACGACTCCCCCGCATCGAACTGCACGTCGTGGGTCTGGATGTGGGTCTTGTGATACACCCCCACCCGTTCGCCCTCGGCATTCCACAAACCCGCCGCGTTGTATGCTTTGCCGTTCTCGAGCGACGTAAACCCGAAACAGATCCACATCGAGCGCGAGCGCGCCTCCTCCGACACCCTCTGAAGATAGCGGCTGCTGTTCAGATCCTGAGCCACTGCGACAATACGCTCGCGGGTCGAGTCTTTGGCCGGCGCGGCGTATCCGTCAAGCCAGCATTCGGGCGTGATGAAGATATCGACGTTCTCACCCCTTGTGGCGTCCAGAAGTTCGAGGAAGGCGCCGAAGTTTTTATCCAGATTCCACTTTTCCGGCACGGCGCGCAGCAGACCCAGCCGCACGCTTGTTCGCGGCGGCGCCTCGCCGTCTTGTCCCGCAGCTGCCAGGCAGGCGGTCCCCACCAGCGCGGTCAAGGCCAGAATACGCGCCATGTCCGTCTCCCATCAGTGCAGTTGGATTACCCACATTCGAACGCGCCGCGGAAGCTTTCGGCGCGCGCCCCGAACCTGAGAAGAGGGCCCTCAATAGACTTCAAACCCAGCAATGACGCCAAGGGCTTGATTCCGCTATTCTACCATGTGCGATCCTGTTTCCGGGTGAGGAGGAGAGAATTGCTTTGGGGGTCTTGAATATGCATGACAAGTTCTGTGCGCCCGGTGATGCGGTGTCGCTTTCCGCAAATCGAGAGGACCACGGCGGCCGATGAAGCGTGTGGTTGGGGTCGTGCAGGCGCGCATGGGCTCCACCCGCTTGCCGGGGAAAATCCTGGCGGACATAGCGGGCAGACCCATGCTGGCGCTGGTTAGGCAGCGCCTGGCCCGGGCTGCCGCCGTCGACGAGGTGGTCGTCGCGACTACCACCAACGACAAGGACCGGCCTATTACCGAGCTGGCGGCCCGGATGGGATTCCGGTGCTGCATGGGCGACGAAGAGGACGTGCTGGCGCGTTATCTGACTGCCGCCCGCGAGACGAACGCCGGGATCATCGTCCGGGTCACTTCAGACTGCCCCTTGATTGACCCCGCCCTGGTCGATGAGACGGTTTCACTCTACTTCAACGAACATGCCGATTATGCCGCCAATTGCTGTGTGGACTACCTGTTCCCGCGCGGCTCGGAGGCCGAGGTATTCAGCGCCGCGGCCCTCCGGAGAATCGAGCCTCTCGCCCGGGAACCCTATGAGCGCGCGCATGTCACCCCCTATTTCTACCGGTGCCCCGAGACGTTCAAGATCGCTTTTCTGGAAGCGCAAGGGCCTTACCGCCAGCCGGACCTGCGCGTGTGCGTCGATACCCAGGAGGACCTCGACCTGGTGCGGGCCATATACGAGCGCCTCGATACAGGCGGAAACGATTTTTCGATACTGGATGTCATACAATTACTCGACCGCGAACCGGCGCTGAAAGCCACCAATGCCCACATCCACCAGAAGAAGCTGCAGGAGGGGTAGGCGCCGACTGTGGAATACAGGACAGCCGCGAAATGTCTCCTGAATTGACCGCGGCCTGCTCTCGCGAAGGAAGGAAACCATATGTCGCACACCGTTTGTCTGATTCCGGGCGATGGCATCGGCCCCGAGGTTGCCCAAGCGGCGCGCCGGGTTATCGATGCGTCGGGCGCCCCCGTCAACTGGCTCGAATTGCCCGCCGGGGCTGGAGCGCTCGAGACCTGCGGCGAAGTACTCCCCGACAAGACCGTCGAGGCAATCGAAGTGCACCGCGTCGCGTTGAAAGGGCCCATCACCACGCCAATCGGCAAGGGGTTTCGGAGCGTCAATGTGCAGTTGCGCAAACGGCTCAATCTATACGCCGCCGTGCGCCCCGTGCGCAGTCTGCCAGGAGTCAAAACCCGCTATGAAAACGTCGAACTGGTCGTGATACGCGAAAATACCGAGGGCCTGTACTCGGGACTCGAAAACGAGGTCACCACGGGCGTCGTTCAAAGCCTCAAGATTGCGACCCGAACAGCGTGTGAACGCATCGCGCGTTTCGCATTCAACTACGCGCGCGAACGCCGCCGTCACCGCGTCACCGTCTTCCACAAGGCCAACATCATGAAGTTGTCCGACGGGCTGTTCCTCGATTGCGCGCGCGAGATTCACGAGAAGGAGGCGCCGGATATCGCGTACGACGAATTGATCATCGACAACGGCTGCATGCATCTCGTGCGCGACCCGGGCAAGTTCGACATCCTGTTGCTCGAGAACCTCTACGGCGACGTCGTCAGCGATCTGTGCGCCGGTCTCGTGGGCGGTCTCGGTGTCGTGCCAGGCGCGAATATCGGTGACGGGTGCGCCGTGTTCGAAGCCGTACACGGAAGCGCCCCCGACATCGCTGGCAAGGGCGTCGCAAACCCGCTGGCCCTGATCATGAGCGGCGTGATGATGCTGAACCACCTGGGCGAAACCGCCGCCGCCAAACGTATCAAGACCGCCTACGATCAAGTGCTGCGCGACGCAAACCCCGGTGAAATCACCCCGGATATCGGAGGACAAGGCACAACCGAATCGTTCGCCAAGGCCGTTATCAGCCGCATGGAGTGCAACGGGCATCAATCAGGGGAGTGAATTCCTCCGTTCCGCGTGTTAGGCTTGTGCAAAAGGGCGCAGAAGCAGGAGGAGGTTCAACAATGCGGGACACAGAACATGTAGCACAAGGTCTGTCCCCAGAGAGCGTTGCGGGATTTCTGTTGAGGCTGGCTCTGGGGGTGCTGTTTCTTTTTGCTGCCGTAGGCAAATTTCTGGGCCCGGGTCCCATCGGATTCGCAAAATGGATTCTCCAGGAGTTCGACGGCACCTACCTTCCCAGGGCTCTCGTGCTTCCCTACGCATTTACCCTCCCGTACATCGAGTTCCTCCTCGGATTGGTGTTGATTCTCGGGCTCTTCACCAGGGCATCGCTATTCCTGGCGGGAATGCTGCTCATCAGCCTGGCGTTCGGGAAAATGGTCCAGCAGGACCAAGCGACCGTCGCCGACAACCTCAATTACGTGTTTATGGCCGCCGTGGCATTGTGGTTCGCCTGGCGGGACAATCCCATTTCGGTTGACAGGCTCGTGTTCCGCAGAGGACGGAACGAATAGCGCGCGCACGCGGCGCATCCGAAAGAGGAAAACCATGGCGCAGCGCTTTCAAGGCAAGTCCGTGTTCATAACAGGCGCATCCTCGGGCATTGGCGAAGCCCTTGCCCACGCGTTCGCGGCCGAAGGCGCGCGCCTGGCCCTTACCGCGCGGCGCCTTGATCGCCTCCTCAAAGTTCAGGAAGCGCTCGCGCAAGAAGGCGCCCAAGCGCTCGCGCTCCAATGCGATGTGACCGAACGCGCGGCTCTGGACGCAGCCGTGGCGCAAACGGTCGAGACGTTCGGCGCCATCGACGTCGCCGTCGCCAACGCGGGGTTCGGCGTCGCCGGGCCCTTCCAGAAGCTGAGTACCGAGGATTTCCGGCGGCAATTTGAGACCAATGTGTTCGGATTGCTCGACACCGTCTACGCCGTCCTGCCTCATCTTCAGGCGTCCAAGGGACGCCTGGCGCTCCTTTCCAGCGTGGCGGGCCGTGTGGCATCACCGGATACATCCCCCTATTCGGCAAGCAAATTCGCCGTGACGGGGCTGGCAGAAGCCATCTACTACGACCTCTTGCGCGACGGCGTTTCCGTGACATGCATAGAACCCGGGTTTGTCGAGAGCGACATCCGCATGACAGACAACAAGGGGCGATTTCACGACGACTGGAAAGACCCCGTGCCGCAATGGCTGGTCGTGCCCCGGTCTCGTGCCGCCCGCGCCATCGTCAACGCCATCTACAAACGAAAGCCCGAAGCCGTCATTACCGGACACGGCAAGGCCATCACATGGCTCGCACGCCACTTCCCCCGCACAACCCGGTTCATCCAGCGCCACGGAACCGTACGCAGACGGAACAGATAACTCCCCACGCCGGCGAATACGCCAAGCCGAACACTGGCACCCAAACCAGCACCCTCGGGCAACCCTTTTCCATCTACCCTCACGGCGGCGCCGGGTTCGCACCGGTTCGGAAACCCAAGCCCTGCCCATCCCGCCGAGAGGCCGTTTCTTGACATTCCGTCAGATTTCCGCTAGGGTAGCGCCTATCATAGGAGTCCGCCCTGCGGGGCCAAGCGTGTACGGCCTCTAACTCTCGTGCAGAAGATGGACTACGTATCCTGTGTCTGCCGCCGTCGCGGAATTCACCTCAACATATACAAAACAGGAAATCATGGAATTTCAAAACGCACCGCGTTACTCCTGCCCGCCGGCAATGCCCCTGGCGGCAGGATGGCCGCGCAGCCGTCTCTATTGTAGCCTGTTCACGGCTCTCACTTCCTTGAGCGTGCTCGCCGTCTTGCTGAGTTTCCGCATGGAGCCTGTTCACCCCTATCGCTTCGGCTTCCTGATGATTGCTTCGGCGTGCTTCTTGCTTGTGGCCGTCCTGGGCGGGGCGCTGCGTTCCGTCTACGGCCGGTTCATTTTCACCGGGCTGCTCTGTTGCGCTCTCGGGGACTACGTTGGATTTCGCAACTTTGTTTGGGGCGCGATAGCGTTCCTGGTGGCGCACGTCTTCTTCGTGGCGGCCTTCTGGACCTTGGGTGTGGATTGGAAACGGGCGTTGCGTTTTCTGCCGTTCCTGTTGTTGGTCGACGCCGGCATTCTGGCATCGCTTTATCCGGGCATTTACGGCACCGATCGCCCGGTGGCCTTTGCCTACATCGTGTTCATCTCCGCGATGGTGGTGTTTGCGTTCGGCGTGTCCGCGCCACAGCGGCGAACGCTTATTCTGGCGGCCGCAACCCTCTTCTACTTCTCCGACATCTTCGTCGCCCGGTGGCGGTTCACGGATACGGGCTCAATCAACGGCTATTTCTGCTATCCCATCTACTACGCGGCATGCGTCCTTTTCGCGTGGACCGTGTGTATGCGCCCTGACGAGCGTCCCCTGGTTATGTACCGTGTCGAATAAGCCACTCGTGCATTATATGCTGATTGGATTGCGCGTGTTGTGTGTCTGCGGAACGGCCGCGGGATGCGCGGGGATGCTGCTGGCGTGGTCGGCGGGAAACGGCGAACTGGCCCGAGTGTTGCGGTTTGTCGCATCCATCTCCCCCCTTTCGCTGGCCGCCGCATGTGGCGCGTTGGCCACCTGGTACGGACGGTGGACTCTCCTGGCCCTGGCGTATTGCGGGTTCGGTGACTGGTTGCTGGCATCCCACGGTTTCGTGCCCGGCCTGTTCGCGTTTCTGATGGGACATGTCGCGTTCATGGCCGCCTCTCTTGCCCGCGGCATCGACACGAAGCCGCTCGCAATGTCCTGCGCGGCGCTGATGTTGCCGGCATGCGCCGTGCTGGCATGGCTGCATGGCCGGATACCCTCTCAGCATATCGTCCCCGTCCTGGCCTATCTCGCCGTCATCTCGGCCATGGTGGCGTTCGCTGTGGGCGCATCCTGGCGTCACAAGGCCCCCGTGCTCGTCCTTGCCGCATGCACGTTCTACGTATCCGACCTGTTTGTGGCGCGGAGCACGTTCGTCCGGGGCGGTCTCATCAACGCGGTACTAGGCCTGCCCCTCTATTACGCGGCGCTGGTGCTGTTCGCTCTGAGCACGCTCGGCGCCGCTTCGGATGAAATGAAACAGGCGCCGCCGAGCATGGTAGAATCGAAGAACCGAACAATGCCCTGACAACGACAATGGGGTTCCACGATGAGCCGACACGCCCATAATCCACGCCCATATATCCTGGCGTTCGCCGTCCTCTGCTGCATCCCCCTATCCTGTGTGAAAATGCCCGGCGACCCCAGCGACGACGCGGACCAGGGCATTCTTACCTACACCTATCGCGTAGTCAACGCATTTCCGCACGATCCCAAGGCATTCACCCAGGGGCTCGCCTTTGAAAACGGGTTCTTCTACGAAGGAACCGGACTCCGGGGAGAATCCTCGCTGCGCGAGGTTGTCGCCGAGACCGGCGCCGTAGCGCGGATGGTCCCGCTCGAGAGCACGTATTTCGGCGAGGGGGTCGCCATTGTTGGCGACCGCATTATCCAACTGACGTGGCGCAGCCATCTCGGCTTCGTCTACGAAAAGAGCACCTTCAAACGCACCGGACAGTTTACCTATCCTACCGAAGGCTGGGGGCTGGCATACGACGGAGACCGGCTCATCATGAGCGACGGAAGCTCCTATCTGTATTTCCTGGACCCTGCTACCTTCGAACGGACGGGCCAGGTGCAGGTGACCGGGCCCGATGGGCCTATCGCCCGGCTTAATGAACTCGAGTACATCAACGGCGACCTCTACGCGAACATCTGGCGGACGGACCGCATCGCGCGAATCGAGCCCGCCACGGGCAAGTTGCTCGCCTGGCTCGAGCTCGAGGGCATCCTCGCCCCCGAAGACCGGACCGGCGACGAAGATGTCCTCAACGGTATCGCCTACGACCCCGCGACCGAGCATCTATTTGTCACGGGCAAGCTGTGGCCCAAGGTTTTCGAGATCGAACTGGTAGCAACCCAGTGACTGGCCGGCTCCGGCCTGTTTCACGCCTTCGGAGCGGGCTGGCGTGTTTCGTGCCGCTGGCGCGCGCCCGCCCCGGCCCGTCAGGGTTTGAGAGCCATTCAGAAAGCCGGTCAGCGGCTGAAGGCGGTTTCCACCGGGCGCTCAAAGATGAGTTCGTAATACGTGGATACCCCATAGACACCAAGACTCGGCGCGAAGACGGTCACGAGCCGCCAGCCTTCGCGGGCATGGCGATGCACCGTCTCCCGGTACTCTTGTTCGGCATGATTGCGGAAAATGCCTACTTTGATCCGCACAAATCTGTATTCAAAGCGCTGTTGCATGGATGCGCCTCCCTTTCCTCTGACTACAATCCAGGGCGGAGGCCTATTCGTCGGGATACATGTCCGGCCGGAGACCGATATTGACGATGCTGCAGGCACGGATCGGGCTGAGCCCCAGTTCGCGGGCACGCTGCTCCAACGCCTCGTCTTCGGAACCCGGATTCAGAAAGAACTCGCCGGGCTGTTTCGCCGCGATGGCCTCGAGCATCGGCGTCCCGACCCTGGCGGGCACGTACATCGAAACGCGGTCGACCGGACCGGGCACATCACCGATTGACGCATAGCACTTCAGCCCCTCGACCTCGTCCAGTTTCGGGTTGACGGGATAAACGGTCCAGCCGCCGTCTCTAAACGCCCGGACCGCTTTGTTGCCGTACTTTTTCCGGTCGCGTGACGCGCCAACAATGGCAATGGTCTTGCTCATGAGATCCTCTCCTGTTGCCGAACCTTCGGGGCTTCGCGGAAAAGAATGCCTTGCCGCATCAGGACGGCCAGCGATCAGAAATAACGTTTCACACCCAGGGTATATGCCGGACCCTCGAAATCCCAAGCCCGGTCCAGAAAGAAGTTGTATCCGGCGTTGAAGGTCACGTGGGTGCGGCCGGTGATGGGCGCATCCAGACCTACGTTCGCGCCAACGCTCGACACCAGCCAGCCATCGTCCAATTTCAGGCTCACGATATTGTCAAAGGGTTTGAAGCCCACCTTCGCCTTGACTTCATAGGTGGCATAGGTACAGGTATAGCGGAGGCCGACGACGGGTTTGACCCCCCGGAAACGGTCCGTCCACGTCTCGTATTTTTTCTGTTCGACCTGTCCCAGGGGCAGGTAATCGAGGCCAAGACCGGCATACGCGGCCCCGCGCTTGATCTCGAAATCGGTATGAAGCGGAAACAACAGAATGCTCGGATCGGTAGCCTTGGTCCGGACCTTCCCCGACGAATACCCGCATTGAAAGAATACCGTCCAGCGGGGCGACACCACGCGGCCTATACCCACATGCAGCGGCCAGATCAAGTAGTCATCACGCAGATCGCCCACGGTATAAACATCTTCAAACGATGGCGCGAAGAACCGCATCGCCGGGTTAAAGAACCTGTCAATGAGTTCCTCGCTCTCAAGGCGCGGATACGTGTTTACCCCTGCAATCAGAAAGAACCATTTGGCCTGTTCTGCCTCTTCGGATGCACGGTTCTCCATGTTCGCGGAATGGTCGGTGAGAACAGGCGGCTTGTCGCAAACCGTGCCGTTCTCGAGCCCGCCGGCCTGGGCCAGCGCCGACGTGCCCAACACAATCGCTCCCATCACGGACGCATATACTCTCATTGCCTTATCATGTCCGTTCGGGTCCCATCCTCCGGCTGTTTCCGCCAAAGCGGCAGCGTTAAACCGTGACGGCCCTTCCATGCCCTCGCCTACAATATCTGAAACGCGCGTTGCGGTTCCGCCGTTTACAGCATGAGACCGCAATTGGCACGTCCCGTCGAACAAGGGTATACTATACTTCCATCGGAGATCACCGAAACTCAACCAAGAGGACCTGTTTTGTCATGAGAAGCGATGTTGTCAAGAAAGGTTTTGAACGCGCCCCCCACCGTTCGCTCCTCTGGGCGACCGGCCAGATTAGATCCCGCGAGGATTTCGACAAACCCTTTATTGCCATTTGTAACAGTTTCACCGAGATCGTTCCAGGACATGTCCACCTGGATCAACTCAGCAAGCTCGCCAAGGAAGCCGTGCGCGAGGCCGGGGGCGTCCCCTTCGAATTCAACACCATCGGCGTCGACGACGGCATCGCCATGGGACACACGGGCATGAAGTACAGCCTTCCGTCGCGCGAACTCATCGCGGACTGCGTCGAGAGCATGGTGCGCGCGCATATGTTCGACGGGATGCTCTGCATTCCCAACTGCGACAAGATTGTGCCCGGCATGCTGATGGCGTGCATCCGCTGTAATATTCCCACGATCTTTGTCTCGGGCGGCCCCATGGCTACGGGGCGCGCACGCGACGGCCGGGCCATCGACCTGATCACCGTGTTCGAGGGCGTTGGCGCCTATAAGCAGGGCACGTTGAACGACGAGGACTTATTCGACCTCGAACGCAATGCCTGCCCCGGATGCGGCTCGTGCTCGGGCATGTTCACCGCCAACTCGATGAACTGCCTCTGCGAAGCCCTCGGGATGGCCCTCCCCGGCAACGGGTCCTATCTGGCCATATCGCCCGAACGCCGGGAACTCGTGCGGGCAGCCGGGCGCCAGATCGTCCAGCTCGTCAAGGCCGACCTCAAGCCGCGCGATATCATCACCCCGAAATCCATCGATAACGCCTTCGCACTGGACATGGCCATGGGCGGCTCGACCAACACCGTGCTCCACACGCTTGCCATCGCGAGCGAGGGGGGTATCGAGTATCCCCTTCAACGGTTGAACGAGGTCTCGGCCCGCGTGCCGAATATCTGCAAGGTCTCGCCATCGAGCACGGTACACATGGATGACGTGGACCGCGCCGGGGGTGTTTCGGCCATTCTCGCCGAATTGGCGAAGAAGGACGGCATTCTGCATCTCGATTGCCCCACCGTCACCCAGAAGACTCTCGGCGAAAACATCGCGGGCGCGGTGTCGAAAGATCCGGAGATCATCCGCAGTCTGAACAACGCTTACTCCCAGACGGGCGGCCTGGCGATACTGTTCGGCAACATCGCCCCGGAAGGCGCCGTGATCAAAGCGGCCGGCGTTGACCCGGACATCCTCCAGCATACCGGCACGGCCATCTGCTTCGAGAGTGAGGAAGAAGCCATGGCCGGCATCCTCGGCGGGAAGGTCAAAGAAGGGCATGTCGTGGTCATCCGGTACGAGGGCCCCAAGGGCGGACCAGGCATGAAAGAAATGTTGTCGCCCACCTCGGCCATCATGGGTATGGGCCTCGGCAGCAAAGTCAGCCTCATTACCGATGGCCGTTTCTCGGGCGGCACGCGCGGCAATTGCATCGGCCATGTGAGCCCCGAAGCGGCCGCGGGCGGCCCCATCGCCTTGATTCAGAACGGCGATACCATCGAAATCGACATCCCCGCACGCACCCTCAACGTCAAACTGAGCCAGAAAGAACTGGATACGCGCCGCAAGACCCTGGGACCGCCCCCCGACCGCAAGTTGACCGGTTGGCTCAAGCGCTACCAGCGCGTGGTCACCAGCGCCAACACGGGCGCCGTGTTACAGTAAAGACCTCACGACACCTATCGCGCCCGGCGCGCTCCACGGCAAGCGCCGGGCGCTGGCCTTGACCCTCGAGCTGTGAAGAGTCCGCCGGTATCAGGACGGGCGCCAGGATATGGTGGCGCATTCGGCCTCTGGTTGTGTATGCTCTCTACAGGCTAACGCTGGAGGAGAGCAACACCGTGTCAGGCCGGAACGATGCTCGCTTCGCGGACAAACGCGTGCTGGTGCTGGGCGGACTGGGGTTCATCGGAAGCAACCTGGCTATTCGGTGCCATGAACTCGGCGCCTTGGTAACCGTCTACGACTCGCTGACGGCGTATGGCGGGGGAAACGTCGCAAACCTCAACGGCTACCGGGCATCGATCAGGGTCATCATCAATGATATCCGCGATTACAGTCTCCTCAATCCGGTAATCGCCGAACAAGACATTATCTTCAACTGCGCGGGCCACACGTCTCGTGCCTATTCGATTCGCGACCCCTTCCTGGACATCGCCGTCAACTGCAAGGGCGCGATGAACGTGCTGGAATCCGTGCGGCAGGACAATCCTGGCGCGCGCATCGTGTACCTGGGGACGAGCACCCAGTGCGGACCCATGCTTCTGAACCCCATCGATGAACTGCACCCCGAGTTCCCCCTCGACATTTACTCCGCGAACAAGAGTGTGGCTGAGAAGTACCATCTCATCTACCACCACATACATGGGCTCTACACCGTCGTGGTGCGGCTGGCGAACATTTTTGGGCCGCGGGCGCAGATCAAGAGCAGCGACGGCGGGGTGCTCAATTTCTTTATCGGACTCGGACTTCAGGGGAAACCGCTGACGATCTATGGCGAAGGCGCGCAGAGGCGCAATGTTCTGTATGTGGACGATTGCGTCGACGCCCTTCTCGAGGCGGTATGCAGCGATGGCTGCCTGGGCGAAGTGCTCTTCGCCGCCGGAGAGAACGAATATTCCATCGCCGAACTTGCCGAGATGGTCTGCGGCGCCTTTAGCGGCTCCAAGCTGGAACACGTCCCGTGGCCGGAATCCTGGGCCGGCCTCGATGTAGGCAGCGTCGCCATCTCGAACGACAAGATCAAACAGTATCTCGATTGGCGGCCAAAGACGGACATCATGACCGGCCTCGAGCATACCCGCGCCTTTTTCGAGAGCCGCCTTGAATCCTACCTCTGAAACACTCCATTATCCCCATCGCCGCTTTCAACAGATACGAAAATGAGGGCGATTATGCCGGAAGCAAGTGTCCTATTCCGTGTGATATGCGTGGCGGCTGCCGTGCTCCTGTCAGGGATGGCGCCGGAGGCCGCATCGGAATTGTACGGCGTGAAGGAGGTCGTGGATGTGGCCCCCGTATGGTCGGCCCACCCCGTAGGGTTCTGTCTGCTCACTCATGGCGATCAGCAATATGTGGCCTTCTACGACGCGGACCGGCGGATGACCGTGGCCCAGCGAACACTGGACACCACCGAGTGGACCATGGTACGCCTCCCCGAACAAGTGAAGTGGGACAGCCATAATTCGGTCACCATGGCGCTCGACGCGGCAGGCTGCATCCATCTCTCCGGAAACATGCACTGCGCGCCGCTGGTGTATTTCAAAACACGCGAACCAGGAAACATCAGCACCTTCGAGCGTGTCGCGTCGCTTGTCGGCGAGTTCGAGGACAAGTGCACCTATCCCGCATTCGTGACCGGCCCCAAGGGCGAGCTCATCTTCGAATACCGGCACGGGTCAAGTGGCAACGGAATAAACCTCTTCAACGTCTACGACCCCCAAACGCAATCGTGGCGGCGGCTGGCCGATGGCCCATTGCTCGATGGCAAAGGCGAGATGAACGCGTACCCCATCGGTCCCCAGCTCGGCCCGGACGGGTGGTATCACATGGTCTGGGTGTGGCGCGACACGCCGGATTGCGCCACGAACCACGATCTCTCGTACGCACGCAGCAAAGACCTCGTGTTCTGGGAGACCAGCCGGGGCGAACCATTGACGCTGCCCATCACCATCGACAACTGCGAAATCGTCGACCCCGTTCCTCCGGGCGGCGGCATCATCAACGGCAACACCCAAATCGGGTTCGACATGCAGAACCGGGTCATCCTCAGCTACCACAAATTCGACGAAGCCGGAAACACACAGATCTACAATGCGCGCCTGGAAGACGGCGCATGGAAGATATACCAGGCTTCGGACTGGACAAAGCGGTGGGAATTCAGCGGCAACGGCGCCATTCAATTTGACGTGCGCCTCAGCGGCGTGTCCGTGGTGAACGGCAGCCTGGTCCAATCGTTCAGCTCTCCCGAAAGCGGCGGGACCTGGGAACTGGACCCAGCAACCCTCAAGCCGGCAGGAAAAGCCCGCCGTGGACCCGCCAGGTCCGTTGTCGGCCCTGAGAAAGATCGGCAACCCGAAAGCGATTTCCCCGGAATGCGCGTGCAGTGGCGCGGCGATGCCTGCAAACAATCCGATGAAACGGACTGGTATGTGCTGCGGTGGGAGACATTGGGGCCTAATCGCGACCAGCCGCGCGAAGAACCGTGGCCGGCCCCCAGCATGTTGCGGGTCTACAAGATGGGCCTCTCCGTTCAAACAGGAGACTGACCGCTATGTATCTTCAAGTCTTGGGCTCGGGAAGCTGGGGCCTCGCTCTGGCGCGCCTCCTCGCGATCAACGGCCACCGCGTGCGCCTCTGGGCGCGCGAAGAAGACGGACCCGACATGCTCCGCGACGAGCGGCGCAGTCCCCACTATCTCCCCGGCGTCACGCTTCCCGGCCAGATAGACGTCTCCCGCGAAACCGACCCCACTGCCGAAGCCGTGGTCCTTGCCGTGCCGTCTCACGCCATGCGGGCGGTAGTCAAAGCGCACCCGTTTTCCTCCAATGCCATCCGCATCAACGTCGCCAAAGGTATCGAGAATGATACGTTGCTTCGTATGGACGAGGTGATCCGCGACGTGAGCGGACCGTCCCCCGTGGTCACACTCTCGGGGCCGAGCCACGCCGAGGAAGTCGCCCAGGACCTGCCGGCGTCGCTCGTCGTCGCGGGCGATGACGCCGGCGTGTGCAAGAAAGTTCAGCAGGCATTCATGTCGGATGTGTTTCGCGTGTACACAAGCTCCGACATCATCGGAGTCCAACTTGGGGGGGCGCTGAAGAACGTAATCGCACTTGCCGCCGGCGTGTGCGACGGGTTTCAGCTGGGTGATAACGCGAAAGCTGCCCTGCTCACCCGCGGACTCGCCGAGATCACGCGGCTGGGCGTCGCCATGGGCGCCGAACCTCTGACATTTGCGGGACTCAGCGGCATGGGCGATCTCATCGTGACCTGCACGAGTCGCCACTCGCGCAACCGCGGCCTTGGCGAGCGCATTGCCAGAGGAGAGGCCCCAGACGATTTCGAGAAAACCTCGCACATGATCGCCGAGGGCGTCCGCACAACCAAATCAGCTGTCGCGCTGGCCCGCAGATTCAACGTCGAAATGCCTATCACGGAGCAGGTCTACCGGGTGCTCTTCGAAGGCGCCGACCCGAGCCAGTCCATCGCCGCCCTCATGCAGCGCGGCCCCAAACCCGAGCTGAGGGACTGACCCGGCGCGGCTGACGCGAGGGCGCGAGCCGGGTCTGGCCCGGGCGTTCCCCTACTCTCCCAATTCGAGCACCTGGCCGTCTTGGAGCAGCCGTGCGCGAAGTCTGCCGTAATCGATTGCCTGGACGCCGCAGCCGCCGTCAATGGCCTGGACGGCGGCGGTGGCGGCGCTCTGCCCGAGGATCATGAACACGGGCTCCATGCGGATCGAGCCGTAGGCGATGTGCGACGACGAAACGCATACCGGCACAAGCAGGTTGGTGCATTCGGCCTGCTTAGGCACGATGGCCCCGTACGAAATCGGGTATGGTCCGCCGGGACCAATCTGGACGTCGCCCTCGTTGAGCACATAGTCTTGCCCGTTCGCGACCTTCACCACGTAGCGCTGTACGTGGTGCGAATCCATGTTGTACGAACCCATGCCGATGGGCATCGGCGTCGGCTGGGTGCGCCGGAGATGCAGTTCCGTCATCACGAAATCGCTCACCATCCGCCGGGCTTCGCGCACGTAGATCTGGTGAGGCCAGTAGCCGTTATCGAGAAACTCATCCTTCGCCAGCCCATATTGTTTCATCTCGTTCTGTATCGCCGGCGGCACGCGCGGATCGTTGGACAAGAACCACATCAGGCCTTTCTGGTACATCTCGTGTTCGCGCACGATCTCAGCGCGCCGTTCGTAGCTGGCCTCGGGGTACTCGTAGTTCATGCCGATGTTGTCGGTCGAAAATCCGCCGTGGTTATTGGTATCGGTCTTGGCGTTCGGGATGGGGTCGAACTTACGGAACACCTTGTCCCATCCCGTGGCGAGGTTGCGCGCTAACAGCTCGTACTGCATCGCGTCGTATCCCTCAGGTTTGGAAAAGGCGGCGCGGTTCTCGGGAACCTTGGTCAGGCACATGCGGAAACAATAGGCCTGTACGCGGCGGTCGCCCGAGCCTTCTTCGCCGGGGCCCCCGTCGTGTACCCGCGGCACAAGACCGCTCGACGGCTCGCCCGGCACGAGATACGGCGACACGGGGCTCTCGAACTGGTGGTATGTCGCGTTCTGGGTCTGAACGCCGTTCAGGGTCTCGCCGTACACGCTGTTGGCTTCGCGGCCGACGGTATAGGTCACGCCCGCCACTGCCATGAGATCGCCCTCGTAGGTCGCGTCAATGAACATTTTCCCGCGAAAAATCCTGCCGCTCAGCATGCGGATGGCCGAAATGCGCCCGCCTTCCTTCGTGACGCCACCGCCGCGGTCCAGCCACTCATTGCGGTACACGGGGATGCCGCATTCCTTCACGAAGCCCTCGTAGATCTGTTCCGCCACGTGAGGCTCGAACACCCACATGGCCTTTTCGCCGGGTTGATGCGCGCCGCGCCGCAACGCGGTGTATTGCTCGTGGGTCTGGTACTTCCATGCGCTGTCGTCGCGGTAGTGAGCCGCCACGCGCTCATAGAACTCAAGCGCGATGCCGCCGATGACTTCCTTGCGTCCGGTATCCGCCCAGCCCAGACCGCTCGACGACAAGCCGCCGAGATGTATGTCGGGACCCGCGATGATGGCCGTCTTCCCCATGCGCACGGCCTGCACGGCGGCCGCAACGCCTCCCGAAGTGCCGCCGTAAACGATGACATCGGCTTCGTGCTGTTCCTCCCCCATCGCGGCGTATCCTCCCAGGCATGATGCCAGAAACGTAAGTGCTGCCGTTGCCAAACTCGTCCCTCGTGTCATATTCGCCTTGTGCCTCCACACCGCGCCCAAACGCACGATTACCCGTTGGTCCAGTTTCGTATCACTGCAAAACCGCGTTCGGCCGCGGCCATGCGGGCTCTAGCAACCGTAAGTTCCAGCGAGAACGTGTCCACGCTGGAGCTCTCGAGGAATTTCGCGATGATCGCTTCATTAGGGATGATGCCCTCGCCCACATGGCAGCCCGCCACATCGGCCAATACCGGCCGCGTGCTACGGGTCCAATCCTTGATATGCACGTAGACCGTGCGGTCCGCCAGTTTCTCGAAGGCATCGAGGGGGTCCTCGCCGCAGAAATAGAAGTTGCCCGTGTCGAACACGAAGGCCAGACCCGGCACAGCATCGAGAATCTCGAGGCAATGGCCGGAAGCGCACTGCAACGTTGGCGCAACGCCGAAATTCTCGATCGCGAGGGTGATCCCGGCATCCCGGGCGTCGGCCATGCATGCCAACAACGCCTCAGCGACCATTTTCCGGCCATCCTCGGGGACGATGCCGTCCCCGAGCGTGCTGCCCGCCGCCAGAACGAGCCGGGCGCCCATCGACTGGGCAAGCTCGATGCCGTTGAGGAGCGCCTCGACGCCCTTGTCGCGTGTTGCAGGGTTCGCGCTGACAAAAGTGCACATGACATCCAGGCACGTCACTTCGAGAGACGATTCGGCGAGGTTGCTCCGATACGTATGCTGGATCTCGGGCCCTTCCATCAGCCGCGGCGACGTGAGTTCCACTCCGTCGAAACCGATCTCCTGCAACCCGGCCAGCATGGCCACGTCGTCCAGTTTCCCGGACGCCAATTCCTCCCCGAAAGCCATGGTCATGATGCTGATCTTCGCCATATCTCTCCTCGAGCGCGGCCACCGTGGCGCACATCCCGCCGGTTGCGCTACGAGGCATCATATGCTCTCCACGCCCGGATGTCATCTCCGCAAGGAGCAGGGCAAATCTGAACGGACCGCGCGAAGGGCAACCGTAAGCGGCCCGCGGCGAATTGCGAGGCGTCTCCCCCCGCGAAATGTCCTGAGCGCGTGCCCGCTGCGACGAGGTTTGTCAACCGCGCAGCGGTGCTATCTTCTCGGATCGTTTCCTGCCTTCAGGCCGAGCCCCGTCAAGCCCAGGAAAAGGAGCACCCCTTGTATGATGAACAGGCCTGCCGTCGCACCCAGCAATCCCTGCAGGGGATGCGGGTCCAGGCGGGATGCCCATGCCAGGACAACCCCGTAGCAGAGCAGGCGCAGGGCCGTCCACGCATACGTGGCAGCACGCCTCTTCTCATGCGGCAGCATTGCGAGTTTCTCGGTCTGCCGGGCCAGAATCCAGAAAGCCAGGAGCCCCACAATGCCCCCGCCTAACAAGCCTTTGCCCAGCGCGGGAGACACGAAATACCCGCCGGCGGCCGCGACTCCTGTCAACGGGAGTCCTACTCCCACCGCCATCCGGCGAAACCGCCTCAGTGCTTCCACAACGTCTCCTTCGCGAGAAGTCGGCGCCGCCCCCTTACCGGTCGGGCGCGCCCTTTCTCCCGCGGAGGATGATTATATCCTGGACAGCCGCGGGAATGTTCCGCACCACGGGAGAAAGGCCCGCGGTTTTGGGAAGCCGCACGGGTATCTGAGCCGTGAGCCGTTCCCTGCAGCCACCGCCCCCGAAGTAACGCGTCCCAGGGTTTTGCAGCGGCGATTCTCTTGCCTATTGACTTCGCCTCCGTATGTCGCGAAACTGGAGGACGGCCGGGGTGCACCCCCGGTATTGGACGGCGACACCGAATCCGCAGGGAGCAGAACGATGACGCACACATCAGACCAGCAACCGTCCCGGCGCATGTTTCTTGGGCGCCATGTTGCCGCTGCGGCAGCAATGGCGCTCAGCAGAAGGGCTCGCACGCAAACCGCTCCCGCCCGCAAACCAAACCTTCTCTTTCTCTGGACCGACGAACAGCGCCCGGACACCATGGCCGCGTACGGCAACCGCGTCATTCACACTCCAACGCTCAACCGTCTGGCGCCAGATTGCGTGGTCTTCCGGAACGCCTATGTCAGCCAACCGGTTTGTACCCCCTCGCGCTCGACCGTGATGACGGGACTGTGGCCCCACATGAACGGCTGCACGGAGAACAATATCGCCCTGCCGCAGGACGTGCCTGCGTTTCCCGAACTCTTGGCGGACCCGGCTTACGCCACGGGCTATTTCGGAAAATGGCACCTCGGCGATGAGGTGTTCGCCCAGCACGGCTTTCAGGAATGGCGCAGCATCGAAGACGGCTATTGGCGGTATTACCGCGAAGAGAGGGATTCGGCGAAGAAGAGCGATTATTGGCATTTCCTGCGCGGGCACGGGCACGAGCCTTCCGGCGCCCGCGGCGATTTCAGCCGGGGATTCGCGGCCGGCCTGCCGTACGAGCACTCCAAACCGCGATTCCTCGAACTCGAGGCATGCGAGTTCCTGCGGCGCCATCGAGACCAGCCGTTCATGCTCTACGTCAACTTCCTCGAACCCCACATGCCGTTTACGGGACCGTTCAACGATGAGCACTCGCTCGACGAGGTCTATGTGCCCGCGAATTTCGATGACCCTCTTGAAGAAAACGAGCCCGC
>Ga0209201_1000723_pt1 | contig 43166 bp, 41 predicted proteins | sample AD_UKC055_MetaG_FD_184411 | JGI IMG/M metagenome (GOLD analysis project Ga0209201, IMG submission 184411) | Active sludge microbial communities of municipal wastewater-treating anaerobic digesters from USA - AD_UKC055_MetaG (SPAdes) (version 2) | ecosystem: Engineered > Bioreactor > Anaerobic >... | reverse complement strand
CCGCACCAACAATGGTCGTTCTGATAAGAAGTGAGGAAAAGCCTTGATGGGCTTTATAACGTAGGTATGTCTATTGCAATTGCATTTTTTGGGTTAACGGCATTGATGCTTCTTACCGTTACTGATGTTATTACGAGGTTTCTAGGCATGCCGATCCTCGGAAGCTATGAACTCGTATCTTTCATGGGAGCGATTGTGGTAGGTTTTGCCCTTCCCCTTACCTCATGGATGAAAGGACATATCTATGTGGATTTCATCCTTCAAAGAATCCCAAAAGACAGGGCAGGTGTTGTCCTTGTAATGATCAAGATAGTGAATATACTGTTTTTTTCTGCTGCAGGTATCTACCTGTTCGTTAAGGGGGCTTATCTCATACGAACCGGCGAAGTTTCAATGACATTGGAGATGCCCTATTACCCTATAGCGTACGCATTAGGGGTTTGCTGCTTTGTTCAATGTATGGTGCTCTTGAGCGACATAGCAAGGATCGTCGGAGGGGAATATGAATGAGGTTACCATTGGGATAGTAGGACTTTTTTTATTGCTCGCATTGTTCATGACCGGCATTGAGCTTGGCTTCGCCATGGCAATCGCCGGCTTCATCGGATTCAGCATAATCGTCTCCTTTGAGTCAGCATTGAACCTGTTAGCTACCGACATCTTCGAAACGTTCAGCTCTTACGGTTTGACCGTAATCCCACTTTTTGTTCTTATGGGTCAGGTAGCGTTCAATGCAGGCATAGCCAAACGGCTATACGGAATGGCATACAAGTTCATCGGCGGCGTACCTGGCGGTTTAGCGATAGCGACCGTCATGGGGGCAACCGCTTTCAAGGCCATCTGTGGTTCTTCTCCTGCGACAGCGGCAACATTCGCAAGCGTTGCCGTTCCCGAGATGGATCAGTATAGTTACAGCAGAAAGCTCTCCACGGGAGTTGTGGCTATTGTCGGCACCCTTGGCATTCTCCTGCCTCCCAGCGTTACTCTCATTATATTGGGCCTTGTCACGGAACAGTCCATTGGAACGCTCTTTTTGGCAGGGCTGGTGCCCGGGCTTATAATTGCCTTGAGCTATATAGTTATCATTATTGTATGGTGCAAGATTAATCCTTCGCTTGGACCAAAGGGCAGTCCGTTTGAATGGAAGGAGAAAGTGGCATCCCTTCCCGAAGGTGTGTGGCCTATTATTATCTTCCTTATAATTATAAGCGGGCTTTTGAAGGGCATTTTTACACCTACGGAAGCCGGTAGCATAGGGACTTTTGCCGTATTGATATTATGCTTTCTGAAAAGGGATTTAGATCTTAAGGGTTATTGGAAATCTGTACAGGAATCTCTGAGGACCGCCAGCATGATCTTTGTAATACTTGCCGGCTCGACTATCATGGGGCACTTCATAGCTGTCACCAAAATCCCCCTTCTTGCAGCAGACTGGATCTCCGGTCTTCCTATTAACCGTTACATTATAATGGCAATGATTATAATTATTTATGAAATAGGGGGTTCATTTATCGACGATTTGGCTTTTATGATACTCGCTACACCTGTTTTCTTTCCTACTATAAAAAAGCTCGGTTTTGATCCTATATGGTTTTGTATCCTGATAGGCGTGACTGTCATGATCGGCGTGGTCATACCACCTGTTGCATCAAATGTATTTGTCGTAAAGAACATCACTAAGGAGTCTATAAGCGTTATATACAAGGGGGCATTGCCCTTTATGATCAGTCTTATTGCATGTACCATACTATTATTCCTTTTCCCGCAGATTACCCTCTTCCTTCCGTCTCTTTTTATGAAATAGTGGTGTTATGGTATTTATGATTAAGACCCCGCAGGGGCCTTTAATAAATCAATCATTTACCCTCCTGATTAAAGGCCCCTATTTTTGCAATGGATCATAAAATAAAGGACCAGGGTGATTGTACATTTTATCAGTAAAATCACCAAAAAAGGGTTGATATGTATTTAACAAATAAGTTATAGTTACGGCATGTGAATTTTTTAATTTTCAATAAATCAGGAGGATGGTATGGAGATAAAAAAGATCGGGATTTTGGGCGCCGGCGTAATGGGTAGCGGGATTGCCCAGGTAGCTGCACAGGCCGGTTTCGACATTGTCATGAGAGATATCGAAGACAGGTTTGTTGAAGGCGGCATAAAGGGTATCGACAAATTTCTCTCAAAGTCCGTTGAAAAAGGCAAGATGAAGGCCGAAGACAAGGCGGCGGTCATGGGGAGGATCAAGGGCACGACAAAGATGGAAGATATGAAAGATGTCGATTTCGTCGTTGAGGTAGTCCTTGAGGTAATGGACATAAAGAAAAAGGTCTTCGCAGAGCTGGATGAGATCACGAGGAAAGACGTGATCCTTGCATCGAATACATCCTCTATGTCGCTTACGGAGATCGCGTCTGTCACAAAAAGACCTGACAAGGTCGTAGGTATGCACTTTTTCAACCCTGTCCCTCTGATGAAGCTCGTTGAGGTTATAAGAGGCTACCATACAAGCAACGAAACCGTTGCGGTCACGACGGAGCTTACAAAGAAGTTCGGAAAAGAGCCCATCGAAGTAAAGATCGATATTCCGGGTTTTGTGGTCAACAGGCTTATGATACCTCATCTGGTTGAAGCCATAATACTCTACCAGGAAGGCGTGGCATCAAAAGAAGATATCGATAAAGCAGCAAGGCTTGGCCTCAATTACCCCATGGGCCCCTTTGAACTTATGGACCTTACCGGCATCGATATCATGTACCATGTAACCGAGTACTTCTACAAAGAACTCAACAAAGAGCTGAAGTGGGTGTCTCCCCGCGTCCTGAAAGATATGATGAGGTCCGGTCGTTACGGCAGGAAAGTAGGCGCCGGCTGGTACGATTATAATAAATAGCAATGTCCATTGGAGGCATGTATGGGTTATGAAACGCTCATTATAGAACGGGAAGCACCGGTCGGGATCATCAAGCTCAACAGACCGCCCGTGAACCCGTTAAGCGTCAAGCTCTACCATGAGCTTTATGACGCTGTCTGTGAATTCGAGAACGACGACGCGATCGGCGCGATCATCATCACAGGGAACGGAGACAAGGCATTTGCAGCAGGCCTCGATATCAAGGATGTTATGGGTAAATCTGCCGTGGAGACGCTCGATTTTCTCTGGACAGCCCCACGGAAGGCATTCGATAAACTGACAGGCATCGCAAAGCCGACGATTGCGGCGGTTTTCGGGCTCGCGCTCGGCGGCGGGTGCGAGGTGGCCCTCTGCTGCGACCTCAGGATCGCCTCTGAGGATGCCGTCATCGGCCTGCCGGAGATCGGCCTCGGCATCATGCCCGGATCAGGAGCAACACAGCGCCTGCCGAGGCTTATAGGAGTGGCAAAGGCAAAGGAGATGATCTATACGGGCGACAACATAAACGCCGCAGAGGCATACCGGATCGGCCTCGTGAACAAGGTGGTGCCGAAAGACAAGCTGATGGAAGAAGCAATGGCAATGGCAAAGAAGCTGGCATCGAAACCAAAGGCGGCCTTCGCCCTCATTAAGAGCTGCATAGACAACGGGCTCAACATGAACCTCGCATCCGGTCTGACGATGGAGATGGACTCCTTCTCTATAGCGTTCACTTCGGAAGACGGGAGAGAGGGGATAAACGCCTTTGTTGAGAAGAGAAAGCCCAACTACAAGGGCAAGTAAGAAAAGTGTTTGGCGTTCAGTGACGGGCGATCAGCTTCCGTAAGCCTATCGACAATACGGTAAAGCTGGCAGCTGATAGCTGACTGCCGATAGCTGAATTTAATTTCAAGGAGGATTGTATGGCAAGACATGCAGTGATATTGGCCGGCGGCCAATGCAAATGGGGAGTTCGGGAAGCCCATCTGGTGGACCTTTTCCAGGAAGCTGCCAAGGCGTGCTTCGATGATATCCCAACATTAAAACCAAAAGACGTGGACGGGATTATCGTTGCCTCGTCCTATGCCGGAAGGTGCTCGTTCCAGGTAAATACCGCACCGGTGATCGCCGAAAGGGTCGGCGTGAAACCTACTTCGATCTGTACCAGGGTTGACGTTCTGTGCGCAGGCGGGAGCACAGGCATCATCCTCGCGAAAGGCCTGGTGGAATCCGGTGTGTCCGACATCGTAATGGTTACAGGCGGCGAGAAGCTGTATACGCCGCAGAAATGGGAGGTTTTCTACAGCGAGCTCGCATCCGTTGACCATGACTGGGACGGCACAAACGGCATGGGGCTTCCGCCTCCATTCTTTTCATTGACGGCGCAGGAGCACATGATGCACTATGGCACAACAAAGGAACAGCTGGCCGCTGTCTCAGTGGCAAACTACAACTACGCTGCGACAAACACCGTTGCGCAGATGCAGAAACCCCTTACACTGGAAGAGGCAATGAACGCTCCTTCGGTTGTACCTCCTCTTACGCTCTATGACTGCTGCCCCATCACCGACGGCGCGGCGGCGTGTATCATCACAACCGATGAGATCGCAAAGAAATTTTCCGACAGACCCCTCGTGTACATTAGGGGCACTGCCCAGGTGTGCCTCAACAGCGTATCAGCAAACTTCCCCGGCGAGCACCTCGCAGACTGGAAACATACAAGGCTGGCAGGACAGAAGGCATATGCAGCTGCAAAGGTTGCGCCCAGCGACATCAAGGTCGCCCAGACGCATGACTGCTTCACCATTTCCGAGGTCATCGAGGTGGAGGAGTTCGGGTTCTGCAAGAAGGGCGAAGGCGGAGAGTTCTGCGGCTCCAAACAGATAGAGCTCGGCGGGAAGGTTCCCGTCAATACCGACGGCGGCTTGCTGGCATGCGGGCATCCCTTCGGAGCAACAGGCATAAGGCAGGGCATAGAGATGCTGAAACAGCTCCAGGGAAGAGCGCGTCACCAGGTAAAGGGTGCCGATATGGGGCTCACGCACAATCTGAGCGGCGCGAACGCTGAGCATACGGTCTTAATATACGGAAGAGAACCGGTAAAATAAGGAGGAAAACATGGCTGTTTTGGGAATCCCGATACTTGAAAATCTGTATCCGTCAACGATGGATATGTGGCCCTTAGAATCAAAAGAGTTTAACAGGAACTGGCAGTTCTATGAGAACCTTAAACAGGGAAAACTGACAACGACAAAATGCAAGGACTGCGGCCTTGTCTCATGGCCTCCCAGGGTAATATGCCCGGAATGCTACTCCGAGAACCTCGAATACACCGATCTCCCGAACAAGGGCAAGATCATCGTCTTTTCCGAAGAGGTCAGAGGCGTTCCCCTTGGCTTCGAGTCCCCGCTCATCCATGCGGTGATCGACCTTGGCGTTGCCCCTGCAAGAAGGGTATTGAGCAGGATCGTCAACTGCCCGGCAGGGGTGCTGAAACGGGGAGACGAGGTCCAGCTTGCGGTATTTCCGGTCCCGGCAATGCCTATCGACAAGGGTAAGCTGGGCACTGTCATGTTTGAGAGGGTCTTCTTCGCATTCGAGCCGGTGAAGAAGTAAAAGGAATAAAAACTATTCAATAAAAAAAGGAGCGGCAACCCCGCTCCTTTTTTTATGATCCTGCCCTTAGAAATGCATCCCTATGTTAACGATATTTGCATTGATTGACCTGTTCGGCCTTTCTGTGCCTCCGTTCGAGTAATGGCGGAACCTGGCCTCAATAAAATATTTGTTCCACCGGTAACCGATGCCGCACTGCAATATGAACAAAAAGTGTGTTTCCTGTTCCTCAAATTTGATGGTCGTATAGGCGGCTCCAGCCCCCGCAGTGGCAAAAAAACTTTTCATTTTCTCTTTGCCGAAATAGTATTTGAGGGACGCGGTCATGCCTGCATCAAGTCCGCTGTCCGGGTCGCTGACATAGGCGGCAAAGGGCTCCATGAGAAGGTGCAGGTTTTTGACCAGTGCCTTTTCCCGGCTGTATGCAAGCTGATAAAAATAGTAACTCCCGTTGTCTCCGCGCAGTTTGCCGAATTTAGGATCCAGATTAAACATTCCGAATCCATAGCCGACTGCAATGGCATTATCACTGCACGAACAATACGAAGGGCAAGCGAGCATTGTAACAACCGTTATTATCACAAAAACAAAAACCCTTTTCCACATAGATACCCTCACTCTATTGCGGAGAATTGACTTTATAATATCTCTTTAACATATTCAAAAAATATTGTAAAATCTTTTAAGCATGAAAAATATCCCTCTTTTTTTTGCATTGGCGCTTATCTTTATCCTTCCAGGCATCGCAGACAGCAAAGATTATGTGGTCAGAAAGGTCCTAAGTGGCGATACTGTCCAGCTCGATACAGGAGAAACCGTCAAATATCTCGGGGTCGAGACGCCGAAGCTTAACACGAAGGGAGGCGGTGCGGAATTCTATGCAAGAGAAGCAACAAGGTACAATAAAAAACTCGTTTTTATGAAAAAGGTTCGCCTTGAGTTCGACCAGGACAGAAAAGACCAGCAAGGGCGGCTCCTCGCTTATGTCTTTGTCAAAGACCTCTTCGTCAACGCAGAGCTTGTGAGGCTCGGATACGCAAAGGCGTCTGCCATGCCGCCGAACACAAAACACCAGGAGATGCTTGCTAATCTTGAAAAAAAGGCCGCAGAGGAAAGCAGGGGCCTCTGGCAGGAAACAAAGAAGGATACTGAACCTTATTATGTCGGAAACAAACGAACCTATACCCTCCACAGGCCATCCTGCAAATATGTGGAAAAGATTCCTGCAAAAGATAAAATAATATTCAGAAATCGTGCAGACGCTTTAAAAATCGGGTATACTCCTGATAAGTACTGTAAACCATGATGGAAGAATACATAAAATACTGGGGATTGGAACAGCACCCTTTCATCCTTGCGCCCGACGGAAGGATGATGTGCGTAACGGGCCAGTATTTCGAATGTCTCGAAAGGCTGAAATACGCCATTAATACGAACAAGGGAGGTGTTCTCATTGTGTCCGAGGAGGCCGGACTGGGCAAGACAACGACTATCTTCCGTCTCATCGACGACATGAGGACGCAACACGGTGAAGCCTTTAAATTCGCATATATCGACCACCCAACCCTGACCCCTTCCCAGATAATTGCCTATATAACCGGATGCATCAAAGAGGTTCAATCAAATGAAAAGACGCCGAGCAACCTCACGATCGATTTTCTGGACAACCGTATGCACATCGTATCCAATCTGCAGCAGGATGGAGATAAGCTGAAAAATCTTCTGGTCCTGAAAGATGCGCTGATAGAGGTAAAAGAACAGGGCGGCAAGAGCATTATCGTCATCGATGAAGGACAGATGCTGTGCGGGGCAGAAGACGTGCTGCAAGAATTGAGAATGCTCATCAACCTCACCCATAACAACGAGTATCTCCATACATTTATCCTTTCAGGACAAAAGGCCCTCTGGGAAACCATCAAAAACATGCCGGAATTCTGGCAAAGGCTCCCCGTGAGGTACTACTTTACGCCGCTCAGGTTCGAGGAAACCAGGGAGCTTGTACGGTACAGGCTGAACAAGGCGGGGCTCGACGTGGCGCGGGAGATTTTTACCGATGATGCCCTGGAGATCATCCACAAATATTCAAAAGGGCTGCCAAGGACCATCATCGCCCTTGCCGACCTCGCCCTGCTGGCAGGGTATACAGATCGAACCCGCAAGGTAACCTTCAAAGAGGTCTCGAAAGCTATCAATGCCATGACCGGGCGGGGAGATTCCCTTCCTTATGTGGACAACGAGAAAAAAGAAGGCGACAGGGAGCCTTACGTAAACGCCTCCGTGCAATCTCCGAAAAAGGTGGAAACCGGCAAAAGGCATGTCGAGTATGTTTCCCACGATTTCCGGGACGACCAGGATGGGGAGGGACGGGGCATAACCTACTCAAAACCTTTTTTGATCACGCTCATCGTGATCTTCTCGCTGTTTTTCGGCGGATTCGCTTACCATCTCCTTACGCCCGCACCTTCAAAGCCCGATACAATTGTAATCATTAAAAGGGATCCTCCTGTACAGCGCCAGGAAAGCAAACCCCAAGCCCAGGAAAGCGTTCCTCCATCAGAAGCTACAGACAAGCCGGCTTCGACTCAAGAGGTGAAGACAACAAAGACAGAGGTCACGGAGCCGAAAAAGGAATCCCACCCTGAACGTTATGCCGTCGTCAACAAGGATGCGGTCAATGTCAGGAACGCACCCTACCTTCAATCCCAGCGGATCGGCATCATCTTCCGCGGGGAATCTCTTAACATCATCGATGAAAGAACCGACGGTACGGGAACAAAATGGTATAAGATACTCCTCTATGGGAACCGGGAAGGCTGGATCTCCGACACGGTCGTGGCAGTGCTGACCAAATAAAGGCTCATGACCGCAGCACTCTTTTATCCCCTACCCTGATCGTCAGCTTTATCTCATCGAGGTATTCAAGGAGAGGGATCATATATTTTCTTGAAAGGTCAAGCCTGGATTTGAGATCAGAGGGGGACATCTCCTTCGTTCTTCCCAGAAAATCGACAACTATCTTTTTTAGATCTTCAATAACGTCCCTGTGAAAGTACATATCACCTTTTATCTTGATCACCTTGCCGTCAAAAACAAGGCCTTCAAGGATATCTTTGAGATGTTGCTCGCCTTTTTTGACCTCTCCTGAAAATTCTTTGAGGCCCGGCGGCGTGAAGCCATATTGATACAGCCTCTTTAATACCGTCTCCTTGAAGCGCTCTACCTCTTCACCTTGAGCCTTTCTTGCCCCTTTCGCTATCACCTTGTCCTTTTCTGTTATGACAGCCCCTTCCCGTATGCATTCTTCCAGGGCTGCAAGGAATATCTGCTGTTCTACCTGCGGAAGCCTCGTCCTCAGCTCTTCCCTTGACATGCCGACCTTCAGGGGATTCTTTATATAATAATCATTGATAAATTTGACCAGCATCTTCTTATACTCAGTAAATTTCATGGAATGGACAATGATCTTGCCTATGGTCAACGCCTTTTTTCTTTCCTGCAGGCTCTTTATCACGTCATCTACCGTCTTTTCTTCCTTGCCAAGCAGTATGCCGAGCATCCCCTTTTTTAAACCCCCATGCCCTGCCTTTAAGAGATGGTATTCGGTCTTCTCGGTGTCGCTTCCGTGTGCGAGCAGGGCATAGATGCTGCTCAAGCCCTCCGACTGCCTCTTGTGCCTCCCGGGCAAAACATCAAGGATTTTCCCTCCCCCGATGGTCTGAATCGCATAAGGGCCTCTCAGGATGTACCCGTCTCCGGGCAGCATAACGATCGGCCGCGAAAATACAAATTGTACGAATCGTTCCTCTCCCGGCTCTATAGTGTCGCTGTCAAGCAGCACCAGCCGCGCCTCCTCCTGCATCGTTGCTATGTGGAACCTTAGAACACTGTTGTTCTTTACAGGCTTGAGCGGTAAATCAAGATACTTCAACGTAGCGTCTATCCTCTGCGAAAGGAACAGGGTGTCGGGCCTCCCGATAACAACACCCCTTTCGATATCGTTCTTCTCTATTCCCTGGATATTCAAAGCGACCCTCTGGCCTGCAATCGCCTCGCCCACATCCTCATGGTACGCCTGAATATTTCTCACCCGTGCCATCTTCCCGGCAGGATATATCTCGATCTCATCACCCACCCTCAAAAGCCCGGAGATGCATGTCCCTGTAACGATCGTGCCGAATCCTTTCAAGGTAAAAACCCTGTCAACGGGCAACCGGAATATCCCTTCCCTCGATCTCTCATTGATCTCCCTGGCAGCACCTTCAACCAGACCCCGTAAAAACGGTATGTTTTCTCCTGTTGTGGATGAAACGGTTATGAGCGGCGCACCTTCGAGGGATCTCCCGGCAAGGAAGTCTTTGATGTCCTCCTTTACAAGCTCTACCATATCATCGTCGACAAGGTCTGTCTTGGTGATCGCTACAATGCCTCTTGTCAATCCAAGAAGCTCACAGATATCAAGGTGCTCCCTTGTCTGCGGCATAACGCCTTCATCGGCGGCGACCACAAGGAGAACCATGTCGATGCCCCACGCCCCTGCTACCATATGGCGCACAAATTTTTCGTGGCCGGGCACATCCACAATACCCACAAGAAGGTCTTCGCCGAATCTGTAGTGGGCAAAACCAAGCTCGGTCGTGATGCCGCGCTCCTTTTCTTCTTTGAGGCGATCGCAGTCGATCCCGGTAAGGGCCTTTATAAGTGTCGTCTTCCCATGGTCTATATGACCTGCTGTGCCGATAACGATCCGTTTCATGACGTCACTAACTATACAATATTTTGCCCCGCCGCTCAATGAAGTTCACCACGCTCTATCATATCCATTGACACCATTATATCCATTGACTTGCCCTATGCTTTATGTTTTAAGAAGATATGGATAAGATCCCCGTTGTCTACAGCAAGGATTTCCTTACCGACTATCCAACTGTGGATTGTGAATGTCCCGACCGGATTGACAAGATCTATTCCCATATCAGAGATATCGTGGATTTCACTGAGCCCGATCCGTGCGATGCCTCCGATCTCGCGCTCTGTCACAGCGAACGGCTTATAAGATCAGTGCAAAGGGATCCCATTACTTACAGTGTGGCCTGCAGATCCGCCGGAGGAGCCATAAAGGCTGCCGAGCTGGCGCTGCAAGGCCCGTCATTCGCCCTCATCAGACCTCCCGGGCATCATGCCGGCCAGGACTTCAACGGCGGCTTCTGCTTCTTCAACAACATGGCAATAGCGACCAAGAGGCTTATCTCGGAGGGCCGTATCGGCAATGCCCTCATCGTCGACATAGACCTCCACTACGGCAACGGGACGTACGATATCGTGCAGGAAGACAGCCGCATCTCCTTTGTCAACATCGACGCCGCCTCAAGGGAGGATTTTTTCAACGACTTAGAAGCGGCCCTGAAAAATGCATCCTCCTACGACCTGCTGTGCTGTTCTGCGGGGTTCGATACTTACATCAACGACTGGGGCAGCCTCCTTCTTACCGAAGACTACAGGAGGGCTGCATATATGCTCGCCTCCTCAAACCCCCGTTTTTTTACGATCCTTGAAGGCGGTTACTATATCCCTGACCTTGGCATCAATGTCCGCGCATACCTGAAGGGACTTCTGGAAGCTTGTTCATAATCTCTGTTGCAGCGTTCATCGTCGGTATTTATACAGAGGCACTGAACGCCTTCCCTCTGAAGTTGATTATCATCTTATTGCCGGTCTTCGTATGCCTCGCCGGTATCCTTTTAAAGAAAAGACACCGGGCAGCGCTGCCGTTTATCCTTATCTCCTTTATGCTCATCGGTGCCCTGAGGATCGGCATCGTAAGCGAGTACCTTCAACCCGCCGATATAAGCGGCGAAGAGACAATATACGAAGGCCTGGTCATTGAGGCGTCGCCTAACGTCAAGATCGTTAAGATCTTCCGCCCTTCCGGGCCGGCAGGGATACGGGCAGTTTACAGGACCACGGAAAATATCGGGATCAACGACAGGATAAAGATCTTCGGACGCCTGAGAGAGCTTGCCCTCACATACAACAACCCTTACGTCATATCCTGGAAGTGGATAAAAAGACTAGAGGGAACGTCCTGCGAGATAAGAGGCGCAATTATCTCCGTGGCGAAGGGAAAGAACTATGTAGAGGCCTGGAGAAACAGGCTGCGGCAAAAGATCGAAGACTCCCGCTCAAAGCACAGGGATATCATCAAGGCGCTCACCATCGGGGACGCAACGGGCATAGACGAGTCCACGCGCGCCCTCTTTCTCAGGACGGGAACATCTCATATACTTGCCATATCAGGTTCACATATCGGCATCATTACAGCCTTTTTCTTCTTTCTTGCAATGATATTGTTCAGGCTGTCGCCCGTGCTGAGATACAGGGGCGACGACAGGAGATTTGCCGCCCTGCTTACCATCCCTTTTGCATTCATGTTCATGGCCACGGCAGGTTCAAGCATACCGACAATACGGGCGGCTATCATGATAACGGTCTATATGCTGTCCCTTTACTTTGAGCGAGGCAGAAGCATACTGAACACCATAGCCCTCAGCGCCCTCATCATCCTGCTTATCTACCCCCATTCTATCTTTATGCCCTCTTTTCAGCTCACATTTGTGAGCGTCATCTTCATCATACTCTTTACAGAAAAGATCTATCCGCTGATCGCGGTGAAAAACAGGATGGCCAGATGGACATTGTCTTCAATGCTGATTACCCTCGCAGCAATGGCAGGGACGCTCCCTATCGTGATCTACCATTTTCACGGAATCAATCCGCTGTCCTTCATCCATAACATCATCTCGGTCCCGCTCATGTGCATGCTTGCAATGCCGCTCAGCCTTGCCGGGATCATCTTGCCCTATGGCGAATACCTCTTGAGGCTTTCGGGCGAGATATTAGGCCTGGCAGTAGGGATCCTGGAGCATCTCGATTTTGGCTATATCTACCCGGTGATCCGCCCCAATCTTTTTGAAACGGTCCTTTATTTCGCGTTTACTCTTTCTCTCCTGTTCATCGGAAAAAGGCATGTGAAGGTCTCGCTGATCTGTCTTCTCCTGCCGCTCACAGCAATATACTCTGCGTTCCTCTGCCACCAGCGCTTTCTTAACAAAGACCTCTGCCTCAACGTTATTGACGTCGGACTGGGGGAAAGCATTCTGATCGAGGCGCCGAAAGGCATGAGGATGCTCGTGGACGGGGGAGGCTCCTATAAGGGTGAATATGATACAGGCAAATCAATCCTCACCCCTGTTCTCCTCGCAAAAAAGATCAGGACCATCGACTACGTCATCAACACCCACCCCCATGGCGATCATATCGGTGGACTTTTCTATATTGTTAAGAACTTTGACGTAAAACACTTTGTCACCGGCAAGTATTTTGTCAATGAAGAGAGATTCCTCGATATCATCAGTATCCTGAGGAAAAAGGGCATACCCTTCGAGCGATGGGAGGCAGGCGATCATCTTATATTGAGGGGCGTTCGCATCGATGTCCTTAGTCCTGATCGCGATACCACCATTGAAGATCCCAACAACGCTTCGCTTGTTCTGAGAATCGTTTACGGCAAAAGGAGCTTTCTTCTCACCGGCGACATCGGATCAGAGATAGAGCACAGGATGGTGCTGTCCGGACTCGCCACAAAGGCCGACGTCCTCAAGGTGCCACACCACGGCAGCAGATACTCCAGCAGTGCTCATTTTCTCCACGCGGTCAGACCCGATCTTGCGGTAATGAGCGTCGGCGGCGGCATAAAAGGGCTGCCGAGCGAAGATGCGCTGGGAAGGTACAGGCAGCTATCGATCCCTGTGCTGCGGACCGACAGGAACGGGTTTATCAGGATATGCACTGACGGCGAGAATATCCGCTGTCATACAATGCTACGATCAATTTATGAATGATACGGGAAAGCCGGCGGCAGCCAAGTACTCGTAGATGACGCCGTACCTCACGCCCTTAGTGCTGACGACACATTCGCTGAGCCCGTAAAAGGACATCATCTCCCGCAGGAGAACTATCCCCTGCACAATGATGTCTTCCCTCCCCTTCTCCATGCCTTTTACCGCTTTCCTTTCTGCAACGTTCATATTTCGCAGCATTTCGACGACATTGCATACCGTCCCGATAGGGATGCTGAAGCCGTGAATCTTCTCTTTGTCGAAATATGCGCATTCACGGACTATACTTGCGAGCGTTGTCACCGTTCCGCCCGTCCCTACAAGCGCATCGGCATACCCGAGAAACCGCTCATCCAAAAATGGCCTTATATAAACTGCAGCGGCCTCGATCTCATCCTCAGCGGGCGGGTCATTCCTGATAAACATCTCCGTCAGCTTTACAGAACCGACCGGCAGCGATACAAAACTCCTGAGGTCTTGTCCGCCGCCCGCAATGATCTCCGTACTGCCTCCGCCTATGTCAACGATCAGGAACCTTTCTCTGTCAACAATCCTGTCGTTCTTTACCGACAGGTATGTGTAGTACGCCTCATCGCGTCCGCTTATTATGCGGATCGGGATGCCGAGACGATCCCCGACAAGGCCGATAAAATCCTCGCCGTTTCCTGCCTCTCTTAACGCGCTTGTGCCGACACAGGAGATGAATTCCACCCCGTGCGCTTCCGCTGTGTCGCAATATTCCTGCAGCACTTTCAGACACCTGTCCATTGCTTCCCGCGATATGCAGCCTGTCTTTTTCAGCCCTTCGCCCAGCCTGACCGTCGTGGCAATGTCGGCAATATCCCGCATAGCCTCCCCTGCATCAACGATCAGGAGCAAAGCAGTGTTCGTCCCGATATCGATGGAAGCACATTTCATTTGACAACCTCACAAAAAACTACTTATGATAGCGTTCATGTTTGTTATCTCTTTTTTTGATATCAGCGGGCTTCTGGCATTAGCAGCCGGCTTCCTCTCTTTTTTCAGCCCCTGCGTTCTGCCGCTCGTACCATCTTACCTGGTATTCATAAGCGGCATCACCTTTGATAATTATAATGAATTGAAGACAAAAAAATACAGAAAAGTTGTTTTGATCCATTCTGTCGCATTCATAGCAGGTTTTTCTTTTGTGTTTGTCTCGCTGGGCATTTCGTCTTCGATCCTCGGCAATTTCCTGGCTGACTACCAAGAGTATATCATAAAGGCCGGGGGCGTTTTTCTCATCGCCATGGGCCTCTTCTCCCTGAATATCCTGAGGATTCCCTTTCTCAATCAGGAAAAATTGGTACGGCTGGAAAAAAAACCTATCGGTATGTTTGGGTCATTCGTCATCGGGGCAACATTTTCCCTCGGCTGGACGCCATGCGTCGGCCCCGCCCTCTCATCCATCCTTATTGTAGCTTCAACCACAAAAAGGATATCGGATGGCATTTACCTCCTCAGCCTCTATTCACTCGGCCTTGCCGTCCCTTTTATCCTCTCTGCGCTCCTCTTTGACAAGCTCCTTTATTTTCTGAAGCGGTATGGTTTTGTAATGAGATATTCCACGAAGATCATGGGGGGCCTTCTCATAGTCATGGGTGTGTTCCTTGCCACTTCGTACTATACGACCCTGACCCTCATGCTGGGGCAGCTCTTTTCGTTCTGATAACACACAGCTTTCAGCGCACAACTATCAGCTATCAGAAAACAGCAAAATAAAATGTCTACCGTGTTCTGCTGTAAGCTGACTGCTGTGAGCTGATTTAGAAATCGAGCTTCTTGAATTCGCCCTTGAACCTGTCCTTGAACTTCTTCAGGACCCTGTTCTCGATCTGCCGTGCCCGCTCCCTGGAGATACGAAATTTGGTTCCTATCTCCTGCAGCGTCAAGGGCTCTTCCGAGAGCATCCTGTTCTCAAAGATAAAAAGTTCCTTCTCGTTCAGGGTTTTCTTAAATTCAGCGACTTTTCCGGTGATGATCTCGTTCTTTTCCTTATCGGCGACGATCTCTTCCACGTTTTCATCGGTTTTTATCAAGTCCATGATCGTGTCGTCGCTCTCTTCGTGCAAGGGGGAACCGAGGGAGACGTCTGCATGCGCCAACCTTTTTTGCATATCCTCGATCTCCTCTTCTTTCACGTCAAGGGTGCTTGCAAGGAGCTGTGGCGCGGGAAAAACGCCTAGCGCTTCGAGTTTCTGCTTCTCTTTGTTCAACCTGTAGAACAGCTTCCTCTGGCTCTGCGTTGTCCCGATCTTCACTAGACTCCATGAGTCCATAATATGTTTCAGGATATACGCCCTTATCCAGAAAGAGGCGTAGGTTGAAAATTTTGTTCCTTTATATGGGTTATATTTCTTGACCGCATGAAGCAGTCCGACGTTCCCTTCCTGGATAAGGTCCAGGATATTGAGGTAGGTGTTGTAATATTCAAGGGATATCTTGACGACCAGTCTCAGGTTCGATATGATAAGCTGCTGCGCAGCATCCCTGTCCTTATTCTCATAGACCTTCTTTGCGACCTCGAACTCCTCTTCTCTGGAGAGCACGCGGTATCTCGACAATTCGGCAAGATATTTTTTGAGAGGGTCAAATTGTGCGGGGAGAGCGCCTTCGTCTCCCTTCTTTATGGAATCTTCACGCTCGTCAATGAAAATATCTTCCATAAAAGTTACTTTGCTCCCCTCACTGCAATAAGCTCAGCGACAATGCTCACCGCTATTTCCTGAGGCGTCTCCGCGTGGATGCTCAAGCCTATCGGTGCGTGGACGCCCGCTACTGCCTCCTCAGCGAATCCGGCTTTCCTCATGTGATCCAGTACTATTTTGACTTTTCTCCTGCTCCCTATCATGCCTGTGTATTTCGTTTTTCTTTTCAAAACCTCTTCCAGAACATGGGCATCATAATGGTGTCCTCTCGTGACGATCACGGCATACTCCTTGCCGGTAAAGCTGAGACGATCGAAGACCTTATGAAAATCATCGACGATGATCCTTGCCGCATCGGGAAAGCGTTCATTATTCGCAAATTCTTCCCTGTCATCGATGATAACAACATGGAAATCAACGATCGCTGCTATCCTGGCGAGAAACTGTGATACATGCCCGGCGCCGAAGACGTAGAGCACCGATAGCGACTGGAGAGGCTCAACAACCATTCCATCTGCCATGCAAGGCCTTTTTTCCTTTAAACAATGACTCAGTTCTTCTATTTCTTTCTGCGGAAGAACGTCTCCAGTTATGGTGAGGTCCTCCTTGATCAATGTCTTTGACAGTGCACCGCCTTCGAATTTTGTAACAACAATGCCCCGCGAATCGCTTTGCAGCATCTCCCCGATCTTTTTATACAACCCGGCATATTTCTGCAGCACCGGCTCAAGGAGGATATCGACGTTCCCCCCGCAAAGCATCCCGTCATCGGCTATTGCGTTGGAGTCCATCCTTACATTGAGTATTTTCGTTTCGTTCCTGTTTATTATGCTTATTGCTTCCACGCAGGCGTCGGCCTCCAGCCTGCCGCCGCCGATGGTGCCGAAACATTGTCCACCCTCTGCTACCAGCATCTTTGCGCCCACATCCCTCGGGGCAGAACCGGCCCGGTAGATGACCGTTGCGAGTATGCCCCTTCTCCCCTCTTTGAGGCACTGTTCTATAATTTCATAAATATCCATCATCAAACTCCTGTAAACCCGTAACTCATGAATCGTAACACGTAATAGGATGAACCCTGTGAAAGGTTAAAGTACGAATCACGGTAGTTCTCGCCTCACGCCTCGCGGCTTTTCATCGGCTTCTGTTGTACGCGTGCATTATTACTTCCAGGACGCCGCCGCCTATCGCCCTCGCCTTTTCGGTAATGGTATAGCACCATTCTTTCTTCCCGCGCGGATCTATATCGCCTATCTTCTCATGCGCCGGCACCCTTATCTCGCGGATAAGCCCCCTGAGGATGCCGTCGAAAGGAGCCTCCACGGGGGTCTTATTCACGTAGGCCACGGCATCTCCCTTCCTGACTCGATCACCGATCTTTTTATTCAGGTGCCTTACTGTTCCGGCATGGGGCGACCGCAGCACGCGCTCTTTAGTGTATCCCATGACCGGCCCGGGAACCCCGGTATGTGACTCCGCCGATCCCCTGCGTATAACCCTGCCAAGGTCCTGCCCCCTGTTGCTTTCAACGACCACATGTACGTCTCCAGGAGCATTGAAGCCCGGCCCTACACCGATAACGAGGGGCGCTTCATCCCTTTTCGTTCCCAGGTTCTTCTTTGCCATAATGGCGTCAACGATCACATCGGGCTTCAGGGCGGACACCGCCTTCCATTTTGGATCTATGAGGATTGCGATCCTTTTTTTCCTCCATGCATGTTCCACGTCTTTGACGCTGTCAATCAGCTCTGCCGTTACACCCTCTACTTTTGCCTTCCCTTCGTATACGCATTCGGAAAACGCAACCGTTCTTCTTACTGTGATAGGCTTCGGTATCTCTGTCATCACTATCTTTGTAATATTTGCCATAAAGAGCCTCTGTGCAATGCCTGTAGCCATCTCGCCGGCGCCTTTTATCAAGACTGTCAGATCGCGCATATTATTCAATTATGTCCTCCATGCATTTCAAATTCAAAATTTCAAATATAAGTCATGGCCCTTTCCCGAAAAAACAGGTCGGATAGTGGCAAACACCGCATTGCAGGCATAATCCTCCGTAAGAGAGCTTGACCATATCCTTTTTGTGCATCTTTTCGCCGGCCATGATCCGAGTCAGTATGATGTCCATAACGGTATACCTGTTATAATAGATGCACGCCGGGGCGCCCAGGATATATTTTCCTTTCAGGCGCGCGACGAGAAACATCGCCCCGGGGAAGACGGGCGTTCCGTAAAACAAGACCTCCGCGCCGGTTGCCTCTATGCCCTCTTTCGTCACATCGTCAGGATCGACAGAGAGGCCTGCAGTGGTCATAACCATATCGGTCCCCATATCAAGCTGTCCCAGAATGGCATCCCTGATCACTTCGATCTCGTCAGGCACAATCTTTTTATCAACAACCGTCAATCCGTAGCCTTTCAGCTTCTTCTCCACAACGTGAGAGCCGTCGGGTATCCTCCCGCTGTAGACCTCGCTGCCTGTTATTACAAGGCCTACCTTGAAGTTTCTGAAGGGGCTTATCCTTATAACGCCCTGCTCTCCCGTCCTTTCTACCTTTTTCAGTTCCCGTTCTTTGATATAAAGGGGAATGATCCTTGTCGCCGCAACGAGATCGCCTGGCTTGACAGGGTGCCTGTTCGGGACCGTGCTTAAGAGGACATCCCTGATCCTGTTCATCTCGTATAGGTGCCTGTCATTGACATAAAAAAGCCCGTGCACCTTGCTTATGATCTGCACCTTGCCTTCCTTTGGGGGCAGCGGCTCCATGTGCTCATCCATAATGGCCTGCGCGATCCTCATGCCCGCCTCGTTCTCGTGAACCCCTTTGATTTCTCCCTCAAAAACATAAAGGTTCCTCTTGCCGAGGTCAAGGAGCTTCTCTATGTCTTCCTTCTCAATGACCTTTCCCCTCCTGAACGCGACGTCTTTTTTCTTGCCGGGGATGATCTCGGTAATGTCATGAGCAAGGACAGTGCCGAGCGCTTCTTCAACATTCACCTTTTTCAACTTTGTGACCCCTTTCTCTTAAAAGATTGATCTCTTCTTCTGAATCAATATCAAAGATACTCCCTTCTTCACCCTCTATGTATAGCACATCTTCAGAATGCTTTTCTATAATTTCCCTCAAGCCTTTGTCGCCCTCGAGAAGCGCTATCTCATCGAGATATCGCTGAATATCGATAAGTACCGGGTGCCCCTTTTCACCCTTGAATAAGGGAAGCACAATAGCGGCCCTTTCCGCAAAAAACGTCTTTATCATCGCGTCTACGGTCCTGTTGGCGACAAAAGGCTTATCGCCAAGCTGGAAAAAAACACCCCGCGCCTTTTCAAGAAAGGGTAGCGAAGCCTGAACGGAGGTTGACATCCCTTTTGAGTAGTCCCTGTTGTGGACGACCTCCAGAGGCAGCCCTGCAAGCTCCCGCGCCAGTACGTCGGCGGCATTACCCGCAACAACGATGACCTTCTCTATGGAAGGCCGCAAAAAAGGCCTTATAGCCCTTCTGATGACCGTCTCACCATCTATTTCAAGGAGAAGCTTATTGTATCCAAGCCTGCTTGATGCCCCCGCGGCAAGGACAACTGTATAGATTGGCTCCATAATACCGGCTGAATGGCTATCGTTGATCTTTTTCAAGAGCCTGGTTGAGGCTGCTCAGAAGCGTGTCGACATCGATGCCATGGACCTCGGCGCCTTGCTGGACATTCTCGAAAAGAGCAGCCTGGCATCCAACACAGCCCAATCCGTATTTTTCAAAGACCGGGATGGTCTCCGGATATCTTTTTACGATCTCTCCGATTGACATCTTTTTGTCGATCATCCATCAAACTCCTTCCGAATGTTCCGTCAGGGCTTACATAATGCCGACGGCTGACAGCTTCCCTGCCTTTTAAAAGACTTCCGCTGAAAAGATATAGATCTGAGTATCTTTTGACTTCCACGCATCTTTAGGAAGCCCTGCCTTATAACAAGTATGTTCGAGAAAGGCGGTTCTGTCCAGGCCGTATTCTGTAGCAACCTGCGGGAGCAGAAGACCTGTGTGCGCTCCTTTCTCGATATACAGCCCGTGGATGCCTGCCTGTATCTCTTTTACGTCATTGACCTTTTTCATCGGCGTAAGAACGGATATTTCAATATCGATATCCTTCCATTCATTTTTGTCGACGGGATTAAAGCGGGGGTCATGGAATGCTGCCTGGATGGCCATCTCTCTGATCGTTTCATGGAGAGGAAGGAAACCCTTGATATACCCTATGCAGCCCCTCAACTCACCCTTTTTTTTCACCGTTACAAAGGCACCTCTTTTCTCCTTCAGTGTTTCCGGTAGTTCCGAAGGGCTCTTGTCTTTACCGAAAAGAACGCCCTCTATTGTGTCACGCGCTAACTGTTTAAGCTGTTCCTTGTCTCTTTCGGAAAGATCCACCTGCAACACCTGTCAAGACTTATAAAATACTGCCGATACATAACCGACGACGGCGCTTCTGTCGCCGGAGACATCGCCTGAATTGGCGTATTTCATTACCCGGCTGTGCCGGGCGCCAAGCTTGTCCGATACCATCATCGTTGTCAGCATCGGCCCGGCGCCGCATGCCTCGCCCTTATCCGCATTAAGGTCTTTGACCATTCCTGGAACATCAAAATCCTCGAGATGGCTTACAATAACGCTGTCAAGCTTTACCGCAGTAGTATAAGGGTGATAATGTGAGAGGTCGGTGCTTCCAACGACGAGAAATTGCCTGCGGCCATTACGGATCAGATCTTCAATACAATCTGATAACGCAACACACAGGTCAATGGTCTGCGTGCCCATTATCATAGGAACAATGGCAAAATCCTTCAGGGTGGATTGTAGAAAAGGGAGCTGCACCTCCAGGGAATGTTCGCCTTTATGGGCTTCAGCAAAAGGCTTTATTGCAGCCGACGACCTTACAAGATCGGCGACGGATTCCTCATCAATCCTTACCAGGCCAAGGGGCGTCTTGTAGCTGCCTTTTTCCATGACGGCAATTCCTTCAAAATGGATCCTGTGGCTTGGCGCAAGCACTATGACCGTATCAGCCTTCTTGTTCGTGATCGCCTTGAACCCGTATGCCGCTACCTGCCCGGAATACATGTACCCTGCGTGAGGCGCAATAATGCCGACAATCTCACCGGAAACAGGGGGAATGTCCGCATTATTGAGGTACTTTTCAATGTCTTTTCTGAGCGTTTCCGGATCATCAGGATAAAACATGCCGCTTACCGCCGGCTCTCTTACAAAACCCATTGATCGTTCTCCCTGGATTGTATTATACCACATATGGCGCACTATATAAATAAGCCAAAGAGCAGTTTTCTGAATGAAACGAAGGCATCATGTGATATAATCCCTGATGTGCACCATCGGGAGTGGCCAATGTCTTTAAAAAACAAAGAAAAACATCGGGCCGGACATGTCCCGGCATCCTTAACGCTTGTATTATTCAGCCTTTTGTTCATAATGTTCATGGCAGAAGGGTCTCATGCATCGGAGAAGCTCCACATAGGAACAGTTGAGGATGTGATGCTTCTACCCTGGGGCATCGTCATCCCTGCACGTGTCGATACGGGCGCCTCATCATCATCCCTCGATGCAAGGGATATAAAAATAAAGGGTAATACCGTAACATTTACATTAGCTCCGAAATACAGCGGGATCGAATTGAGCCTGCCCATCGTACGGCGAAAGACTATCAGGTCTGCCGAATCACGCGAGACGAGGGTCGTCGTGGAGATCGACCTCTGTATAGGCTCAAAACGTATCCGCGCAAAGGTAAATCTGAACGACCGCTCACGCGTCCAATACCCCATGCTCCTGGGGCGGAACGTCCTTATGAAGAACTTCATTATCAACTGCGCGCAGACAAAATGCACGGTCCCCGAATGCCAGGAGGCGCTGCCGCGATGAAGCGTCCCGCGGTCATGGTCGCGTTGTGCCTTTTCATCCTTACTTCCGTGCTGCTTCTCTACCGCATCGTCGGGCTGGGCTATCCTCCCCTGCCGGCATCGACGGGAGAGGCATTCCATTTCAAGTTTGACGGGCACATAAAAAGCACCGGCAGCAATACGACGCTCTCCGTCGCTTTGCCGTCGGAACGGCCCGGGCTTATTATAACTGAGGAGTATTTCGGTTCCGGCTCCCTGAGCTTCAACCTCACAAGAACAGAGTCGGGGCGATACGGGATATGGACCGGCCACGCAGAAAATGGCGAGATAGTCTCTTACAGGGCAACGATTGTTACGCGTTCACCGGGGATCGTAAAGCTGAAGCCGCCTCCTTTAAGCGAATATCCCCCGTCGATCAGCCCGGATGAGCGGGCAAGTACAGAAAAGGCAACGGAGAAGTTCAGATACCTCCCTATTCCCGACAGGATAGGGTTAGTCCTCAACCTCATGAATAATATCCCGGAAGAGCCTTTTCCTGAAGGGGATGCAGGCAAGTTTTTAAAATACATGGAGGCAAAATACGGGCGGTCGATGCTTATGCTTGCTCTCTGCAGGGCAGCGTCCATCCCCGTAAGGACAGTTGAAGGGATACGGCTTGCCGAAGGGATTGCATCAAGACCGCTGACATGGGTAGATGCCTGGAACGGGCAAAGATGGGTTGGCATCAGCACTGATGGAAAGGAAATACTGAAGGATCAGGAAACGCTCTTAGCCCTTACCCTGGACGGTACGCCGACTGTCCAGGTTGAAGGGGGAAGGATCAGCGAGGTACGCTGGGACATTGGCCGCATAATCATCGGCCAGTGGCGGCATAATTACGAGCATATTGCACGCTCGGAGCGGTTCCTCGACCGCTGGTCTCTTTTTCGCCTCCCCGCCGAGTTTCAACAGACCTTCCGCATCCTTCTCCTCGTCCCCATCGGCGCTCTCCTCATCTCCATACTCCGTAATATAATCGGTTTCCCCACATTCGGGATATTCATGCCCGTCCTGATGGCGCTGTCGTTCCGCAATACAGGGCTCATATACGGACTTGCGATATTCGCCGGGGTCATACTCATCGGATATGCGGCGCGCCGCCTTCTTGACCGGCTCCGCCTTCTTCTCGTGCCCCGCATGTCAGTGCTGCTTACGCTGGTCATCGTCTGTTTTACTCTCCTTGCCCTCTTCGGCAACAAGTTCGGAATGCGCCAGGTTATGGCGGTAGGTCTCCTTCCCTTCGTTATTCTCGTGATGACAATAGAACGGTTTTTTGTTGTTGTAGAAGAACACGGAATCCGTACTGCATTACAGACCTCTGCGGGGAGCGCTGCCGTTGCCTTCATCACGTACCTCATCATCAGTTCGGAGACGCTCCAGCTCACATTCTTCATATATCCTGAACTTCTCCTTGCCATAGGCGCCCTGCAGACCCTCGTCGGCAGATACACCGGCTACAGACTTTCAGAGCTTTCCCGTTTTCGGGAATTTCGCAGCCCCTCATGATAGGGAAATTATTTCAACAGCTGAGAGATGCGGGCGTTCTCGGCATCAACAATCGTAATGCCGAATATATTATGCGCTGCAATCCGCGATCCCGTTATCCCCTTGTGGACAACAAAGTGCTCACCAAGGGGCTTGCAAAACAATACGGGATACCGACCCCTGTGCTTTTTCACGTCATCAAGAACCACGGCAGTATAAAAAATCTCAAGACGATTCTGGAGGGCATAAAGGAATTTGTTGTCAAGCCTGCAAGCGGTTCCGGGGGGAGCGGTATCATCCTTATCACGGAACGTACAGAAAAGGTGTTTCTTACGCAAAGCGGGAAGGCGGTTGCTCTTGAATACCTGAGCTACCACATATCGGACATCCTTTCAGGTATATTTTCATTGCAAGGGCAGGAAGACCATGCAATCATAGAATCCCTTATTCATCCCGACCAGGTCTTTTCCGCCGTTACCTATCAGGGGGTTCCCGATGTGAGGATCATCGTCTACCGGGGTGTGCCTGTGATGGCGATGGTACGACTCCCGACAAAGGATTCCGATGGAAAGGCAAATCTTCACCGCGGCGCGATCGGCGCAGGGATCAAACTTGGGACAGGACATACGATCACCGCCGTCCATAAATCACAGATCGTCACGCACCATCCCGACACGGGCAACCCGGTAAGCGGTCTACAGGTGCCTCACTGGGACACAATGCTTTCCATCGCCGCGGTCGCCACCGATATGACAGATTTGTGCTATGTGGGTGTCGACATTGTCATCGACCGCGACCGGGGTCCGGTGCTTCTTGAACTGAACGCCCGTCCGGGCCTTGCCATTCAGATGGCGAATAAGGACGGCTTATTGAAAAGACTTGAAAGTGTTGATGCGGCGCCTGCAAAAATATTTACGACACCGGAAAAACGGATCGCCTGGGCAAAGGAGAACCTTTGAAGAGGTAAGATGGGACAGGAAATGAAAAACAACGTTCCGAAAAGATCGGCAGCGGTCATATTACTCAAAGAAGAAAAACCCCAGGGACTGAAGGTGTTCCTCTTAAAGCGATCACAACGGCAAAAGTTTATGGCAGGCACCTATGTCTTTCCCGGCGGCATCATGGATAAACAGGACAGCGATCAGAAAATCCTCGCCCGCTGCAGGGGTATATCGCCTGGGGATACACAGGGGAGAACCAGAGGAGCGCTTTCAGATAAGGATAACCTGCTTTTCCGGATCACGGGCGTCAGGGAGCTTTTTGAAGAAGCGGGGGTCCTCTTCGCAGTACACGGGAGCGGTAAGCCTGCTGCTATTGAAGATGCGGACATTCAACAACGTTTTGACAACTACAGAGACCTCCTCAGGAAGGGCGGGGTCACCCTTGCCAAACTTGCAGAGAAAGAGGACCTTATCTATACCCTTGATCAGTTGACCCACTTTGCTCACTGGATCACGCCTGAAGGTCAGCCCCTCAGGTTTTATACACATTTTTTCATAGCAGCCATGCCTGAATTCCAGAAGGCGCGCGCTGACGGAAAAGAAACAATAGAGGGACGGTGGATCTCCCCGGGGGATGCCCTGGAACAAAACCTCAGGGGCGCCATTATACTCATGTCGCCCACCATTGCATCCCTCGAACGCCTTTCCCGCTTCGCTTCTATCAACGGTGTTCTCCGTTCACTAAAAAACAAAGAAACAACAAGGCCCGTCCAGCCTGTCTACGTTGATCTTCCCGGACAGCCCTTTGTGGTTTTTCCATGGGATCCTGATTTTGAGGATTTTAAAAAGGGCATCATGCCCGGGCATATCGACCACGGAAGGCCTTCAACACCGGCAGACACCTCCACGCGCATCCTCTTCAGAAATGGGCTCAGCCTGCCGTACTGTAAAAACCGTATATCGTAGTTCGTATATCGTATGTCAAGGTCTTAAAGAAACCGTTCGGCGAGAAATAACACCGTAAGTCCTGTTCAGCTGCCTCTTTTGTTTCAGCTGACGGCTGTGCGCTGACAGCTGACGGCTATTCATTGATTATCTTCTTTTAGTTGCACAAAATAATTATCGGGTATATAAGAATATAGAGGCGCATAGAACAAAAACACTTTAAAAGTGGAGGTTGATCATGCAAACCGTCAAAGAAATACTTCACTCGAAAGGACATGACATCTGGTCGATATCACCCTATGCCACGATGCTGGAAGCGCTGAAACTCATGAGCGCAAAGGATATAGGCGTCCTCGTTGTCATTGACGGCGGCCGGCCGGTAGGGATCCTTTCGGAAAGGGATTATGCAAGAAAGGTGGTTCTTCTTGGCAAAAAATCAAGTGAAACCGCCGTGAAGGATGCCATGACTTCAAAATTCCATTCGGTCAGGCCCGATGACACCGCAGAACAATGCGTCAAGCTCATGGTCGCCAAGGACATAAGACATCTCCTCGTCTTCGACGGCGAAAAACTGGTAGGGATCCTGTCGATAAAGGATCTGGCAAAAACCCTCATACCGGGAGGAGAGAACTGGGCATCACCTTCTCTGCTCGACACGTGAACAAACCCATAAGTCGTGAGGCGAGAACAGTCGTAATTCGTAGTTCGTGAAACGTAAGTAAAAAAGCACAAGATGCAGGGTTTATCCAATTACGAATTACGATTCACGAATTACGAGGGCCTTTCACCTTTCACGATATAGGCTGTCGGCAAATGCCATAGGGCTTGCCGGCCTCCATGCCTTCAGGCCGGCAAATAATGCAAAAACCAATAGCTGATATTGGGGGAGGGTTACCGGGACGCCCGCAAACGGGTGTCCCGGTAACCGTTTATGATGCCTTCTTCTTTTTTTCCTTTTCCAGCTTTCTCTTCTCTTCGTCCCTGATCTCGCGCCTTAGCAGCTTGCCTACTTTCGATTTGGGAAGCATATCCCTGAACTCTATATAACCAGGGATCTTATACGGGGCAAGCCTGTCACGGCACCACCTGGTAAGTTCGGCGCTGCCGATGCCCTTGGCGTCCTCCTTGAGGACAACGATGGCCTTGATCCTCTCGCCGACCTTAGGATCAGGGATGCCAACAACGCAGGCGCCGATGACCGTAGGATGGTCCTGAAGAACCGCCTCAACCTCCGACGCGGAGACCCTGTACGCCTTGTATTTGATGATATCCGCGGTCCTTTCAACGAATTCGAGCTCGCCTTCTTCATTCATCTTCACGAAGTCGCCCATCCTGTAATAGGTCTCTCCGTAAATATCGACATAAGAATAGCTCGTCTCTTCAGGCTTGTTCAGGTATTCCTTGATCGGGTACGGTGAGGTAACGCACAGCTCGCCCAGCTCTCCGGGCGGAAGCTTTTCCAGCGTCTCCCTGTCCACAACGATTGATTTTCTTGTCTTAAGCGGCTTTCCGATCGTTGTTGCGGAAGGCTCCTTGGACAATGGGCTGTAGGTTACGTGGCCTATCTCCGTTGACCCATATACCTGATATAGCGGCACTCCGTATTTTTCCTTCCAGGTCTTGAAAACCTCTACAGGCAAGACATCGCCCCCGCAGTAACAATATCGCAGCGAACTGAGGTCATACTGGTCGAGCCGGTCATTCTCAAGTATCATCCGGTACAGGGCCGGGACGCCCAGCATCCATCGCGTCTTATAACGCTCAACGGCGGAAAGTACAGGATCCACTTCAGGGATCGGCATGAGCACCACCGCATTTCCGTAATTGAAGCCGAAGGCGATCATAAAGCCCTTTGCCATGATATGGAAAAGGGGGTTTATCATGAGCACCACATCGCTGCCTTCATGAATGAAGTCACCGATCACATCATCCATAATGTCCCGAATATAAGATACCTCGCCGATATGATTGCCGGGCACGCCTTTCGGAAAGCCCGTCGTACCGCCCGTATACATAATGTAGGAAAGGTCTTTCGCGGGATCAATCTCAACGGCAGGAGGCTTGGTCACGCCGCTCTTCAAAACATCTATAAAAAAGTGGATCTTTGCGTGTGCCTCAACGCTCCCCGCCGGGGCCTTATCGAAGATGTGTGCAACGAACCGCTTCCATGGAGAAACGAGGTCTATCAGGTTCGTCACAATAACCCTTTTCAGATTCGTTCTCTCCATAACCTCTTTTACATAGACATAGTTTGTGTCAAGACATATGACCGTATCGATGCCGGCATCCTTTATCATATATTCAATCTCGAAGGCCGTGTATATCGGCGATACAGGCACGGTAACTGCCCCGATCCTGTTTATCGCAAAATTCGAGATGATCCATTGAGGACTATTCGAGATGTAGAGCATCACCCTGTCCTGTTTTTGTATGCCGAGATTTAAAAGGCCGGCTGCAAATTTATCGACAAGCGTCTCGAGGTATCCGTACGTAAAGCGGTCCCCGAGATAAACAAGAGCGGTCTTGTCCGAGTACCTGCTGCACATCTCATAGAAACGGGAGAAGGTATACTCATTTTCAAAGGATCCCATATATATTCCCCTTACACTCCAAAATATGCGGCTTTCACGTCCGGGTTATCCATCAGCTCGTCCTGCGTGCCGGAAAGGACGCTTGAACCATTCTCAAGGATATAAGCAAAATCTATGATGGGCATAACGGGCCGGGCGTACTGCTCTGTAACGATGATAGAAATGCCTTTTGTGTCCCTTATTGCCTTTGTTCCGTTGATCACTATATCCTGATACGCGGGGCTCAGGCCCAAAAGCGGCTCATCAAGGAGAAGGATCTTCGGGTTCGCCATGAGCGCGCGCCCGATGGCAAGCATCTGCTGCTCGCCGCCGCTTAAGAAACCGCCCTGTCTCTTCAGATGGTCTTTCAAACGCGGGAAAAGATCCAGAACATAATCTATATTTTCCTTCGTCTCCTTGCTTGTAGCGAGGTATGCGCCTATCTTCAGGTTCTCCAGGACAGAGCTCTCTGCGAATATCCTTCTTCGTTCCGGACAGAGTACGATGCCCATCCGTGCCCGGTTGTGCGGCTCAACGGCCGTTACGTCCGTACCGTCGAAGAATATCCTTCCGAACACGGAGATCCGCTCTCCGCCGCGCATATCTTCCTTTTTCTTGATGTCCAGGACAATGCCCGAGAGGGCGTACATGAGAGTGCTCTTCCCGGCGCTGTTTGAACCGAAGATACCAACGATCTTTCCTTCATCGCAGGCTATACTTACGTTGTTAAGGGCAATCATATTTTCGTAAAAGACCATTAGTTCAAAGGCTTCAAACATTGTGTTTACACCCCTTCTGCACCAAGGTAGGCCTCCCTCACCCTCTTGTCCTCAATGACAAGCGAGGGTTCGCCTTCAGTGATCTTTTCGCCAAAATTCAGCGCCATGACCCTCGTTGCTACCCTGAAAAGCTCCCGCAGCCTGTGCTCCACCATGATAAGCGTGATGCCTTCATCCCTCATCTTCTCGATTAGGGGAAGCATGCCGGCGATCTCGCTCATGCTCAATCCGGAAAAGACCTCATCGCAGAATATGATCTCAGGCCGCAGCGCCATGCATCGTGCCAGCTCAAGCCTCTTCTGGTAGCCTGTGGGCAGTGTCGAAGAGAGCTTGTAGGGGACCCTCGAATCCCTTTCGAATCCGATCTCCTCGAGGATGTCCACTGCCACGGTATCCCTGTCTCCGTGCTTTCCTCCGCCACGCCATCCCCCGGTCTTTCTCGCCCTTGGCGACCAGAGGGGGATGATGAGGTTTTTGTATGCCGGCAGCGAGTAATAAGGCCTCATGATCTGGAATGTCCTTGCGATCCCTGCGTCGGCTATCTTGTGCGGCTTCCAGCCCGTTATCTCTTTGCCTTTAAAATATACTTGGCCGGCCTGGGTCCTTATAAACCCCGTGATGCAGTTTATAATGGTGGTCTTACCTGAGCCGTTCGGACCTATAATGCCGAATACTTCGCCCCTCTGAACATCAAAACTGACATCTATAAGCGCCTTCAGGCCGCCGAATGCTTTAGAAACACCCTTTACTGAAAGTATCGGTTCTCCGCTCATACCTTCACCCACCGTTCAAACTGATGATACTTTCTCTGCATGTAAATCATTAACCCCTCGCTCTTGAAGACAATGAACCCGGTGAGGATGATGCAATAAATAACGATACGGAATGTCCCGAAGGCGCGCAGGACCTCCGATAGTGGCACGAGGATGAAGCTCCCTATTACTGCGCCTACAAGCGTACCGCCGCCGCCGATAACGACAGAGGCAATGGGGATAATGGAAAAATCAAGTGCAAAAAGGGAGATGCCGGCCCACATGTAGAGGTGCGCCATATAAGCCCCTCCGAAGCAGCCGATCAGCGACGCGATAAAGACCGCGAGAACCTTCATGCGCGTAACATCAATCCCCGAGGCCCTTACCGACTGGTCGTTGTCCTTAACGCCGCGCAGCACAAGGCCGATGTCCTGGTTGACGAACCTCCTCATGCCGAAAAGGAAGCCGATCACTACCAGGATAATGACGTAATGCTCAACATGCTGGTTTGTAAAGCCGTCCACTCCTGTAATCCCGTTCGTGCCGCCGAGGATGTTCAACGCCTCGATGATCCGCGTAAAAAGCAGGGGGTACATGAGGGTCACAATAGCAAAATAAACACCCCTGAGCGGCAGACAGGGTATGAGACACAACGTACAGAATGCTGCACCCGTTATGGTGGCGCATGGAATAGCCAGATATGTAGGGAACGAAAGGTACACATTATAGATCGCTGAAAAATATCCGCCCACGCCTGTCAAAAAGGCGCCTCCGAGGCAGACAAGCCCCACATAATTTGCGAGAAAATCGAAAGAAAGTGCAAGGAGGGCATATACGAACATGATATTGATGACCCTCTTCCAGTAAGGAGCAAGTTCAAAGATAAAGGGGAGCGCCAGGACACCTACGATAAGAAGAAGCCTGGGGCCCATGAGATATAATATCTCACGGTAGGAGGAGATCGCGTAGAGACCCTCCGTACGGACCTTAAGCCCCCTGTCGATCCTTTCTTTTCGCATCTGTTCCATAGGCTACACCCGCTCCTCAAGTTCTTTCTGCTTCCCGAATATCCCTGACGGCTTGACCAGCAGCGTAACGATGATCGCAAGGAGAGCAACGACCATCTGATAGTGGGTAGAGATAAATGCCTCTGTGAGGATCTGCGCAAATCCTATCACAAAGGAGGCGACGATAGTCCCTCCCCAGCTCCCCAGCCCCCCGATAACGCAAACCGCTATCGCAAAGATCAATACATTGTACCCTGCCTCTACAACGATATTGCCGAGAGGCAAAAGCAGCACTGCGGCAAAACCCGCGAGCGCAGATCCGATGGCAAGAGAGACAATAGCGGTCATATCGGAATTGATCCCCAGCATCATCGCCGCCCTCTCGTCCTGGGCAATGCCGCGCAGGGCAAGGCCGACCTTCGTGTATCGCGTGAAGGCATAGAGCAGGACAAAGGTAAGTATTCCTACGCCCACTATGATAAGGCGCTGGTAATCGACGCTCACATCAAAGAGATTGACCGAGCCCGCTGCAAAAGTCGGGAGGGTGAAGGTTCCACCCCTCAGCCCTCCCCATCTCAACCCCTCCAGGATAGCGAGCCCTATTGCATATGTTGCGATGATCTCCGATATCTCCATACCCCGAATACGGATCAGAATGAACCTGTAGATCAAAGCCCCGACGATGGCTGTAAGGCCTATGGAGGCAATGATCGCAAAGGGGTAGGGGAAGCCGGCGAACTTGTTGATAAATAACCATACGAGATATCCCGACAGGATATAGAGGGCGCCGTGGGCAAAGTTCGGCACCCTGCTGATGCTGTATACCAGAGTGAACCCCAGCGATATGAGGGAAAGGGTAATGCTGTTGATGATGCCGTATATGATGATATGCATACCTGTCCTTTTCTTTTTACTTCATCCAGGGCGGCAGCAGCACCTTTCCTGCCGCGGCCTTGGGCGGGAATACCTGCACCCTGTTTCCCTGCTGCCATTGAATGATGCCGGTAACGGCCCCCTCTTTCGGATCCAACGAGGGGATGATCTGGTGCGACTTCTTGTCAAAGCGCATCCTGCCGTATACGCCCATGATATCGCTGTTCTCGAGGCCCTTGATAACTGCCTCTGTATCCGTGGATCCGGCCTTTTCGATGCCGTCCTTCAACTGGTAAACGGCCATATAGCTCGACGATGTACCGTAGCCCTCAGGCTCCAGGCCCCATTTCTTCTTATAGGCATCGGAAAATTTCATCGTCCATGGCGTTATCTTCGCCGGCGCATTGCCGCCATTGACAAGGTTTACGATCAGGTATTCCCCGCGTCCTGCCGATGCCTTCCAGAAACCAGGCTGTTCCGCAGCGCAGACGAACCCGACGGGAAGCGATTTCAGCTTCATATCGCTCCACTGCTTCAGAAGCACCGCGCTCTCAGGCATATCCATCCAGATAAAAAGTATCTGGGCGCCGAACTTTGCCGAGTCGTTCAGTCCGACGGAATAGTCTGTTGTCCCTGTAGGGTATATCTTTACATCAGAGACCTTCCACCCTTTGCCGGTGAGACCATTCTTCATTGCCTCGCCGCCCGCCCTCGCGTGCGCCACGTCCTGCACCATGACCGCGGCCTTATCAAACCCGTGGGTCTTCCTCAAGTCTTCGAGCATGGTGATGAACTCGTTCATCATGACGCCCACGTGGCTTGTGTTCCTGAAGCAGTATTTGTATTTATCGTAGTTATCTGTAATCTTTTTGTGATAGGCAGGCGTGAGAACCCCTGTCGTCAGGATGCTTATCTTCTTATATTTATTGAGCAGATCCATGGCAGCGAGCGCAGCCTCGGAACGTACAGGGCCTCCAATGAGAAAATCCGCTTTCTTCTCCAGAATAAGCTTTTCAACCCCGAGCAATGCCTCGCTGACAGGGACGCCCGGTTCAAGGTCTCTCGTGTCGATGACCTCAACGGCAAAAGGCCTCTTCTTGCCTCCAACGTTCACGCCGCCTGCTTTGTTGATCTCTTCCACGGCGAGCTTTATCCCCCTCTCCGCATCCCATCCATAGAGGAAGGCGGTGGCAAGGGGAGCCCCGATGACGATCGGCTTCTCAGCAGCAACGGATGGCAGAGGAGCCGAAAAAACGATAAACATGAAAATTGCGATAAAAAAGACCAGCCTTCTCATAATAACCCCCTCGTTTTTTGATTAGTACCCCTATTATTCAGTATCGCGCCATTGGTGTATCTGCAGAACTAGCAATAATCGTGCCGAAGAAGCGGCCTGCGGCGCATATTAAATTATTTCAACATGTTAACAAAGAAGGGCGGCCCGGCATCACGGCGTCGCTGAATTATTCTTTCACAATTTGAAATTTTTTTTCACCATACGGTCCGCCATGGGAGAAAAACCGGGAGCCGCAATTGCTACTTGTTGGTTTTTACCGTGTGCTTCGGGGCTTTTGAGGGATTATCTTCCTGATCTCTTTTTTCAAGAAACCTTCTGATACCTTTAACATTTCACTGGCCTTCTTCAAGTCCCAGTTCGTCTGGTTAAGAACCTGAAGTACATGCTCATTCCTTATCTGCCGCAGAGTCTTCATAATTATAGAAAAATTTAGTGCAATTAAGATGCCAGCGAAGGATAAGGGGTATTCCTTATGGTGAATCGGGCTGTATGGAGATGCCGTATTCTTTGAGCTTCTGCCGAAGTGTGGGACGGGATATCCCGAGAAGCTTGCAGGAATTGCCGAGATGCCAGTGTGCGTGGCTGAGCACCCTCAGGATGTGTGTCTTTTCGATCTCCTGGAGGCTCATGATGCGCGCGGCGTTCTTTTCCTCTGCTGCCATTTCTTCCCAGCCAAGCAACGGCGAGATAAATTCATCAAGGACAACCTCGCCCTGTGTGGTGATCGCTGCGCGGGTAAGGATATTCTCAAGCTCCCTGACATTGCCCGGCCAGTCGTAACTCATGAGCCTGTGTATGGCCTTTTCCTCAACCTTTTTAATGCTCCTGTGCAGCTCGGCGTTTATCTTTCGTATTATATATTCAATGAGAAGCGGGATGTCGGATTTCCGCTCCCTTAAAGGGGGAACATTGATCGTCGCTACACTGAGCCTGTAATAAAGGTCTTCCCTGAAGCCTCCGTTCTTGACCATCTCTTTCAGGTCCCTGTTCGTCGCCGCGATCACCCTTGCGTTCGATTTGAGGTTCTTTTCGCCGCCCACATGTTCAAATTCCTTCTCCTGCAGAAACCGCAGCAATTTTGCCTGCAGCTCAAAGGGTATCTCGCTGACCTCATCGAGGAATATCGTCCCGTCGCCTGCAAGCTCGAATTTGCCTTTCTTCGAAGCTATGGCGCCGGTAAAGGAGCCTTTCTCGTGTCCAAAAAGCTCGCTTTCAAGGAGCGTTCCCACAATGGCAGAGCAGTTGATAGCGAGGAGGGGCTGGTCTTTGTGCGGGCTGTGATAGTGGATCGCCCGCGCGATAAGCTCCTTCCCTGTCCCGGTCTCCCCCTCGATCAGAACCGTAACGGTATTTTCCGAAAGCAGGCCTATGGATTTGAATATCTCTTTCATGGCCTTGCTTTTCCCGATTATCTTCCCCTTCTCGTACATTGACGAAGGGTCAAGCGAGATGGCATCGGCGCCGCGCTTGAGGCTCCCTACCTTTAATGCCCGGTCTATGGCCTTTTCCAGCTCTTCGATATCGATGGGTTTCGGAATATATTCGCAGGCGCCGAGCTTCATGGCCGTGATCGTCGTCTCCATGTCATGGAACGCGGTAATGATGATGATATTTTTTTCGTTGTGTCTTTGCCTCAGCTCCTGCAGGACATCAAGGCCGTTTTTGTCCGGCAGGCGTATATCAAGGATCACGATATCGGGAGCGAACGATTCGTTCTTCTTTACCCCTTCCGCTGCCGAAAGCGTGCAGCACACATCATACCCCTTCTCGCTAAGGAACATCTCCAGGGATTCAAGGAGGGATTGCTCATCATCGATGATAAGTATCTTTTTTTTCTTCATACGGTATTCCTGGCGGGCATTGTGAGGACTACGCGTGTCCCCCTGGGCTTTCTTGCCTCTGTGCGAGCTGTTCCACCATGCGCCTCCATGATCTTCTTCACGTTGGAAAGACCGAGCCCTGTCCCCTTTTTCTTGTTGCTGAAAAAGGGGTCGAAGACGTAAGGCAGGTCATCGGGGCTTATTCCGGGGCCATTATCGAGGATCTCTATCTGTATGATCCCCTTCTTGTCCTTTGCGTCATGTTTGGTGATGATGGTGATCTCGCCTCCGGCCTGCAGCGCCTCAACTGAATTAAGGATAACATTGATGACAGCCTGCTCTATCCTGTCATGGTCCAGCAGGATATCGGGCATGTCTCTTCCGTATCTCTTTTTCACGCGTATGCCCTTCTCCTTCATCTTCACATCCACGATCTCAAAGCATGAATCGATAATGCCGTGGATGGAAATGGGGTCGAGATTTATCCTTATGGGTTTTGCAAAATTGAGCATCTCGTCGAGGATCCTTTCGAGCCTTGATGTTTCGTCGAAGATGATTTCCATGCGTCTTTTGTCGTTACCGTTGAATTCTGTGTTTTTAAGGATTATCTGGCTGTTCATCTTTACCGATGACAGGGGGTTCCTGATCTCATGCGCCAGGGACGTGGTAAGCTTCCCGATGTGGGCGAGACGCTCCGATTCCCTGACCCTCCGTTCGGTCTCCATTCGTTCCGTAATATCGCGGCAGATCCCCGCTACCGCTTCTTTGCCCTGGTATAGTATGCGTTTTACCTTATTCTCCGTAGGAAAATGGCCGCCGTTTTTATGGCGCCGGTAATACATATAAAGGTCCCTCGCATCCTCTCCGGTTACTCGCTGCTCATAGAGCCTTTTTACCGCATGCAGGTACGTCGGCGCCAGGAGATCCGTGTAGGGCTTTCCGATGATCTCCTGGAGAGTGTACCCGTGCAGGTCGCAGAAGGCCTGGTTGGCGAAGACAATTTTTCCGTTCTGGTTCACAAAATATCCGTCGTTTATCTCTTCGACGAGGACGCGGTACTTGGACTCCGATTCGGCGAGCTCTTTTGTCCTTTCCGCCACCTCCTGCTCAAGGCTCTCCGCATGATTCCTTATCTGTTTTTCATGGAGAGATTGAAAGAAGTCGCTGAACTTCGTTATGGTATAAAAGAGGCATCCGTTCAGCTTCTCGATCGTATGAAGAAGATCATCCCCCTTCAGCTCCTTCACAAAGACAGGGAAAAGAGTGGTCCTGTAGAGCTCATATGCGTGCTGCACCTCGGAGAGCGAAAACCCTCCTCTGAGACGGATCTGCGAGATCCAGTGGATATGGCAGTCTATTTTTGAAAAATCATTATCAATAAGGACGGCACAACTTGCATCATAGGCTGCGGCGACGGTAATGTAAAGCTCATCCCGTGACCGCCTGCTGTAACGCGGGCTTACCCCCAGAAGACGGTCGATCCATTCATCTATGATCTGTTCTCGGTACTTTGTCAGGATCCCGGCGATAATCACAACGAAAATTGTATCCTGTTAATATCCCGGGGTCAAGTAGTTACCCAAACTTTCCGTGAAAAGTGAAACGTGAATCGATCACCCTATCCCCAGGACCGCCTCCGCGTTCCTCCAGAGTATCCTCTCTTTCACCGGATCGGCTATCTCCAGTCTGCGCACCCTGTCAATCTGTCCCCTGATGTCGGCTATGCCGGGCCAGTCGCTCCCGAATATAAATCTGTCCTGATACCTTTCGAAGTTGGGAAAATACCTGAGGAGCTTCTTGATAGGTATGCCGGCGATTCCAATGTACATATTCCTGTGCCTCGTGATGAGCCAGCTCGCACGATCATACCAGAAGGACCTGCCGCCGTGTTCCATGATGATCTTCAGATCAGGGAATGCATCCGCCACATCGTCGAGCAGCAGCGGATCGGCATATTTTATCCGTGATCCTTTGAAGGCTGATATGCCGGTATGGAACATAATGGGGGCCTTTGCAGACTGAGCCACTTCATAAAAGGGGAAAAGCTTCTCATCGTTTGGATAAAAGTGCGCATAGGAGGGAAGAAGCTTAAAACCCTTCATGCCGAGGTTCTTCACTGCGTTCTCTGCCTGCACACCATAGGGGGTCTCGTCATAGAGGCATACGGCCCCGAAAGGGATAAGCTCCCTGTGGCCCTTACAGAACTCAGCCGTGAACTCATTGGTCACAACGCCGGATGTTGCCGGGTTATATTCTGCAAGCATAACTGTCCGGTCAACTCCCTGGGATCGGAAAAAAGAGATCACCTCTTCCGGTGTAATGTTCTTTCCGAATCTTTCGACGTAGGCTGGATTGTACTCTTTGAAGAACTCTGTCACCCAAGGGGTCCAGTTGTCAACGGTACCGATGTGCGCATGAAAATCTATAACCTTGCTCGACATAACGGGAGCATTCTACCACGGCCTTCTGCAAAAGCAAAGAAAAAGGCCCCGCAAAATAGCGGGGCCTCTGATCCACGTTTTAGCTTTGTCGCCTCAGGCGACCTCCTTTTCCTTGCCCTTCCTCACAACGGCCCTCTGGCCTTCAGGAAGGGGCGGCGGTACCGCCTCGCCGACGATCTTCGTCACGGCGCGGAACTTCGGGGGACATACCTCAAAACACGTCCCGCACTTTATGCATTTCTCCTGGTCGACGATGTGCACCTGGCCCTTGGCGCTTATGATCGCCTCCACGGGGCACCTCCTCGCGCAGGTCATGCAGGCCTGGCACTTCTCCGGGTCGATGTAGTAGGAGACTACCTCTTTAAATAACTGATCGACCTCTTCTTTCGTGAAGACCTCTTCGTACTTCCCATAGTCCTCATGGCCCTCGAGGCGCGTTGCCAGCTTCTCCCGCTTCGCGATCTTGAAGTAGGGGACCAGCCGTGCGACCTCTGCGAGCTTCGCGTGGAGCGTATCCTGATCCATCCCTTCGGCTTTGCCGAGGGGCCCCAGCTCCTTTACCTTCTTTACAAAATCGTTGACGCTCTCGACAAAGACGTTCGCCTCTGCGCCGGACATGAACCTGATCCTCAGCCTCTCCGGGTTCAGCCCGATATGCTCAAGTATCCTCCGGTACAGGAGTACCATGTTGAGCGTATGGAAGTTCCCGTGGGTGACGTAGTTGCACTCTCCGAGATGGCAGGCGCCGATGAAGACGCCGTCTATGCCCTTTGAAAAGGCCCTGATGATAAATTCCGGATCGACCCTCCCGGAACACATGACGCGGATGATCCTCATTTCACTGGTATATTGCAGTCTGGAAACTCCAGCCAGGTCAGCAGCTCCGTACGCTCACCAGTTGCATGCGAAGCCTAATACTTTCGGTTTGAACTTCGATCCTGAGCTCATGCGTTTCCACCTCCTTTCTTCATAGTCCCATCGTTATTTTCCCGCTGCCGCATCGATCTGGCCGATGATATCCTCTTCGCGGACCATTGCATCGACCTCGGCGATGAGCTCTTCATCGGTATAGTGCCGCAGCGAGATGGCCCCTGTGGGGCACTTCGCGTTGCAGAGGCCGTCGCCCTTGCAGAGGACGGGGTTGATCGTCGCCTTCTTCCCCTGCTTCGTATCGTAGAGGTCAAGGGCGCCGTAGGAACAGACCTCGACGCATGCCCCGCACCCCATGCACCTCTTCTCGTCGATCTCGCAGACAGAGCCTGAGGCCACGACGATATCGTTGGAGAGGAGCGTTAATACCCGGCCTGCGGCCCCGTAGGCCTGGTTGATCGTCTCCTGCATGAACTTCGGGTAGTGGGCCAGCCCGCAGAGGTAGACGCCGTCCGTCGCGAACTCGACAGGCCGCAGCTTCACGTGGGCCTCCTTGAAGAAGCCGTCTAAGCTCAGCGTCACCTTGAAGAGGTTGGCGATCTCCTTTGTCGCCGCGGAGGGAACCACAGCGGCGGCTAAGGCGATGATGTCGGCGTCGAGCTCAAGCTTCTTGCCGAGGATGTAATCCGTGGCGGTCACCTTGAGGACAGACCTGCCGTCCTCTGCCTTGCCGGGCTCCACCACCGGCGGATCCTCCGGCTCGTAGCGGATGAACCTCACGTCCTTGCCTGCCGCTTCGCGGTAGGAGTCCTCCTTGAACCCGTAGGTCCGTATATCCCGGAAGAGGATGTAGACATCCGCGGCGGGGTTCTTCTCCTTGAGGAGGAGCGCGTTCTTTATCGACTCGCTGCAGCATATCCTGCTGCAGTAGTTCCTGTCCTCGTTCCTGCAGCCCACGCACTGGATCATGACGATTGCCTGCGCGGAGGCGACCTTCTCGTCGCCGGTTACGATCCGCTCTTCCAGCTCTAAGTGGGTCATCACCCTGTCGTCCTGCCCGTAGAGGTACTCGGTGGGCGTGTAGAGGTCGGCGCCGATGGCGAGGACCGCCGCGCCGTGCTTTATCTCCGTGGTGCCCCGGTCGGACTTGACCGTGGTGACGAAGTTCCCCACGTATCCCTTGGCCTCCGTGATCGTTGCATCGGTATAGACGTGGATCAGGGGGTGCTTATAAATCTTCTGCGTGAGGTCGCGGAGGTAGGCCTGGACATCGAGCCCCTCGAGGGTGGTGTGGATCCTCCGTGCGATCCCGCCGAGGTCTCTGTCCTTCTCGATGAGGGAGACCTCGTGCCCCTGGTTGGCGATGGAGAGGGCGGACGTCATGCCGGCGATGCCTCCCCCTACCACGAGCGCCCGCTTGTCGACGGGGAGGTCAAATTCCTGGAGGGGCTTCAGGTGGCACGCGCGGGCAACCGACATCCTGATGATGTCGTGGGCCTTCTCGGTGGCCTCTTCCTTCTCCTTTGCGTGGACCCAGGAGTTGTGCTCCCTGATGTTCGCCATCTCGTAGTAGTACTGGTTGATCCCCGCCTCCCTGAGGGTGTCCCGGAAGAGCGGCTCGAGGGTCCTCGGGGAGCAGGCGGCGACGACCACCCGGTTGAGCCCCTTCTCCTTTATCATGTCTGTTATCTCCTTGGCGGAGTTCGTGGCGCAGGAGAAGAGCTGCTCCTGGGAGTAGACGACATTGGGCAAGGTCTTGCAGTACTCCACCGTTCCGGGGACATCCACGATCCTGCCGATATTGGCGCCGCAGTGGCAGACGAAGACACCGATCTTCGGCTCCTCCTGGGAGACGTCCTTTTCCGGAGGGTATATCCTCTCCCTCGCGAGGTTCCCCCGCCGGTTCTGGAGGAGCTCGCCGATCTGGGAGCTTGCACCGCTCGCGCTGAAGACCGACTCGGGGATGTCGATGGGGCCCTGGAGGGCGCCGCTCACAAAGACCCCCGGCCTGTTGGTGACCATGGGGTTGACGGGGTCGAGATCGCAGAAATTGTGGTGGTTGAGCACGATGCCGTACGTCTTCGCTATCTCCTCGACGTCCTTGGGGGGGTTCATCCCGATCGACAGGACCACCATGTCGAACTCTTCCTCCTTGACCCCCTCGCCGGGGGTGGAATACCGTACGGTCACGTTCTTCGTGACGGGGTCCTCTTTCACGATGGAGGTGTAGCTTCTGAAGAAGCGGATGCCGGGGAGGGCCTCCGTCCTCTGGTAGTAGCGTTCGAAGTCCTTCCCGTAGGAGCGGACGTCGTTGTGGAATATGGTGCACTTTGCCTCTGCGTCGTGGTCCTTGGTCAGGATCACCTGCTTCTGGGTATAGGTGCAGCATACGGCGGAGCAGTAGCTGTTGCCGCCCTCGATGACCTGCCGGGAGCCGACGCACTGGATCCAGGCTATGTTGTGGGGGTGCTTCAGGTCCGAGGCGCGGAGGATCTCCCCCGCATAGGGGCCCGTGGAGCACAGAAGACGCTCGAAGTCCATGCTCGTCACCACGTTCTGGAACTCCCCGTAGCGGTACTCCTCTCTCACCTTCGGATCAAAGGGCTCGAAGCCCGGGGCAAGGATGATGGCCCCTACCTTTATCTCCTTCTTCTCCGGCTCCTGGGTGAAGTCTATGGCGTTGTTCTTGCAGACCGCCTCGCAGATGCGGCACTTCTTCTCCTTCAGGTAGAGGCAGCTCTCGTCGATATAGGTGATAAGGGGGATCGCCTGGGCGAAGTATACGTGGACCGCCTTGTTCTTCGATATCTCCTGGTTATACTGATCGGGGTAGACGACCGGGCAGTATTCCACGCAGGTGGTGCAGCCGGTGCATTTATCCTCCAGGATATACCGGGGCTTTTTCGTTATCGTGACCTTGAAGTTTCCTGCCTCGCCTTCCACGGTGCTGACCTCTGTGTAGGTGAGGACCTCTATGTTCGGATGCCGGCCGACCTCGACCAGTTTTGGCGCGAGTATTCACATCGAGCAGTCGTTGGTCGGAAAGGTCTTGTCGAGCTGGGCCATGTGGCCGCCTATGCTCGGCGCCTTCTCGACCAGATAGACCTTGAACCCGGCAGTGGCGAGGTCGAGGGATGCCTGGATGCCACTTATGCCTCCGCCGACAACCATGACGTCTCCGAAATCCCCCTCTCCACGATTCTTGCAAAGCTGTTGAATGTTTTCTTTGAGAGATATTACATTATCCACTTTCTATCACCTCATAAGATTTTTTGTGGCCGTACTTAATTTCTTGAACAACCAAGCCGCTCCGGGTGGGTAAACACCGCCAAGCGATTGCTACGCACCTGGCCAACCAGGGCAATGCCCATATCACTTGCGAGCGAGATCGCCCTTTCCGTCGGCGCGTGACGTGAAACAACGATCGGGACCTCCATCTTTGCCGCCTTGAGCAACATCTCCGACGAAATACGCCCGGTGATCAACAGTAATCTGTCTCTCGATGATATCCCTCTCAGCAGGCATTCCCCCTGGATCTTGTTCAGGGTATTGTGTCTCCCGATGTCTTCAGCCACTATAAGCATTTTCTTTGCATCGGACAGCGCTGAAGTATGTACGCCACCGCTAAGCCGATACAGCTCCATCTGTTCCTGAAGCTCCTTCATCAACGCCAGAACTTCCGTCGGCGAAACAACAAGTTCCGAATCGATCTTCTGTCCCTGGGTCTGAAAGACTCCGCCGCCGCTGCAGCCGGATGCGAGCGTTTTCACTGCAGGGGGTTCATACCCGGCGTTAACAAGCGTTACGTCAGCAAGCGAATCATCCTCGCAGACCCTCATCATCGCCACATCGCCTGTACCTGAGATGATCCCCTCTGCATAGAGATATCCGATGACAAGGTAGTTGATCTTCGCCGGCGTACAAAGGATGTTGACCAGCGCCCGGCTGTTGACGTAGATCGTAAGCACCATCTCGGTAGGTACATGGGCCGGTGTCCTGACCCACCCTCCTTCGTCCGAAAAACGGTCACATACTATCTCTGCCGCGACTCCTTTGTCAGCCGTCATGCCGGTCGTTTCCTGCATATCCCGCTACCTATCTCCTACATCACTTCCTGTATGATCTCTGTGATGTCCTTCACTTCTATATCATCGGCATGGTTCGTGACCAGCCTGCTGTCCTCAAGGGCGGTGATGCAATAGGGGCAGGCGGTGGCCAGCACCTGGGCGCCAAGCTCGATGGCCTGCTCGATCCTGATGTTTGAGAACCTCTCATGCTTTTCCGTCTCAGCCCAGACCCTGCCTCCTCCCATGCCGCAGCAGAGGCTGTCTACCCGCGCCTCGGGGAGCTCCACCAGCTCCAGGCCGGGGGTCTTCTTCAAGGACCCGCGGGGCTCGTCATACACGCCGTTATGCCTTCCCAGGTAGCACGGGTCATGGTAGGTGACCTTCTTCGCGTACTCCTTCGAGAGCGTGAGCCGCCCCTCGTCTATGAGCTGGAAGACATACTGGGAGATGTGGACCACCTCGAAGTTCACCTTGAACTCGGGGTACTCGTTCTTGAAGGTATGGTAGCAGTGAGGGGAAGAGACGAGGATCTTCTTCACCCCGTTGTCGATGAAGGTCTTGATGTTCTCCCTGGCGAGCTTTCTGAAGACCTCTTCGTTCCCGGTCTTCCGGATGCTCTCCCCGCAGCAGTTCTCCTTCTCGCCGAGGATCCCGAAATCGACCCCCGCCTTGGTGAGGATGTTCACCGTGGCCTGGGCCACCTTCTTCAGCCTCGGGTCATAGCTGCAGTAGCAGCAGGGGAAGTAGAGGATCTCCATCCCCTCTTTGAAGGGCTTCACGTTCAGGCCCTGCGCCCAGTCGGCCCTCGTCTTCCTGTCCTCGTTGAAGGGGTTGCCCTGTGCGGAAAGCGCCGAGCTTATGGCGCGGTAGGGCTTGACGGAGCCGTGGAACACGCCGTACCCCGTGGCCATCCTCCGGAGGGCTATCATGTCGTCGATCTGCTTTACGTCCCTGGGGCATCTCTGGGGACACTTGCCGCAGGTGGTGCAGCGCCAGATCTCGTCCCGCTCTATCTCGCTTATGCCGAAGGTGGCCTCACGGATGAGCTTGCGCATGCTGAAGTTCCTCACCTTGTTCCAGGGGCACACGGTATCGCATTTTCCGCACTGGTAGCAGAACTTTACGGGGTCTCCGCCTTTCTCTCTTACCTCGTCGATTACCTCTTTAAAGGGGGCTATGGTTTCCACGATCGTTTCGTCCTTTTATTTTACTGATTTTCTGTCTCGTTCTTTCTTTGCATTTTCTGCTTCTTACCTTTCACTTTTCACGTTTCACCGGGTTCTCTATTCCTTCTGCGAGATCCGGGC